>Ga0154324_114_pt5 | contig 14092 bp, 14 predicted proteins | sample RifGroA2_FD_115852 | JGI IMG/M metagenome (GOLD analysis project Ga0154324, IMG submission 115852) | Omnitrophica bacterium GWA2_52_12 | reverse complement strand
CTTACCCATGGCTTTTGATTTTGTTTCCCACCTTGAAGAATTAAGACGCCGGCTTCTTTGGGTTCTTTTTATTTTTGCAGCGGCCGCAGTCTTGGGATTTTTTTGGACTCAGCCGCTACTGCACTGGGCCATGCAGCCGCTCTCTCTGGCCGGTGTGAAAACCCTGGTTTTTCATAAACCCCACGAAGCCTTTGCGGTCACCTGCCAGGCGGCGGTGGGTTTTGCCGTCGCGCTGACATTTCCTTTTTTCCTGATTCAAACCTGGCTGTTTATTTCTCCCGGCCTCTATGTGCGCGAGAAACGCCTGGGGCTTGTGCTATGCTTTGTTTTGCTCATTTTATTTTTTGCAGGAGCTCTTTTTGCCTATCTGGCAGCCATTCCTTTCGGCCTGCAGTTTCTTCTTACCTTTCAGTCGGGCAGCCTGCAGCCTCTTTTGACCGTGGAGGAGTATTTTTCATTCGTGGGCAGCATGTTGCTCATTTTTGGGCTACTCTTTGATTTCCCCGTGGCGGTTTATGGCCTTGTGCGGCTTGGGCTTGTCAGCCTCGAAACCTTGACCGGCATGCGCCGGGTTGTGATGGTCGTGATTTTTATTCTCGCGGCGGTTTTAACGCCTTCGCCGGATCCGGTCAGTCAGATTTGCCTGGCACTGCCGCTTCTGCTGCTTTTTGAACTAGCTATTCTTGCCGCAAAGCTGAGCCGTCCGAAGCCGCTAGTTCTTCACTAAGCCTGGGATTTTGTATAGAGTGGCTTGATTGACACCCCCGGCGATTCGTTGTATATTGATCGTCCGTCTTTGCGTGGCTTTTATTAATCCATAACTCTTTTATTTATAATAAGATATGAATAAAACAGAAGCTGATTTGTTGGCGGCCAAATGGTCCCTTTTGCGGGGGGTCACGGTTTGGCTGACGGGACTTCCGAGCTCTGGAAAATCCACCATCGCCCGGGAGCTTGAACGCTATTTTATGCGCCAATCCCTGCCTGTTGAGCTGTTAGACGGCGACGTGGTCCGGACGCACCTTAGCAAGGGACTTGGGTTTAGCCGCGAGGACCGCGATACCAATATCAAGCGTATCGGATTTGTCAGCGCGCTGCTCACCAAGCACGGGGTGCTGACACTGGTTTCGGCGGTGTCGCCTTACCGTGAGGCACGCGATGCTAACCGGCGGCTCATCGGTAGTTTCGTGGAAGTGTTTGTTAAAACGCCTGTGGCGATTTGCGAAAAGCGCGATGTGAAAGGGCTTTATAAAAAAGCACGGGCCGGGGAGATTCCGCATTTCACGGGTGTGAGTGATCCCTACGAGGAGCCCGAACGGCCGGATGTTCTTTGTGAAACAGAAAAAGAATCCGTGGAAGCTTCGGCGGCCAAAGTTATCGGCAGGCTTGAAGCGCTTGGTTATCTCAAAGCTGTGCAGCCGTGACAAAAAAACAGCTTGATCTCGACAAACTGAACGAACAGTTTGAGCGCATGCAGCCTGCGGAGATTATCCGCTGGGCTGTCGATCAGTTTTATCCGAAACTGGCGATGACGTCATCCTTTGGCCCTGAAAGCGGGGTACTGCTGCATCTGGTCAGCTGCATCCGGCCGGATATTCCCGTGCTTTTTCTTGAAACGGGTTATCATTTTCCGGAAACGCTGGAGTATAAAACCGCGCTGGTTAAGCAGTTGGGATTAACGAACGTCAAAGATTTACGCGCGGATCCCGCGCGACGGCAAAAGCTTGTAGAAGATCATGCCGGGGTCCCCTATGAAAAGAACCCTGATCTGTGCTGTCAGGTGAATAAAGTGGAACCTCTGGATGCGGCGCTGAATGACTACGACGCCTGGATGAGCGGCATTCGCCGCAATCAGACAGATTTTAGAAAAACCGTGCGGATTCTGGAGTATTATGAAGGCGACCGCTATAAAATCAGCCCTCTGGCGGTCTGGACTTCGCGCGAAACCTGGTGGTATTTGAAAGAGCACCAGATCCCGCAGCATCCTCTTTACGAAAAAGGGTATTTGAGTATAGGATGCTGGCCTTGCACGCGGCCGATTCAGGCCGGGGATGATGAGCGCTCCGGCCGTTGGGCGGGACGCGCTAAAAAAGAATGCGGCATTCATACGTTTAAAGAAGTGAAGCGCCCGGAAGAAACAGAAAAGCCTGGCTCGGCGCCGGATCATTCAGAGAATATTTGACCTCTTCGAACGTTCAACGCAAAAGACCGGGAGGATTTTATGAGCACAACGCAGACGCCTAAAAGCAGAACCAAGCCGCTTGTAGCCAACAACATTTTAGATCTTATTTGCAATACGCCTTTGGTGCGTTTAAACAAACTTACGGATCAGAGCATGGCAACGGTCTATGGCAAACTTGAGTCCATGAATCCGGGCGGCAGCGTGAAGGATCGTATCTGTTTCAGCATGATCCAGGATGCGGAACAAAAAGGTCTGATTAAAAAAGACACGGTGATTGTGGAGCCGACCTCCGGAAATACGGGAATCGGACTGGCGCTGGTGTGCGCGGTGAAGGGCTACAAACTTATTTTAACGATGCCTGAAACGATGAGCGTGGAGCGGCGGCATCTGCTGAAGCGCTATGGCGCGGAGCTGGTGCTGACGCCCGGCGCCGAGGGCATGAAGGGCGCGATTGCCAAGGCGCAGGAAATTGCCAAGCAAAACGCCAACAGTTTTATGCCGCAGCAATTCGCCAATCCGGCCAATCCGAAAATCCACCGCGAAACCACAGCCGAGGAAATCTGGGAAGCGCTGGACGGCCGTGTGGATGCTTTTGTGTCCGGCGTGGGAACGGGCGGAACTGTCACCGGCTGCGGGGAAGTGTTCAAGAAACGCAACCCGAAAGTAAAAATCGTGGCCGTAGAGCCTAAAACCTCGCCGGTGCTTTCAGGCGGCGCTCCCGGCAAACATAAAATTCAGGGGATCGGCGCGGGCTTTGTTCCTGAAGTGCTCAATCGGGGTGTGCTGGATCAGGTCATTCAGGTGGAAGATCAGCCCGCCTGGAAAACGGCGCTTGAGCTTGCCGAAAAAGAAGGCATTTTGTGCGGCATTTCCACCGGCGCTAATGTTTGGGCGGCCCTGCAAGTGGCGCGCGATCTTGGCCCCGGGAAAAACGTGGTGACCGTGATCTGCGATACGGGCGAGCGCTACCTCAGCATGGATGAGGCGTTTAAGGTTTAAAGACGCGTTGTAGGGGCCGGTTTGAAACCGGCCCTTAGAATTAAAAATGTGCGGGCGGGTTATAAACCCGCCCCTACAGGAATGATGTAGTATCAACGCAGTCAAGATTAAGGAAGGGTTAACGGCATGTCATTTTTAAAAGGGCTGCGCTGCCGCGAATGCGCGCGCGAATATCCCAAAGAAGCGATTTATGTGTGCGAGTACTGCTTTGGCTCGCTGGAAGCCGCCTACGATTACGACGGCATTAAACAAGTGCTGACGCGCGAAAAAATCGAAAAAGGCCCCAAAAGCCTTTGGCGCTACCGTGAACTTTTACCCATCGACGGCGAACCGACCGCGGGGTTTTATTCGGGCTTTACCCCGCTGGTGAAGGCCGACCGTTTGGCGCGCGAATGGGGTGTGCGCGAACTTTACATTAAGGATGATTCGGTTTGCCATCCGACCTGGTCTTTTAAAGACCGCGTGGTGGCCGTGGCGCTTTCACGTGCGCGCGAACTGGGTTTTGATACCGTTGCGTGCGCGTCGACCGGCAATCTCGCCAATTCCGTTTCGGCCAATGCGGCCTGGGCCGGATTTAAGCGCTATATTTTTATTCCGGCCAATCTGGAGCGCGCCAAAATTATCGGGTCGCTGGTTTACGCGCCTAATTTGGTGGCGGTTAGCGGAAACTATGACGAAGTGAACCGTTTGTGTTCGGAAATCGCGGCCAAGTATGCCTGGGGGTTTGTGAATATTAACTTGCGCGCGTATTACGCCGAAGGTTCCAAAACGCTGGGTTTTGAAATTGCTGAACAGCTCGGCTGGCGTGCGCCGCGGCACGTGGTGGCCCCCGCGGCCAGCGGATCGCTCATTACGAAAATCTGGAAAGCCTTTCAGGAATTCGAGAAACTCGGGCTTCTCAAAGAAAAATTAAACACAAGCATTCACTGTGCTCAGCCGGAAGGTTGTTCGCCGATCGCAGATGCCATTGCCAGCAAGTCGGACACAATCCGGCCGGTGAAGCCCGAAACCATTGCCAAGTCACTCGCGATCGGTAATCCGGCCGATGGCTATTATGCCAAAGATGTGGTGATGCAATCGGGCGGATTTTCCGCTAAAGCGACCGATGATGAGATTCGTGAAGGCATCAAATTGCTGGCGTGCACGGAAGGTATTTTTACGGAGACGGCCGGTGGCGTGACGGTCGCCTGTGCGAAAAAATTGATTGAGCAGGGCCGCATTCCCCGCGACGAATCGCTGGTGCTGGCGATTACCGGCAACGGTCTCAAGACCCAGGAAGCGATTCAGAGCGCGGTGGGCGAAGCCGTACGCATTGAACCCAACCTGTCCTCTTTTGAAGAAGCCGTAATGAAGCGGCCCGGCGTGAAGGTTTAAATTCAAATAAAGGAGCGCATTATGGCGGTAAAAGTCAGAATTCCTACCCCCTTACAAAAGCTCGCCGAAGGCAAAGGCGAAGTCAGCGTGCAGGCTTCGAGCATTCAGGATTTGCTCAACACGCTGGAAAAAAATTATCCGGGCATGAAGGAACGTCTTTGCGATCCCAGTGGAAAAGTGCGGCGCTTTGTGAATATTTACCTGAACGAGGAAGACATACGGTTTTTAAGCAAAGAGGAAACCCTGCTTAAAGACGGCGATGAAGTTTCCATTGTGCCTGCCATTGCCGGGGGCTGAGCTGTGATAGAGAAAACTATGACCCCCTCTGCCAAAGACCGTACGGCGCTTACGAGCGCGGACATTCTGGCGCTCAAGGATCGCGTGATGCAAGGCGGCGAAATTGCCTTTGAAGAAGCGTTGGACCTGATCGAATTGCGCGATCCGCAGCTTGTCGACGTGCTTTTGGAAGCGGCGCGGGAAATGACGTTTCACTTTAACTCGGATACGCCCGGCCTGTGTTCTTTGCTGAACGCCAAGAGCTATTTGTGCGGCGAAGACTGCGGTTTTTGCGCGCAGTCGGTGCGTTTTGAAACGCGTGTGGACCGCTATCAGCTCATGCCGGTGGAGGAAGTCGTGAAAGCGGCCAAGGAATTTGAGCGCAAGGGCGCGCATAATTTTTGCGTGGTGACGAGCGGCGGAGAACTAAACGATGAGGAATTTGAAAAAATTATCGAGATTTATCAGCGCCTGCAAAAAGAAACAAAGTTGAATCTTGACGGATCGCTGGGATTTCTAAGCGCCGAGAAAGTCCAGCGGCTAAAAGAAGCCGGTGTGCGCCGTTTTAACAGCAATCTACAGAGCTCGCGTGAGTTTTATCCCAAAATCGTCACGACGCATTCTTATGACAAACGCCTGGAAACGCTGCGGCTTTTACAGGAAGGCGGCATGGAAATTTGTTCCGGCGGAATCCTGGCCATGGGCGAGACGGCCAAAGACCGTGTGAGCTTGGCTTTTGAGCTCAAGCCTTACCAGCCGCATTGTTTGCCCATGAATGTTCTCAACCCGCGCCCGGGAACGCCGCTTGAAAATGTGCCGCCCGCAGACCCGATGGACATGGTCAAAACCATCGCAGTGTACCGTTTCATTCATCCGCGCGCCAATATCAAGCTGGCCGGGGGCCGCGAAAGCGCACTCGGTGACGAGTATCAGGAAAAAGCGCTGCAGGGCGGAGCTAATGGACTGATTATCGGCGGCTATCTGACGACGGAAGGCAATCCGATTCAAAAAGATTTTGAAATGCTGAAGCGCGCAGGTTTTCAGCCGAGCCGCTTCCCCAAAGCGGACGACACTCCTCAAAGCCAAGGTTCTCTTGGAGAAAAGTTTTAACAGAAACATCACTCTGATCACGAGCGGCACAGGCCGTCTCGATGAAGCTTGTGCGCGTGACTCATGAAAAGGCGCGTGGTCGTGACAGGCATGGGCGTGGTCAGCCCGATCGGCATCGGGGTCGAAGCGTTTGCCCAAAGTCTCGCAGGCGGTCTTTCCGGTGAAGGCCCCATCACCTCTTTTGACGCTGCGCCACATCCCTTTAAGCGGGCGCATGAAGTTAAAAATTTTGATGATCGCCGTTACGGCACGCATCAGCTTGATCCGTTTATTCAATACGCGGTCTGGGCGGCAGCCGAAGCGATTGAAAACGCCGGTTTTAATCCATCCGAAGTTGATCCGTACCGGATTGCGCTTTCGGTCAGCTCCAGCAAGGGCGGCGTGCATACGATCGACCGCTTCAAGGAACGTTTTTGCTCAAGACCCAGCGCGATTCTGGGTGCGCGTGTTTATGCCAATCTCGTGCCGAATTTTGCGGCGCAATGGATCGCGCGGCGCTGGAAAATCCAGGGACCCGCTAAATGTTACGTGGCGGCTTGCGCGACCGGAACGGTGGCGATTGAGCAGGGTGCTCACCTGGTTGCCGACGGCCTGGTGGACTATTGCCTGGCCGGAGCGAGCGATGCGTCGATTGTGCCGCTGATGCTTGCCGGATATGATCAGATGGGTGCTTTGGCGAAAGGGTCGATGCTGCCGTTTCACCGCGAACGCAGCGGCTTTTTAGTCGGTGAGGGCGCCGGTATTCTATTTTTGGAAACCCCGGAAAGCGCGCGAGCGCGCGGAGTCAAAATCTACGGAGAAGTGCTAGGCGCGGCCTGCGGTTCGGATGGGACTCACGCGCTGCATTTTAATCCGGCGGAAAACGCACTGAGCCGCACGGTGAAAAATCTTTTGACGAAAATTGACCGTGGCCCGCGCGACATCAGTTATGTGAACTTGCACGGGACAGCCACGCGAACCGGCGATGTGTATGAAGTGCAGCAGATGCGCAGAGCTTTTGGCGCGGACGCGGAGCGGGTGCCGATGAGCTCGACCAAGTCGCTGACTGGACACATGCTGGGCGCCTCCGGCGCGGTGGAGGCGATTGCGTGTTTGCTCGCACTTGATCAGCAGTTTTTGCCGCCAACGGCCGGCTTGGACAAACCGGATCTCGAGTGCGCAGGACTGGATTTGGTCGCCCTGAAATCCCGGCGTGCCAAAATCGAAACGGCGCTGTCGGTGTCCATGGGCTTTGGTGGGCATGTTGCCGCCATTGGTTTTGGGAAAGTGTGACTTTGAGAGATTTTAATTTTAAAACATGTCATTCTGAGACGCCCGCCACTGATTCAATGGCGGGACGGCGAAGAATCTAGATCCTTCGTTGTCCTGTGACCTGCGCAGCAGGCACAGGCAACTCAGGATGACACAAAAAAAGAATGGGCGAGAGGAAAGCTGTTAAATTATGTTTCTTTCATCGTTTGAAGCGGATTTGGCCGAGCTGCGGGTTCAAAATCTTTATCGGCAATTGCGGCCGCTGGAATTGACCGGGCCGGTACGGGCGCTTTCGCGTGGCCGCGAGCTGCTGCTTTTTTGCGGCAATGATTACCTCGGGCTTTCCCGGCATCCGCGTGTGATTGAAGCGGCGAAGCAAGCGCTTGCGCGCTTCGGGACAGGCGCCGGCGCGGCCCGCCTGGTTTCGGGAACCAGTTTTTTACACGCGGAGCTGGAGGCGCAGACCGCCAAACTTAAAAATAAGCCGCAGGCGCTGGTGTTTTCAGCCGGCTACCTGGCCAATCTGGGTGTATTGAGCGCATTGGCCAAAGCCGGCGACTTGATTGTGCTGGATAAATTGGCGCATGCCTCGCTGATTGACGGCGCTAAACTTTCGGGCGCCGAGCTGCGCGTTTTTCCGCATAAAAATTATGATAAGCTCGAATCGATTTTAAAGCGCAGCTCCGGGTATCGCCGCAGACTGATTGTCACCGATACCGTTTTTAGCATGGACGGCGATCTTGCGGACATGCAGGCGTTGAAACAAATCAAGGAAAAGTACGAGTGCTTGCTGATCGCCGATGATGCTCATGGCACGGGGGTGCTGGGGCTTGAGGGCCGCGGCGCGCTTGAAGATGCCGGGCTGGAAAGCGCCGCCGATGTCATCACCGGAACGTTTTCAAAAGCCCTGGGAAGTCTCGGCGGGTTTGCCGCCGCGGATAAACCCATCATCGAAACGCTGATTAATAAAGCGCGGCCGTTTATTTTCGCCACAGCGCTGCCGCCGGTTTTGTGCGCGGCCATTCAGATGGCGATCACCGTTTTTCAGGAAGAGCCCGAAATCCGCCACCGGTTATGGCGCAATATTCAGCGCTTGCATGCCGTATTAAAAGAGGCCGGCCTTGAAAACGCGCCTTTGGCGTCACCGATTTTGCCCGTGGTGGTGGGTGACGAAGAGAAGGCGCTGGGCTTTTCGGAACGGCTTCTCGAGCGTGGATTTTTTGTGCCCGCCATCCGCTATCCGGCCGTGGCCAAGGGACGGGCGCGCCTGCGGCTGACCGTCTGTGCGGCGCATACGCCTGACGATATTGAAGCGTTGGGGCAGGCCCTGAATGAAGAAAAATGCTCTTGGATGGGCAAGACAGAGCCGCGTTGATCCAGATTAAAACTTCGGCAGTCCCGGACGGTAAGATTTTTATAGACACTGCGAAAGGGGCAGGGGGATAATGTCGCGCATGAAACCCAATCAACAGCAGAAGCCGTCTGTGACTCCGCCCGCGCAAAACCCTTTGCGCCGCGAAAGGCTGTGGGAGGCCGTGGCGGCAGGCGCCAATGCCGGGGTGTTCGCCGCGCTTTTGGCGGCAGTGCTTGTTCAGGCTGCGGGGCGGCCGCTGTTTGGAACCTGGAATGCCGCCAGTTTTTTTCTCTGCTTTTTGGCGATGGCCGCCTGTGTGATTTCGATTGTTTTTTTTCTACGGCGGTTTGATTTTAAAACGCTGCTGCGCAATGCCAAAGATGCGAAACTTGCCGGGGTCTTGGATAAGGGCGCTTTTTTTCCGCAGCTGCAGCAGGAAATGCGGCGCGCGGGCCGCTATCATTTTCCGCTTACGCTCTGCCTGCTTGATCTTGACGATTTTCAGCAAATCGGCCGTTTGAACGGCAAGTATTATGCCGATGAAGTCCTGCAAAAGTTTGCCGCGATTACCCTCGGCCATATCCGCACGTCCGATGTGATTTGCCGCGTGGGCCGCGACGAATTCTGGGTGCTCCTGGCGCATACCGATTTGACGCAGGCTGAAAAATTTCTTTACCGCCTTTATCTCCAGATTCAGGAGCGCCTGGATGTCAGCTACAGCGCCGGCATCACCTCTTACCGCCCCGGGGAGTCGCGCGAAGAATTCCTGCACCGGAGTGAAGAAGCGCTCGGCCGCGCCAAACAGGAAGGCCAGCGCAAGACCCGCTGTATCATTTGCAAAGATGACAGCCGCGTCGTGATGAATTTTGATTTCGGGAGGATTGCAGAGTAGGTGGCGACTCATTCCCGCAGTTTGACCGGACTTTCCCTCGAGCAAAAAGACAAAAAATATCTTTGGCATCCGTTTACCCAGATGCGCGATTGGGAAGCCGAAGATATTCTGATCATTGAAAGCGCCGACGGCGTTTATCTTCAGGACACCGAGGGCCGGCGTTATCTGGACGGCGTTTCTTCCTTATGGTGCAACGTGCACGGGCACCGTGTGCCGGAATTAGACCGGGCGATTCGCGAGCAGCTGGAGAAAGTTGCGCACACGACTTTTTTGGGACTGAGCAACGTTCCGGCTATTTTGCTCGCGGAGAAACTGGTTGAAATTTGTCCGCCGGGTTTGGAGCGTGTGTTTTACTCAGACTCCGGTTCTGAGGCCGTGGAAATCGCGATCAAAGCCGCGTACCAGTATTGGCAGCATACCGGCCGCCCGCAAAAAACAGGTTTTGTAAAACTCACGGAGTCTTATCACGGCGACACGCTTGGTTCCGTGAGCGTGGGCGGCATTGAAATTTTTCACCGTTTGTTCCAGCCCCTGCTTTTTAAAACATACGGTGTTCCGACACCCTATGTCTACCGCTGGCCGGGCGGTGGCAGTCCGGAAAGCGTGCGCGACCAATCGCTGGCCGCGCTTGAAAAGCTATTGCAAGAAAAGCACGAAAGCCTGGCGGCGTTCGTGATGGAGCCCCGCATGCAGGGGGCGGCGGGCATGATCGATCAGCCCGAGGGCTATTTGCGGCGGGTGCGGGAGCTGACCGAGCGGTATGATATACTTCTGATCTTTGACGAAGTGGCCACGGGCTTTGGCCGTACCGGACGCATGTTCGCCTGCGAGCATGAAAACGTGACGCCGGATATTCTGGCCGTTGCCAAAGGGTTGACGGGCGGGTACCTGCCTTTGGCGGCCACGATTTTTAGCGCGAAAATTTACGAAGCGTTTCTCGGACGCGTCGAAGAGAGTAAAACGTTTTTTCACGGCCATACCTATACCGGCAATCCGCTGGCCGCCCGTGTGGCCCTGGCCAGCCTTGAACTTTTTGAATCGCGCCGCGTGCTTGAAGCGCTTGAACCTAAGATGGCTCTTTTGACGCGCCGGTTGAAATCTTTCGGGTCGCTCAAACATGTGGGTGATATTCGTCAGGCCGGCATGATGGCGGGGATCGAGCTCGTGCGGGATAAGGGAACCAGGGAAACGTATCCGCTCGAAGATAAAATCGGGATACGCGTGATTCAAAAAGCGCGCAAAAAGGGCGCGATTTTGCGGCCGCTTGGGCCGGTGATTGTTTTGATGCCGTCGCTGGGTATGGAAGCGCCGGAGCTGGAGCGCCTGCTGGATATTACGTACGAATCGATTAAGGAAGTTACGGAAGCGCCGAAATAAAAGAAGTCCCCCATGACATTTTTTTTTGGTAGGGGCAATTCATGAATTGCCCCTACAGAAACGACTTGCATCCACAAATTAAAATGTCATGAGGTAGTAGTCATCATTTTTAGAAACACATTTCAGTTTTGAGGATGTTTTGAAAAAAGCCGGAATTTTTATCACAGGCACGGATACGGGCGTCGGGAAAACGGTGGTGGCGGCGGGGCTTGCCCTGGCGCTTAAAAGCCGCGGTCTCAAAGTGGGCGTGATGAAGCCTGTTGCGACCGGCTGCAGCGGCACGGACAAGCACCTGATTTCCGAAGACGCGGTTTTCCTTTGGGAAGCGGCGGAAAATGAATATCCGGCGCTGACCAGCCCGTCGCGTTTTCGTAATTCGCTGGCGCCGCATGTTGCCGCCAAACTCGAACAAAAGACCGTCGATCCCAAAGCGCTGCTGCGTTCCTATCAGGAACTTTCAAAGCATTATGATTTTATGATCGTGGAAGGTATCGGAGGTTTATTTGTCCCGCTGGCCCGCGATTATTTTGTTTGCAACTTGATCAAGGATTTTGATTTGCCGCTTGTGGTGGTGGCCCGCAGCGGGCTGGGCTCGATCAATCACACGCTGTTGACGGTGGATGCCGCGCTGGTGCGCGGCCTGGATGTGCGCGGAATTATTTTTAACCGTGTGCCGCTGGTGAATTATTCGCTGGCGGAAATCACCAATCCCAAGGTGATTCACGAGCTCAGTCAGGTGCCGATTCTTGGGTCGGTGCCGGAAATCGACAACCTCGATATTCCGTCCTGCCGTTACGGCCAGCTGGAACAGATGGTGCGCGAGCGCCTTCAGCTTGATAAGATTCTTGCCGGACTGCCGCTGCCTCGTTAAGTTTCAATTTTTACTATTTTTGAGAAAGATTATGGAAAAAAAGAAAATTCTTGTCGCCATGAGCGGCGGCGTTGACAGCTCCGTGGCCGCCGCCATTCTTAAACAGGCGGGTCACGAAGTCGGCGGCGCAACCATCCGCACCTGGGCTTCGGGCAGTTGCGCGAGCGTGAATACACGCGCCTGCTGCGGCATCAGCGGCGTGGAGGATGCGCGCGAAGTGGCGGATTCTCTCGGGATTCCCTACTGGGTTTTTAATTTCGAAGAGGATTTTAAAAAACATGTGGTGGATTACTTCGCCGAAGAATACAAGCGCGGCCGCACCCCCAATCCGTGCGTGGCCTGTAACGAGCATATCAAGTTCCGTCTTTTTTTGCAGAAAGCGCGCCAGCTCGGGTACGACATGATTGCCACCGGTCATTATGCCCAGATTGTGCGCGATGAAAAAACGGGCGCGCTGGCCTTAGCCGAAGGCGCGGATGTGCGCAAAGATCAATCTTACGTGCTTTTTCCGGTGGCGCCGGAACTGCTTCCTTTTATTCTGCTGCCGATCAGCCATTTCACCAAAGATCAGATTCGCGCCAAAGCCGCGGAGTTTGATCTATGCGTGAAGAATAAGCCGGACTCGCAGGAAATTTGTTTTATCCCAAGCAATGATTACGGGGCTTTTTTGGAAAAGGAATTTTTTAAGGGCGAAAAACATCCCGGAGCTATCCGAGATCAGGAAGGCAAGGAGATCGGGCGCCACGACGGTTTTTATCACTACACGCGCGGTCAGCGCCGCGGGCTGGGCGTGGCGGCCAAAGACAGAATTTATGTGACGGCCACAGACCCGGAGCGCAATGAAGTGATTGTGGGCGAAAAAAACGATCTGCTGGATGCGGGCCTGACAGCTTCGCGCATGAACTGGTTTATTCCTCAAACGCCCGGAGCCGTGTTTAAAGCGCAGGTTAAAATCCGCTCACAGCACACGAAGGCTGCGGCGGAAGTGACGGTGCAAGCCGATGGTTCCGTTCAAGTGGTGTTTGAGGAACCCCAGGAAGCCATTACCGCCGGACAAGGCGCAGTGATTTACGAAGGGACTAAAATTTTAGGCGGCGGCTGGATTGACCGCGCGCTCAAAACAGCGCCGGATCTAAAAGGAGCTTGTTCCGCGTGAGCTCAGTCATTCGCATGGATCTGCATAAACAGGACAGCCTGGTGACGTGGGCCGCCAAACGCATGCGGCCGGTGTTTCCGGTGGTTGTTCCGCTGCGTTATGGTTCTGAGGAAGCCTCGCGGGCCTGTGTGAATCCGGGGGACAGTGTGCGGGCAGGGGATGTCATCGCCCGCGCGGCATCCGCCGCCGGGTTAACACGGCATGCGAGCGTGTCCGGCCGTGTGCGCGAAATCGGCATGTTTCAACATCCGCTGGGCGGACGCGGGGAAGGCATCTGGATTGAACCGGCGCCGTTCGGCGAGCCGTGGTGCGGCCGGCCCGAAGCTAAGTTTTCCGGCGGGGAATCGTTGTTTTCTTTTTTTCGTTCGAAGGGGTTGGTGGATTTTAGCCGGGACATGGAACCCTTGCACACCAAGCTGCAACGCTTCGAGGCCAACCGGCCCGAGGTGTTGATCATCAACGGCTGCGATGCGGAGCCCTACCTGACCTCGCATTATGCCCTGGCGATGGCGCACCCCCTGGAGATTTTGAAAGGGGCCGAATGGTGCCGCAAAGCCGCGGGCATCGCACGCCTGATTTTTGTTTTTCAGCAAGATCAGGAGCACGCCCTTGAACTTTTGCGCAGCAAAATCTTTTTCCAGCGCCTGGCTCACGTTGAGGTGATCACGGTGCCGGCCGCTTACCCGCATGGGCTCGATGAAATGGTGCTGCGGGCGGTGGTTTCAAAACATTTAGCGTCTTCTGAATCGAGCCGCGGGTTTTCTGCCCAAATGCTGCAAATGGCAACGGCCTATGCGGCGTATGAGGCGCTGGAACTTGGCAAGCCGCTCATGGAACGGCTTGTGACCGTGGCCGGTGAGTGCGCGGTGGAAGCGCACAATGTCTGGCTGCCGCTGGGCGTCTCGTTTCAGGATGCGTTTCGGGCCTGCGGCGGTTTTTTAAGAGACCCCGCCATGGTGTTAATGAATGGACCCATGATCGGCTGGCCGCAGAAATCGGTGGAAGTGCCCGTTCTGCCGGCGGCAAGCGCGGTGCTGGCATTACCGCCGGAGCGTGTCGCGCGGGCCGAAGAGGCGCCGTGTAATCGCTGCGGGGACTGTGTTCAGGCCTGCCCGTCAGGGCTGTCTCCGGCCGACATCACGCTTGCAGTGGAGCGCGGTTTGTCCGAACTGACGCCTGCCATGGGCCTGGAAGCGTGTATCCGCTGCGGATTGTGTGCCTATGTTTGTCCGTCTGAGCGCCCCATGCAG
>Ga0154324_111_pt1 | contig 14630 bp, 15 predicted proteins | sample RifGroA2_FD_115852 | JGI IMG/M metagenome (GOLD analysis project Ga0154324, IMG submission 115852) | Omnitrophica bacterium GWA2_52_12 | reverse complement strand
AGTGAAATGCCGGCGTCTTCAAAAGCAACGAGTGCCATGAGCACAGAGTCGTAGGGCTGTTCACTCGCAGCCGCAACACCTTCTTTAGCACGAAGGTCTGCCGCGTAATCAAGTGCGGTTTGATAACGGTGATGCCCGTCGGCAATATAAACCGGCCGCTTCTCCATAAACCGGCTAAACGCGCCTGTGGCTGCAGCCTCCTGCACCACCCAGAGCCGGTGCCGGACACCGTCCTCATCGCTCGCCTCAGCGTCACAGAGGCGGCTCATGATGGCCTCCAGCTGCGCGCGGGCCTCTCCATTAGCGTCTTCATACAAACCAAAGACAGGCGACAAATTCGTATCGGTTGCTTCAAAAAGTTTGCGGCGATCCGCCTTGGGCTTGGCCAGCGTTTTTTCATGCGGAATCACGACCCCGCGATCAAACGGCTCCAGCTTAAGCCGGCCGAGAATCGACGTGCGCGTTTTTTGCTCACCCGAGCGGATATCTTTAAAATCCTGCTGATACACATAGAACGCGGGCTGCTGCTCCTGAGTTAAAACGCCCTGCCGGATCCACTCCGCTAAAAAATCGCGGGCACGCGTGTACCGGTTTTGTTTCTCGCTATCCTGCGCCTCTGCGCGGTTTAAAATCAAACGGATGCAATTGTAAGGAGATTTTTGATAAAGACGGTCCTGCCCTGCGGGGCTGATCACGTCGTAGGGCGGCGCAATGACTTCTGTCAAAGTGACTTTTTGCAGTTGATACCGATAAGCCTTAAAGGGTTTGAATTCAGCCATACTCTGCTCTTTCTGCGCCGAAGTTGGACGCCGGGCGATCTTAACACATCGTTTTTTCTTTGACAAGAATAGCGCCGGGGTCTAGGATTTAAAACTTATGGCCCGTCAAAAATTTCAATTCCGTCCCGGAATCCTGCGCTATTTCTTAATTTTGGGAATTTTTTCCTTTGCGGCCTATCTTTACTTCGACGGCAAGGAGATCTTTCTGGCCCTGCTGGGCCCTTCCCTTTTCCTGGCAACCGCCCTCGCACAAACGCTTGAAAATCTTGGCATAAGCATCCCTCAGCAGGATCTTACCTGTCTCTTGCCAAGCGTCCTGCTTTACTTCGGCCTGTTTGGATTTCTTTTTCGCAAACTCATGGATGAAAGCCCTCTGCACCGCATCTTGAGCATGGCGGGGCTCGCCGTCTTCATGGGCTACCTGCACTACCTCGCCTGGAAAAACCTGCTTTTATACAGCCAGAAACCTTTTTAGCTGTAGGGAACGGTTTCAAACCGTTCCCTAGCTAGCGAACCTGTCCGCCGGAAGCAATCGCGCGTTCCGGGCTCACCACGGACAGCGCGGTTCCGTCCGATGCCGCCAGCATCATGCCCTGCGATTCTACGCCGCGAATCAGCGCCGGCTCGAGATTGGCGACCACAACTATTTTTTTTCCGGGCAATTCTTCGGCCGTGTAGTACTGCCGGATACCGGCCACAATCTGCCTCAGCTCTTCCCCGATCTTGATCTTCAGTACAAAAAGACGGTCCGCGTTAGGATGCGGCTCCGCTGAGATAATTTCAGCTACTTTTAATTCGATTTTCTTGAAATCATCCAATGTCGCCATAAATCCTCCTGGTTTTCTGGCATTTTAACACAGAGCACCTAACAAAACCCATGTTAGGTGTCCTTGATCCTGCTATAATTCACCCATGCTTCGCAAAATGGTCTATCCAAAAATAGAAACCCTGCTCAATTCCATGGCCGGCTTTCTGCATCAAAAAGGCTTTACCCCCAATCAATTGACGTTTGCCGGTCTGGGTCTAAATGTGGTTTCGGGCGCCTTGTTTATGCTGGGCCTTTTTCCCGCTGCCGGATTGACGCTGCTTGTGGCGGGGTTGGGCGATATGCTCGACGGAGCCCTGGCTCGAACAAGCGGCCGCGCCAGCAAGTTCGGCGCATTTTTAGACTCCGTGGTGGACCGCTACTCGGATTTCTTCGTCTTTGGCGGATTAGCCGGTCACTTTGCCGTGACAGGCCGCATGGGTTGGTTTTTGCTGGTCATGGGCATTATTGCCGGTGGGTTTGTCACCAGTTACAGCAAGGCTCGCGCCGAAAATTTTATCTCTTCGTGTTCGGTCGGTGTTTTTGAACGGCCCGAGCGGCTCATTGCCCTGGCGGTCGGCGCTATTCTTCCGGGATTCATGGGCCTCGTCATTTGGGTTCTTTTCTTTGGCACGCAGGTCACGGCCATCCACCGGATTCTCTACACCAAGAGCCTTCTCGCAGAACCTGCCGCACCGCGTCCCGACTCTCCTGCGGCTCTTTAAGTTTATTCTTTTTTTGCCGAAAACAATGCACCCACGCCATGAATAAAATCATAAACCTGCTCTGTATTCTGTGCTTCTTTTCCCCCACCTCCGCCCGGGCGGAGAGTTCGCTTTCAGTACCCGCCGTCATTGAAAAAATCACCCGTCAGAGCGGGCCCTGGAGCGGTTTTAAAGCTCAAGTCACCCTTGAGTTTTCGAATGAATTTACCCGCGCTTCCTGCCAGGGGGAATTAACCTACAGCCGCATTGAAGAAAAGGCCATGCTGGATTGCTACAACCTTAAGGGAAAACTTCTATTTTCATACACGGCCAAAGACGAAGAATTTGAGCTTTATCTTCCCGGGACGCGTAAGGCCATCCATGGAACTATTTTTGCCGCCAAATATTCTCCGGAAGTCTCCATGCACCTTGAGCCGCTGGATCTTTACCGGGCGCTTAAAATTATTCCGGTCATTCCTGAATCCGCATGGCTGGATGGCGGCGGCTCGAAACTGCGGCTCAGTGTCCAGAATACGATCAACCGGTCGCTGGCGCGAATCCTTGAGATAACTCCGGAAGGCGATGTCCCCCACGAAACTTTTTACAGGCCGGATGAGTCGCCGGATATCGAAATTTACCGGCGTGATTTCAAGACCTACAAAGTCGAAGGGTTCAGAGGCAAGGCTCATTACCCCGAAACCATTGAAATTCAATCGCTGCAAGCGCCGCGCAAAACCCGGCTCACTTTCCGCCGCATGACTTTTCTCAAAGGCCTCGGCCCTGAAGATTGGCCGCAGTCCCGTCTAGCCCGCGGCACCCTCAGCGAGCGCCTCGCCTCCGCAAAATAATTAATCTTAATAACCGTGCCTGTCTACGGCTCCTTAGCTACGGTTTCGGCCAGAAGCTAAGCCCGTCTCAAGCGAGGAAACCTCCGCTGTTCACCGCCTGAAAAAAAGCGGTGCCATCGGTCTCCTTCGCTTGATCCAGGCAAGTCTGGTACGAAACCTTCGCCACAGAGCCTTCATCAGGCACGTTTTTTCTTTCAAGATTTCAACCAAACTTAAAATCATAAGTCTTTTGCTCTTTAAAGAGGCGGGAAGTTTCTCCGCCGCGAGTTCCGCAGGCCGAAGGCCCAATGCCTTCGGGCCGTTCGCGAGGCTTTGACGCCTCGTCGTCACAGGCCGAAGGCCCAATGCCTTCGGGCCGTTCGCGAGGCTTGGACACCTCGTCGTCACAGGCCGAAGGCCGAGGACTGTCTGAGCGCCGGAGAATTTCTCGCCTCAGACAGAATCAACAAAGACTTATGATTGTTTACTTGAGACTTCGCCGATTTAGGCAGGTTCTTGCTGGGAGACGCAGTGGATCGCGCCGAAACCGTACACAAGTGTTTCGGCGCGAATGGGGATAATCTCGCGGGTCGGAAAAGCCTGGCGCAGAATATTGACGGCGCGGTCATCATTCTTGTGGCCAAAGACAGGCGCGAGCACCACCCCGTTGGCGATGTAAAAATTAGCGTAACTGGCAGGCAGGCGGTCGCCTTCGCGCTCAAGCCGTTCCGGCATCGGAAGCTTCATCAGGTCCCAGGGCTTCCCCTCGGGAGTTTTGAGCGCTTTGAGCGTTTCCCAGTTGTGCTGCAGCACCGCAAAATTCTCGTCCGTAGAATCTTCTTCGTAGGCCGATAAAATCAAACGCGGGCCGGCAAAACGCACGATGTCATCAATGTGACCATCCGTATCATCTCCGGCAACACCCTCTTTAATCCAAAGAATCTGACTAACGCCGAGATACTGCCGGAGCTTCACTTCAATCTGCTCACGGGTAAAACTCGGGTTCCGGTTGGGATTCAGCAGGCACTGCTCCGTCACCAGACAGGTTCCCACGCCGTTAACCTCAATCGAGCCGCCTTCCAGCACAAAGCCGGCATCAAAACAAGGATAGGGCACAAGCTCTTCAGCCTTTTCAAACACGTGCGTATCCAGCATCAAATCCTCGTATTTGGAGCCCCAGGCGTTGAAGATCCACTTGCACCAGGCTTTGTTCCCGGAAGCATCCTTGAGGAACGTCGGACCATAATCGCGTATCCAGGCATCGACGGTCGGGCGCAGGTGCGCCTGAAGATTGGCCGATTTAACCGCGCGCCGCTGCAAGCCAAAGACAACCTCTTCAAGTTCGTCTTCGCTCGCCACCAGCAAATTCACCTTTTCCACCGGTAAGAGCGCGGCCAGCATTTGAAAATAAACATCGCGCACCTGCTTTTTTTTCTCTTCCGGCCAGGTGATGTCGTTGTGCGGCCAGGCCAGCCAGGTGGCCGCATGCGGTTCCCATTCGGCAGGCATGCGATACCCAAGTGCGGCAGGCGTTTGAGAACTCATTTTTTCAGTGGTTTCAGGCATCGAGATACCGGGAGGTGATCGGCTTATAGGCGTCAATGCGGCGATCGCGTAAAAAAGGCCAGTGCTGCCGCACGCTTTCGATCTTGGCAAGATTGCAGTCGGCCAGCAGAATTTCTTCGCGCTTTTCAGCCGCCTGGGCCAACACTGAACCCATCGGCCCGCTGACAAACGAACGGCCCCAGAAGTTCAACTTACCCTCGCGGCCTACGCGGTTTGCAGCGGCCACGTAAACGCCGTTGGCTACGGAATGACTGCGCTGAATCGTTTGCCAGGCATTCATTTGCTCCGGCGCCGCTTTGCGGTCTGAATCATGCCAGCCAATAGCCGTCGGATAAAACAGAATCTGTGCGCCCTGAAGCGCGGTCAGGCGCGCGGCTTCCGGGTACCACTGATCCCAGCAAATTAAAACGCCGATGCGGGCAAACCGTGTCTGGAATACGCGAAACCCAAGGTCGCCCGGCGCAAAATAAAATTTCTCATAAAAATTCGGGTCATCCGGGATGTGCATCTTGCGGTAAATTCCAAGCACGGCCCCGTCCGCATCAATGACCGCCGCGCTGTTGTGATAAACACCCTCGGCACGGCGCTCAAAAAAAGGCACCACCACAGCCACCTCTTCACTGCGGGCTAATTCACGGAAGTCTTCGACGGAGGCGCTGTTCGCAGATTCAGCAAGCTCGAAAAATTTGTGCTGTTCCGTCTGGCAAAAATAAAGACTGCGGTAGAGTTCCTGCAGGCAGAGGATTTGCGCGCCCTTGCGCGCAGCCTTCAGGGCATGCTCCAGCGTCCGCCGGTGGTTGACCTTCGGGCTGCGATCAGCTTTCAGCTGCAATAACGCTATTTTAACTTTGCTCATAACTCAATCCCTTAATAAAAAACCAGTCCAGAAAGACGTAGGGAACAGGCATGCCTGTTCCCTACAAATAACCACTTTTTTAAACAGCCTGCGCGATTAGTGAATCAACACCGCCGCTGAAATCACTGTCGTCCACCGGCCGTTCTTGTCGCCCACCGCGCTCACCGTATTCGCCGTCGTCTTGACAATCTCATTGGAAATCTTCCAGATTTCTTTTTTCTTGTCGTAGCTTTCATCCGGGTCAAATTTCACGCCCAGAATCGTCGCGAGCATGCTGGCGGCAAGATCTTCGGCATATTCGCCGGTTCTCTTTTCCGTCCAACCATAGGTGTGTGCTTCCGACAAATACCCGTACTGTTCCGGTTTTTTGGGAAGGGCCATGCCGATCGAAGACGCGATGAGGCGGTTGGGCTCGTTCGTGGAACACTCCGCCACGACTGAGAAAAGAATCTGCCCCGGCGTTAGATATTTCAGGCCCGCTTCGCGCGAAATCAGTTTGCAATAGGGCGGGTAAATACTGGAAACACGCACGATGTTGTAGGGGGCAATGCCGGCATCGCGCAACGCCAGCTCGAAGCTTGAAAGCTTCTCTTTGTGAACCCCTACTCCCTTGGTCAGAAAAATTTTCTTGGGCAGAATCATTGTCGGGCCTCCTTGTAAAGCCTCAGAAATTTCAGGTTAAAAGTTCGAGTGGCAGCGCCTTCACTGCCTGAGCCGCTGAACTATAAAGGCGGGCACAGAATTTGTCAAGAATTAGAGCCGCCAAAGCTCCCCAGCTTGTCCAGCGGCAGGCGTTCGGCAGATTCTGTGCGGAAAAAACGCACGCAGGTTTCACCGCGCTTCCAGCACAAATAAATCGTTTTTGTTCCGGATCGCGCCGGAAAATCCACCCAGCCTTTTTCCAGATCCTGCAAGAGGCAGCCCAGCTGTTTTAATTCGCGAATCTCCCGCTCAAGCGCCACGAGCGCCTCTTCGACACCCTGAGACGCTTCGTCGATCTTGGCGGGATCTTCTGCCCGGCCCACTTTGGATTCGATATCATGAAGGATTTCGTGCAAAAATAAATGATCGTGCAAACGCGTCGTAGCGGCTCTTTTGCTGAAAAAACGGTCCACCCGCGAAGCCAAATCCGGCACAAGCCGGTTCACTTCTTCCAAGGTAAAAAATTGCTGCGGACACTCGCTCATAAAGGCCCTCAGCTCAGTTGGATGCGCTCCGGCGCTTGTTCAGGCGCCAGCGATGGAATCAGCCCGCCTTGCCGCGCCACATTAATCACCGATTCGTCACTGAGACGCGTAAATGCTCCGGCGTACTTTCCGCCGAAAACAAGCATATTAAAGTTATACTTTTTATAGGCAAAATCAAGCTTATTGTTAATGAGGGCAGGCACGGTCAAAATCGGCACGTGCACATATTCCTGAACCACCCAATCCTCCTTGAGGGCCCGCGCAATCGCCACATTCCAGTCATCGTCGCGGGTTTCGCAGCCCAAAGACACGTCGCGGCCGCCGTGCCCCATGGAAGGTTTCAGCACCAGCGAATCTTTTTCATCTTTCAGAAAATCAATCAGGTACGTTTTGCTGCGCCCGTAAAAATCTTCGGCGTCCGAAATGCGCCGTGTCCACGGAATATATTCGCGCTTGGCCTGGTTCTCAATTTCGGTGAAGAAGTGTTCGTAGGCCGGATTCGTGAGAATGGCATGAATCGCTTTCGAGCCCGCCAGACGCGCCCGCAGTGAGTTGACCATGCACACCGCCTGGCTTTCGTAAGCCTTGATCAAATCCTCGACTTCATCGATACGCTCCAGCAGCTCGTCAAAAAAAACACGCCGCAGCATGAGCCGGATATGCGTGCTTTTGAAATAGAGTTTGCCGCCGCGAAATTTCAATTCGCGCGGATCGGCAATGAACGTTTTATAACCTTTCGATTCAAAATAGCGCTTAAGCGATTCAAACTCAGGCACCGTGCGCACATTGTGCCAGTCCACAATGGCGATGTTGGGGGTCTCGTAGCCCCCGAACTGCTCATAAGCCGCCAGCAGCGCATCCAGGACCGCCTGCGAGCGCGAGCGGCGTTGAATGTGATACTCCTCAAAGAATGCCGTCAGCGGTTCTTCGGCCAGCAGTAAATTTTCGATCTCATCCGTATAGGCCGCCCCCACGGGCGAATCACAGTTAAACTCCAAAACTTTCAGGCTTTCGCCTTCCAAAATGGAGTTAAACCTGGAAAAAATGACACTCTCGGAATACCCGGGGTTGATTTTAATCAGCCGCGCCGCCTCCGGATGCATGCGAAACATCTGCGTCAAGTGGCCCTCTTCAAAATAGAGATGCGCGGCCATGTTGAGCGCCTGGCTGAGACTGCGGGCCGCGCGCTTGACAAGGTGCTCCTGCTTGGCGCTCATGAAATGCGGCTTATAAAACGTGGGGATAAGAAAACGCCCGTAACGGAAATTGCTTTTTTCGAGACGCTCTAAAAAGGCGGGAATGGCTTTGACAACCTGGGCCTCGCGGGCCTTCAGGTACTCGTCATACGCGTGATCGAGATTTTGCAGCATAGTGCGCCCGGTAGACCTTGGCCATGGTTTCGCCGATCACGGCAGGGCTGGGAACTACGGTCACGCCGGCTTGCTCAAGACAGCGGATTTTCTCGGACGCTTTACCGGAACCGCCGGAAATAATCGCGCCCGCATGCCCCATGCGTTTTCCGGGGGGCGCTGTTCCGCCGGCCACGAAGGCCACCACCGGTTTAGTCAATTCTTTTTGGATAAACTGCGCGGCCTCTTCCTCGGCGCTGCCGCCGATTTCGCCGATCATCACAATCGCCTCGGTCTCGGGATCCAGTTCAAAAAGCCTGAGTGTATCGACAAAGGATGTCCCAACCACCGGATCGCCGCCGATTCCGATGCAAGTCGACTGGCCGAGCCCAAGCTGGGTCAGCTGCCACACAGCCTCATAAGTCAGCGTGCCGCTGCGTGACACCACCCCGATCGGCCCCTTCTTGTGAATATAACCGGGCATGATGCCGATTTTGGTTTCATCCGGCGTGATCAGCCCGGGACAGTTGGGGCCAATGAGCACAATATTTTCTTTGCGCGTCCAATGCACGATTTTCACCATATCGAGCGTCGGAATGCCTTCCGTAATGCAAATGATCAAGCGAATGCCGGCCTCGCCGGCTTCGCGAATCGCCGCGGCCGCAAATTTTGCGGGCACATAAATCACAGAAGCATTGGCAGCAGTTGTTTCGACGGCTTCTTTCACCGTATTAAAAACCGGGACCCCAAATATACTTTGGCCGCCCTTCCCGGGCGTCACCCCGCCCACCACCTTCGTGCCGTACTCCAGCATTTTTTCGGTATGAAATGAGCCGTGCGCGCCCGTAATCCCCTGCACAATCAAACGCGTGTTGCGGTCGGCAAGAATGCTCATGAAATCGCTCCCACCACTTTTTCGGCAGCTTCTTTAAATCCGGAAGCCGTAATCACTTTCAAATCGGATTTGTCCAGAATCTCGCGGCCTTTTTCGACATTCGTGCCTTCAAGGCGTACCACCAAAGGAAGACTGCGGATTGCAACACCAGCAGCTTCCAGTTCCGTAACCGCGGCCAGAATTCCCTCGGCCACGACATCACAGCGCATAATGCCGCCGAAAATATTCACCAAAATGGCTTTCACGCGCGGATCACGCAAAATAATCTTAAAGGCCGCCGCGACTTTTTCCTTACCGGCTCCACCGCCCACATCCAGAAAGTTGGCCGGCTCGCCGCCCGCATATTTGATGATGTCCATTGTCGCCATGGCCAGCCCGGCCCCGTTGACGATACAGCCGATATTGCCGTCCAGCCCCACGTAGCTTAAATCGATTTTGCGGGCTTCCACTTCGCGCGAGTCTTCCTGGCTGGGGTCATACCATGCGGCGATATCGGGGTGACGGAACAAGGCATTGTCATCGATATTTACCTTGGCATCGATGGCAATGACGGCGCCGCTTTTCATTACCGCCAGCGGATTAATTTCAACCAAAGACACGTCACATTCCAGAAAAAGCCGCGCCATCGCCTGAAATATTTGCGCGAGTTCAACCGCAATCTTCGGGTCACTGTCCAGTTTTTGTGCCATGGCCAAAGCTGCCTCTGCGTCAAACCCGGTTTCGGCGGGAAAATGCTGTTTGAGAATTTTTTCGGGCTCGCGCGCGGCCACTTCTTCGATTTCCATGCCGCCGGCTTTGGAGATAATAAAACAGGGATTGCAAGCACTGCGGTCGAGCACGATACTGGCATAATATTCGCGGGCAATTTCAGTGGTAGCTTCCACCAGCACTTGATGAACGGGCTTACCTTCCGGCCCCGTTTGCGGCGTCACCAGGTTTTTCTTCAAAATCTTTTCAGCTGCCGCGGCAGCTTCTTCAGGCGTGTTCACCAGCTTGATCCCGCCGCCCTTGCCGCGCCCGCCCGCGTGCACCTGCGCCTTCACGACAAAATTACTACCCGGCGTCGCCACTTTTTCCGCCGCCGCGCGGGCTTCCTGGCTTGTGCGCGCCACGACACCCGTATTGACCGGTATCTGGTAGCGCTTAAAAAGTTCTTTGGCTTGGAATTCGTGGATGTTCAAGAGTTAAACCTTAGCGCCGCGACATCGGCACATAATGCTGATCTTTCGGCCCCGTGTACACGGCCGAGGGACGGATCAAGCGGTTATCGGAAAGCTGTTCAATCACATGCGCCGTCCACCCCGAAACACGGCTGGCGGCAAAAACCGTCGTGAAGAAATCGACCGGAAAGCCTAACAGGTAAAGCACCGAGGCCGAGAAAAAATCCACATTGCAGGGAATCTGTTTCTTCTCCCACATAACTTTCTCGACCCGGTTTGAAATCTCCATCCAGTGTTTGTCGCCGGCTTTTTCACACATGCGCTCCGCGATGGCGCGAAAGGCCGTGGCGCGCGGATCCTGCTTTTTATAAATACGATGTCCGAACCCCATCACCTTTTTTTTATGTGCCAGCAAATCTTCCACGTAAGCCACCGCCCGATCCGGCGTGTTGATTTCAAGAATCATTTCCATGGCCCGCTGATTGGCGGAACCGTGCAGGTCGCCTTTCAGCGTCCCGATTGCGGAGGTGATCCCGGAATACATGTCCGATTCCGTCGCCACCGTCACCCGGGCCGCGAAGGTCGAAGCATTTAATCCGTGATCTGCCAGCAAAATCAGGTAAGCATCAAGCGCCTTGGCCATTTCAGCTTCAGGCTTTTTGCCATGCATCATGTAAAGAAAATTTTCGGCGTGTGAAAGTTTAAAATCCGGGGCAATCGGCTCTTCGCATTTGCGGTAGCGGTGAAACGCCGCGATCAGAGTCGGAAATTGCGCGGTCAGCTTAACGGCTTTGCGGCGGTTGGCTTCCACATCGCGCGCATCCGCCTCACTGTCAAAAAGCGAAAGCATGGAAGCGAGCGTGCGCAAGACCGCCATAGGATGCGCGGTTTTTGGAAAGGTCCGGATCGCCGCAATGACCTCTTTTGGGATTTCGCGGTGCTTGGATAAAAGTTCGTTGAATTGCGCGAGCTCCGGTGCCGTCGGCAGGCGGCCGTACCAAAGTAAAAAAACTGTTTCTTCAAATGAAGAATTGGGCGTGAGCTCTTCGATGCAAATGCCGCGATAAAAAAGACGGCTCTGTTCGCCGTCGACCAGGCTCAGCGCGGTTTGGGCAGCGATGACACCGTCGAGGCCTTTGACATATCCTGAGGCTTTGTCGTCACTTGAAGATGCTTGTGTCGGAGAGTTCGGCATAGGCGCGTATTATACCTAAAACTTGAAAAGACGGTAGGGGCAATTCATGAATTGCCCCTACAGTTATTGAGCCGAGCATATTTTCCCGCCCGATGATCGCGGGCATAGCCCGCATAGCGTTTGGCCCAGGCTTTCAGATCTGAAATTTCACGGCGCTTTAAATCACGGATGCGCTTGGCCGGACGCCCGAAATAAAGTCCGCCGGCCTTCAATTTTTGTCCCTGCGTCACAAGACTGCCGGCTCCGAGCAAAACACCGTCGCCGATGACCGCCCCATCCAATACAATCGACCCCATCCCCACCAGGGTGATATCGCCCACCGTACAGGCATGCAGGATGACCTGATGCCCAACCGTGACATAATCTCCCAAACAGGTGCCAAGATTCGATTCCACATGGATCACGCTTAAATCCTGAATATTGGAATAACGGCCCACGGAGATGCTGTGAATATCGCCGCGCAGCACACAGCCGGGCCAAACGCTGGAGTAATCCCCAATTTTGACTTTGCCGATAACCTGCGCCGACGGATCGATGAAAACCTGGCGGCCGATTTTAGGAAGGATGGGTTTCATGGCTGGCTTAATAACTGCCGCAACACATACTGCAAAATGCCGCCATGCCGGTAATAGGCCAGTTCTACAGGCGTATCAATGCGGCAAATCGCCTCAAAGGTTTTGTGACCGGCCTTGACGAAAATTTTCTTCCCCGGCTCCACCACAGCCAGCCCCTGTAAATCATAAAGCTCTTCGCCGGTCAGCCCCAAGGTCTCACGAGTTTCGCCTTCTTTAAATTGCAGCGGTAAAATCCCCATCCCGATCAGGTTACTGCGGTGAATTCGCTCAAAACTTTCCGCGATCACCGCGCGAATGCCAAGAAGCATGGGGCCTTTGGCCGCCCAATCGCGCGAAGATCCGGTTCCGTATTCTTTGCCGGCAAGCACGATCAAGGGAACGCCCTCAGCACGATATTTTTCAGAGGCATCAAAAATACTCAGGGTTTCAGCACCGGGTAAATAGCGCGTCACGCCGCCTTCCACGCCGGGCACAAGTAAATTCTTGAGCCGGATATTTGCAAACGTTCCGCGCACCATCACTTCATGATTGCCGCGCCGGGCCCCGTAAGAATTGAAATCGGCCGGCTGAACTCCGTGACTGATCAGATACTTGGCTGCCGGGGAATTTTTTGCAATCGATCCCGCCGGCGAGATATGGTCCGTCGTCACTGAATCGGCCACCATCACAAGCACACGCGCCGCACGAATGTCCTCTACCGGCCTGGGTTCAAGCGGCATGTTTTCAAAATAAGGCGGGTGTTTGATGTAAGTTGATTTTTCGTCCCAGCGGTAAGTGTCGCCGGCAGGAGCTTTGAGCGCCTGCCAGGCTTCATCGCCGTCAAAAACATTTCCATATTGTTTTTGAAACATCGCGGCTTGAATTTTCGATACAGCTTGAGCCACCTCTTGATCCGCCGGCCAAATATCACGCAAATAAACCGGCTTCCCGCTTTGATCATTGCCCAGCGAATCTTTGCTTAAATCAATCTCAAGCGTTCCGGCCAGCGCATACGCCACCACCAGCGGCGGCGAGGCTAGATAGTTCGCGCGCACCTGCGCATTCACGCGTCCTTCAAAGTTACGATTACCGGAAAGAACGGAGGCCACAACCAAATCTTTTTCGCGCACAGCGTTTGAAACCGCTTCAGGCAGCGGCCCTGAGTTGCCAATGCAAGTCGTACAGCCATAGCCCACCAAATTAAATTTCAGAGTTTCAAGCGCTTGCTTCACACCCGCGGCTTCCAGATAATCCATGACCACTTTGGAGCCCGGCGCGAGACTGGTCTTGACCCACGGCTTGGAATGCAGCCCACGCGCCACCGCTTTTTTTGCCACAAGGCCCGCGGCCAGCATCACCGCAGGATTGGAGGTGTTTGTACAGCTTGTAATCGCCGCAATCGCAACCGCGCCATGCCCTACGCCAAAGGTTTCGCCATTCTGTGTTACGGTCGCCGATGCTTTGGCATCGCCGCCTTTGACCGCGAGCGTTTCGGAAAGAAATTTCGCGAAAGAAGCCGGCGCATCGCCGAGCGCCACGCGATCTTGCGGTCTTTTGGGGCCGGCCATGCTCGGCACCACGCTGGCAAGATCCAGTTCAAGACAGTCTGAGAATTGAAATTCCGGCGTTTGCGGTGTACGGAACAGACCCTGCTCCTTGAGATACGCTTCCACAAGCGCCACCTGCTCCGCGCTGCGGCCGGAAAGACGCAAATACCGCAGGGTTTCATCGTCTACCGGAAAAAATCCCATCGTCGCGCCATACTCGGGCGCCATATTGGCAATCGTGGCGCGGTCCGCAAGCGAAAGCGCGTCAAGCCCCGGACCAAAAAATTCGACAAATTTTCCAACCACGCCTTTTTTGCGCAGCATTTGCGTCACGGTCAGCACAAGATCCGTAGCGGTCAACCCCGGGTTAAGCTTCCCCTTGAGCTTGAAGCCCACCACTTCAGGGATCAGCATGGAAACCGGCTGGCCCAACATGGCGGCTTCGGCTTCAATGCCGCCAACCCCCCAACCCAGCACTCCCAGCCCGTTAATCATGGTCGTGTGCGAATCTGTTCCCACCAGCGTATCGGGATAGGCCAGGATTTCTGCGCCTGTTTTCTTGCTAAAAACACCGTAAGCCAGATATTCAAGATTGACCTGGTGCACAATGCCCGTCCCCGGCGGTACGGCGCGAAAATTATTCAAGGCCTGCTGGCCCCATTTCAAGAACCGGTAGCGTTCGCCGTTACGCTGAAATTCCAGCGCCACGTTCTGACGAAAGGCTTCCGGTGAGCCAAAATTGTCAACCTGCACCGAGTGATCGATCACAAGATCGACGGCTTCCAGCGGATTGATTTTTTTCGGATCCCCGCCCATTTTCACCATGGCATCGCGCATCGCCGCCAAATCCACCACCACCGGCACACCCGTGAAGTCTTGTAAAAGAACACGCGCCGGCGTAAATGCAATTTCATTTTCTGATTTCTTGGCGGAATCCCAGGAGGCAAGCGTTTCAATATCTTTGCGGGTGACGCTTTTTCCGTCTTCCGTGCGCAGTAGGTTTTCCAGAAGGATGCGAATCGAAAAGGGCAGCTTCTCGATCGCAAAACCTGCTTTTTTCAGCGCTTCCAACCGGTAAATCGCGTAAGAAGCGGAACCGACTTTGAGAGTACCCCGGCTATTGTAGGAGTTCATAAAATCTGTCCCGCCACCAATCCCATAAACATGGTGCCGCATATCACATTCTGTAGGGGCAATTCATGAATT
>Ga0154324_114_pt2 | contig 15132 bp, 14 predicted proteins | sample RifGroA2_FD_115852 | JGI IMG/M metagenome (GOLD analysis project Ga0154324, IMG submission 115852) | Omnitrophica bacterium GWA2_52_12 | reverse complement strand
TCACTGGAGAATTCGTGAGGGTACCTGGCACCTTCTCCCGTTTGCCCTACTAGCCCGCGCCATTATTTTTGAGAGCCTGCTTCTGGGCCTTTTAGATCGCATGCGGCTGGCCGCCGTTCCCAAACTCATGCGTGGCGTTCCTCTCCGTCTTTTACTGGCCGCCCTGCTGTCCCTGGTTTTGTGGGCCGTCTAAGCCACGATTGAGCAGTAATTTTTCTAGTACCTCATGACATTTAATTTGTGGATGCAAGGCGTTTCTGTAGGGGCAATTCATGAATTGCCCCTACCAAAAACAAATGTCATGAGGTGCTAGAGTGATAGCATTTTTAGATAATAATTTGCGCCATACACGCTGGCTTGTCACAGCCTGAACAGGCTCGTATAATGCCCGCTATGCCCCAAGCCATACTGACCCGGCGCAAAACTAGCCAGCCTTCGTTATGTGCTGAAAAGCCACCCCTTTCGTCATTGCGAGAAGGGCCGGAGGCCCGACGAAGCAATCTCACGCCCTACGAATCCATCGACCAAGAACTCCTTGCCTCCGGCCTCTTTGAAGTGCGGGGGTAGGATGGGGACTCTCTGAATGAAACTGCCAAGTGAATTAATGTCGAATTGCGACATTCGAAATAAAAGTCATCGAGGAAATGCGAGCCAGTTTTTTATTGCCGGAGAACTTTGCCGTCGCGGCCTTGTTGCTGTAGTCACCATGGGAAATTGTCCGAACACCGATATTTTGTGTAGCAATAAAGCCGGAACCGCCTTCGTTCACATGAGCAAAGCGCAAGAAAAAGTTACCCGGCCCTTGGCGCTGGTACCTTCCTGTCCTGACGCAACGTCTCTTCGCGGACGGCGTCCCGTTTCCGTGTGTAAATAAGTATGATGTCCCTAGAATTTCCTGAGAATAAACATCTTTGGCAAGGTCGTGGATAAAGGTAAAATCAATGGCCTCATCAATTTTACCGTGCAAATCACCAGGACTTACGAGATCGTCAAGGCAAAGATTGTGATGGCGTTTCATATTAAACTTCTTTCGTCCCACCATAGGTCGATCCTCCTTTGTCAGAGAAATCGACCTCATGACGCTGTTTTATTAGCGGCTACTTCTGCAACAGACCCATTGGGCCGCGGCGTCCCGTATACGCAGGGAGAATGTTCGTGAGAAAAGCGTTTCTACTGCTCTTGAGCTGTGTTTATATTCTCAATGGATGTTCGTATTATCAGGGACAGCTTAAAGAAAATTTCTATGGTGGCATAACTGTTCATACCAAAAAAATAGCTGCGAAGGTTGTTATAGATAATAGTAGGTTGAGCGATGAGATTGTGGTTGCCCTGACTGGGGAGCCGTATACTATTAAGATGGCAGAGGGTATTTACACCTCAATCTTTAACTCTCTGGATGCTATATTTCAAAATGTCGAGCCTATTGGGACAGCTCCATTGTCAGACGATGTCGATTTTTTGGTAACCCCCTATTTTAAAGTGGTAGAGGTTAGCCGAAAGAGTGACGGTGTCGCGTGGACAGGGCGTATAAACCTGAAGGTAGCTATTCAAAATGCTAAAAATTATTCGCACGTAGCAACCTATCAGAAAACAGGAACGGTTCAGTTTCAGCGCCCTGGTTCTTTCACGCCTTGGGCGCTTCTGACATTCGCGACGCTATACATAGCTGCGCCTATAACATTTCCGATATGTTATCAGCTGGCAGGTGATCACGGAGTAGCCTTGTTAGAAGAGAATTTTTCCATTTTAATGGAAGAATTATCCTACGACATTTTGTCTGACAAGGCCGAACTCATAATGGCTGCAAACACCGTAAAAGTGAGCCCTCTTAGCACGCACCCGTCAACTGAGACGCTACAAAAAGCGGGACCATCTAAATACGACGATTTTCTAGAGTCGGTAGTCTTGGTTCGCAGTTCATTGGGGAGTGGCTCAGGATTTTTTGTGTCAAATGACGGGTTTATCATTACTAACAACCATGTTGTGGCTGGTGATGAATCTGTGTCAATCAGAACTCACAATGGCAAGACAATGCTCGCTCGCGTACTAGAAACAGACAAAAGAAAGGATCTGGCATTGCTGAAGGTCAATGAAGATGGTTTTAGGTGGTTAGGTTTAGGTAATCTTAGCGATGCTAAAATCGGAAGCGAAGTCATAGCGATTGGCAACCCCATGTCTTTGGATTGGAGCCTCACGAAAGGGATTGTTAGCGCATATCGAGATGATGAGGGCGTGACATTTATACAAACTGATGCTGCCGTAAATCTTGGAAATAGTGGGGGCCCGTTAATCGATTTGAAGAGTGGGAAGGCCATTGGAATTAATTCCCAAGGTTTTCGCAAGGATGTTTCTGAAGGATTGAATTTTGCAATCGCTGCTCAGGAAATTTATGAAGCGTTTCCAGCGTACAAGAAGAACATAGGGTAGCGAACAGGAGGCGTCACTGACAGTGCCATGCTGGCAACCCGGCGCCAGCAGTAACGCCTCCAGTAATGTAAAATTTTGGATTTTCTCTGGGGCTGATTTATTGGCGCCACCGTCCAAAGGTTAAAGAGGAAATTATTTATTAGAGATGGCAACTCACAATGAATGAAATGAGAATCTATATTTTAGGCGCTGGGGCATCCAAGCCGGATGGGGTTCCCTTAACCCACGAATTCATCAAAAAAGTTTTCGACAAGTTTGGCGGAAGAGAAGAAAAAAAACCATCTTTGCATTGGTTGCCCTTTGACAGGGTGTCGGTTATTGAACCGGTTTTAAAACGATTAGACGCGTATCATGGATTGAATTTATTTGAAGAATGGCAACAATACTTAACGACTGGAGATAGACATGAATATCCACTTGAAGTTGGTACTGAGCAGATAGAAAGTTTTTTTACTGAAATTTGCAACAAGGCGGCATCGAATTCAGAGGATGCAGATATCCTACAGAAACTCCGCTTGCTATTTTTCCATACTATTTGTCATGCCTCAATAATGACCGAAGGGAGAAATTATAGACGATTTATAGACTCGGTCATGAGGTTGTCGGGGAAAAAATATGTCATTTCTTTCAACTATGATTTATTGCTGGAAAACGCACTGATGGAGAAGGTGGGTGATGAATCGAAAGATCCTTTAACCTTCCAGGATGGAAAGAATATTTTTGAAGGAGTCTTACCATGGCGTTATGGGGTTGAATTTTCTTGTCTTGAGGAAGCGATCGAATTCAAGTTTGTTAGTATGGATGAGGCTCAAATCATCTATTTTAAATTACACGGATCCTTTAATTGGACTTATTGCCAAAGAACAAAAGAGATTAAAATTCACGGCTTGTTCCAAGATCCCAATTTATACGAGAGGCTTTATCATCAAAAAATTGTCTGTGAATGTGGAAATAGCGATCGCATCCCCCTCTTAGTACCACCTATAAAAAATAAAGAAATATTGATTCCGGCATTAAAAAAGTCGTGGGCGGATGCGGAACAGGTGTTTGAAGAGGCAGAGGAAATTTTCATTATCGGATATTCGCTTCCAGATACAGATTCAGAAGCCAGGAAATTATTGAATAGAATTCCTCTGCAACAGATCAAAAAAATATGCATTGTAAATCGATCCGCGCAACATGTTCAAAGGCTAATTCGTGCTCTGAATGTTGATTGTCGGGATCGCCGGCTTAGCATTTATGATAATTTTGAAGCTTTGATAAATGAAACCTAAGAGAGACGGTGCCAGGTGCCTGATGACAGACGCCGTCCGCGGGGAGACGTTCGCTTGTAGCATTTCGTCTTCAGATTTTGCAGGAAGCAGGAGGCGTTACCAATAGTGCCATGCTAGCTGACTAGGCGCTTGAATAACGTCTTTAGATTTTATGGAATTCCGGGAGCAATGAATATGCGGAGACGGATCTGACAGATTTGCCGGGCTGTTGAAAAAAAAGCAGGAGGCGTTACCAATAGTACCGTGCTAGCTGGCTAGGCACTTGAATAACGCCCTTGGATTTCTTTCCAGATCGCCCGCCTGCGACAGAGAAGGCGGTAAAATATTTTTTGGACGACAAAGAAAGAGGCGTTTGAATGTTAGTTCAAGACCCCGTATTAATTTTTCTGGCAAGCCAGTTTAGTTCACGCGGGCACCCTCAGTTGCCGCTCCGTATCGCAAAAGAAAAGCAAAGTTATGTTGTGGGGCATGAGCGCAAGCGGATGGATGGCAGTGCGTTTATCGAGGAGGCGTGCAAGTTGACTTTTGTGAAATCAAGCGGTGTTTGGAAGCTCTTCTGGAAGCGCGCGGATTTAAAATGGCATCTTTATGATGCGAACAAAAGCCTTGAAGCGCTGGTGGCTGAAATAAATCAAGATCCGCGTGGCTGCTTTTGGGGATGATGGCACAGTTTGGCAAGATCGGATTCAAGGAGCAGGGTACCGATGAAAATAAATACTGACATCCATAAGGGCGGGGTAGTTTTATACAAAAACCGGCTCGAAGTGCGCCTGGAAAAGGACACGGTTTGGCTTACCCAGAAAAACATGGCTGATTTGTTTAATATCGAACGAAGCGTGATCACAAAGCACATCGGAAATATATTTAAAACAAACGAGTTGAATGAAAAAAGCAATGTGCAAAAAATGCACATTGCTGATTCGGACAAGCCTGTTGCGTTTTATAACCTGGACGTGATTATCTCAGTGGGGTATCGGGTCAATTCCAAGCAAGGCACCCAATTCCGCATGTGGGCAACCAGCGTGCTTCGGAAACACCTGGTTGACGGTTACACGCTGAATGAAAAACGGCTCAAACGGGTTGAGGCAAAATATCGGGAATTACAAAAAGTGGTCACCCTCATTGGCAATGTTGCCGCCGTGGAGGGTTTGTCTCAAGAAGCGAGGGGGATTGCCCAAGTGATTGCGGAGTATTCGCGCGCGCTGGATATCCTTGATGATTTTGATCATGAGCGCCTGCCTAAACCGCCGGGCATTAAAAAAGCAAGCTTTGACCTGACCTACGAAGAAGGCCGCAAAATCATCGACATCATGAAAGGGCAGTTCAAAGCCTCGGCTCTCATGGGACAGGAAAAGGACGAAGGTTTTAAAAGCTCAATCCGTACGATTTACCAAACCTTCGATGGAAAAGACCTTTATCCAACCGTACAGGAAAAGGCCGCTAACCTTTTATATTTCGTCGCCAAAAACCACAGCTTTGTGGATGGCAACAAGCGTATTGCGGCCGCCTTGTTTGTCTGCTTTCTGCAGAAAAACAAGATTCTGCACCGCCGCGATGGATCAAAACGCATTGATGATAATGCCCTGGTCGCGCTGACCCTTATGATTGCGGCAAGCAAACCCTCCGAAAGAGAACTGATGATCAAAGTGGTCCTGAATCTAATGGTCGAAAGGCCGGGGATTTGACCTCTCTGCAGAAAGTTAGAAGCAGCCAGGGGGGCAGCCCCAAAACAAAGCGCTTGACGGAAAAGGGGCATTTCTTTAAGCTATACGCACTTTTAAGGACTGGCCAGACACCTCACCCTATTTGCATAATCCCATACAGTTCTGGAATCCATACCACCGTGTGTGCTTGCCGTTAGGACCTGATAAAGAATATCGATAAAACCGCATGAAAGATTCGGCCCCTGTTTTTGCCTTGTAACCGGGCTGCAAAAACGCCCCGCTCTGCGGTTGAAAAACATCATAACTCTCGCTGAATACTACAGATGCAAAATTTGACCCATGCAGAGCCGCAAGCGGAAAGTGACACCATGACCAAGGCCTCAGGCCGTAAACTTTTTTTGATCGACGGAACCGCTTTTTGTTACCGGGCGTATTACGCGATCCGGCATTTGTCCAACTCCAAGGGGGAGGCGACCAACGCCATCTATGGTTTTGTAACCATGCTGCAAAAGCTCTTTAACGAGCAAAAGCCGGATTACGTCGTGGTGTGTTTCGACCGCAAAGAGGCCACCTTCCGGCACGAGGCCTATGAAGATTACAAGGCCCACCGCAAGCCGCCGCCGGATGATTTGATTGCGCAGTTTGAGCCGATCAAGGTTTTTTGCCGGGCTCTCAATTATACGGTGTGCGAAAAAGCCGGTTTTGAAGCCGATGACCTTTTGGGTACGCTGGCCTACCGGGGCGCTAAAGACGGCCTGGATGTTTACATCGTGACCGGCGACAAAGATGCATTTCAATTGGTGGGGCCGCATGTGCGGATTTTGAATCCGTCCAAAGACTCGCAGATTTACGACACGGCGGCCGTGCGTGAAAGGTTTGATGGGCTTGGTCCTGAAAAAGTCACCGACCTGATGGCGATTATGGGCGACTCTTCCGATAACATTCCGGGCGTGCCGGGTATCGGAGAAAAAGGCGCGCTGAAATTAATCAAAGAATTCGGCTCGGTGGAAAATTTATATAAATTTGTGAGTAAAGTAAAATCGCCGTCACAACAGGCGCTTTTGAAAGAGCACAAGGAAAAAGCGCTTTTATCGAAACGTCTGGCGCGCATTGATACCGAAGTGCCGCTGGAAATCGATTGGGAAAAAACCCGGTTAAGCGGGCCGGATGCTGTGGCACTTGCGGATCTATGCAAACGCTATGAATTCAAGAACATGCTGAAAGCGCTGGCGCCTGCCGGAGAAGAGAATCAATCAAGCCGCGACTATCGCACGGTTGAGACGGCGGCGGCACTGAACGCGCTGGCGCGCGAACTTAAAAAAGCCGGGGCCTTCAGCTTTGATACGGAAACGACCTCTGCCGATCCGCTGCGTGCGGAGTTGGTGGGCTTAAGTTTTTCGACCCAGCCCATGCAGGCGGTGTACGTGCCGGTGTCCTCGCAAAAACACGCGGGGCCGGGGCTGGCGCTGGCCGCGGTTCTCGAAGTACTGGGCCCGCTTCTGGAAGATGAAAAACTGCACAAGTACGGTCAGAACGCCAAGTACGACTGGATGGTTTTAAAACGCCACGGCGTCAATGTGCGCGGCATTACGTTTGACACGATGATCGCCAGTTACCTGATTAATCCGGTGAAGCTGAATCACAATCTGGATGATATTTCCTTCGATTATCTGAACGTCAAAAAAATCGCGACGGAAGCGCTCCTCGGTAAGGGCAAGACCCAGCGCACCATGGATCAAGTACCGCTGGCCGAGATCGCTGAATACGCGGCGGAAGACGCTGACTGCGTGTTCCGGCTGGTGCCGATTTTAAGCGCCAAGCTCAAGGAGCATGGGCTGGAAAAGCTGTTTCGCGAAGTGGAGATTCCGCTTTCGATTTGCCTGGGCGTGATTGAAATGAACGGCGTGACGCTGGATTTAAAGCTGCTGAAAGAACTTTCAAACCGTGCCGCGGACGACCTGGAAAGTCTGACCAAGACGATTTATAAAGAGGCGGGCGAAGAATTTAATATTAACTCGACGAAGCAGCTTGCCGACATTTTATTTGAGCGCCTGAAGCTGCCGACCCAGAAAAAAACCAAGACCGGCTATTCGACGGATGTGACGGTGCTTGAGAAACTGGCGGCGGAAGGGCACGAGCTTCCCAAGAAACTTCTCGAATACCGCGAGAAAACCAAGCTCAAGTCGACTTACCTGGATGCCCTGCCCGAAATGGTGAATCCTGAAACGGGGCGCGTGCATACGTCGTATCATCAAACGACCACGGTGACGGGGCGGCTTTCAAGCTCAGATCCGAATTTACAGAATATTCCGATCAAGACGGCCGAGGGCCGGGCCGTTCGCAAGGCGTTTGTGTCGCGCTACGGAAAAAAAGGCAAACTGCTTTCGGCGGATTATTCGCAGATCGAGCTCCGGCTGCTGGCGCATCTTTCAGGCGACAAGAATCTGGTGAAAGCGTTTAAAGCCGACCGCGACATTCATAAATTTACGGCGACACTGCTTTACGGCGTGGACGAAGAGGGTGTGACGCGGGAAATGCGGGATGCCGCCAAGACCATTAATTTCAGCATTATTTACGGCAAGACCGCTTACGGCTTGTCGCAGGATCTGGGGCTGTCAGTGCCTGAAGCCGATCTGTTCATTCAGAATTATTTTAAACGCTATTCGGCGATCAAAGAATATCTCGACTCGCAGAAAGAACTGGCGCATCAACAGGGCTATCTGCTGACCATTCTCGGGCGGCGTTCTTATTTTCCGGAGATTAATGCCGCCAACGGGCAGCTGCGCCAATTCGCCGAACGCGCGGCGATTAACGCGCCCATTCAGGGCTCGGCCGCGGACTTGATCAAGCTGGCGATGCTGCGCGTGCAGGAGCGGCTGCAAAATGAAGAGCCGGAGTGTTTTATGATTATGCAGGTGCATGACGAGCTGGTGCTGGATGTGCCGGCGGCGCGGGCGGAAGCCGCCGCGAAGCTGGTGCGCTCAGAAATGGAAGCGGCGTATACACTGAACGTGCCGCTTAAAGTGGATGTATTTACCGGGGATTCCTGGTTTAAAAACTGATCTTTAGATCGTCATCCCCGCGAAAGCGGGGATCCAGGATCTTAAAATCGATGGATTCCCGCTTAAAACCATGCGGGAATGACGCGAAAAGCAAAATTCCTGGTTTAAAAACTGATGACGTCTGAAAAAATAGTGATCGGACTGACGGGGAGTTTGGGTTCCGGCAAAAGCACGGTTGCGGCGATGCTGGCCGAATGCGGCGCGCATGTGATCGACGCCGATCTGTTGGCGCACGCGGCGCTCAAGCCGGGCAGTCCGGTGTATGCGGAGATTATCAAAACCTTTCCTGCGGCGATGGCCCGGGACGGCAGCATCGACCGCAAGAAAATGGCTCAGGAAGTTTTTGGCCATGCGGGCCGGCTCAAAGCACTGACGGATCTGATTCATCCTTATGTGTTCAGCCGGATCGAGGAAGAAATCGCAGGGGCCGGCGGCATGGTTGTGGTGGAAGTGCCGCTGCTTTATGAAACCGGCTTTGAAAAAAAATGCCGTCTTGTTATTTATGTCGACGCGTCGCCTGAAAATATCAGCGAGCGTCTTTTAAAACGCGGGTTAAGCGAAAAGGAAATCGAGTTAAGACAAAAGGCGCAGCTCGCGCCTGAAGCCAAACGAAACAGAGCGGATATCGTCATCCAGAATGACGGTTCGATTCAAAAAACAAGGGAAGAGATCCAGAGCCTTTACCGCCGGATTTCCGCCCTTTCAAAAGGAGCCAAGTAAACACAATGCCTAGAGAAAGAACCGGTTCTTCCCGTCCCCCTCGCCCCTCAAACTATCCGCCCGCCCACGACCGGCCGCGTCCGAACGCCAAGGACGAACCGGAAGTCCCGGAAACTCCGGCCGCAGCCGCTGCGCCGGGAGGGGACGCGAACGGTAAAACGTTTGATGTCGCGGCACTTAAAAAAATGAAGGTCACGGAGCTGTATGACGTGGCGCAAAGCGTCGGCGTGGAGTCGGTCACCGGCCTGCGCAAACAGGAGCTGATTTTTAAAATTCTGGAAGGCCAGGCCAAACGCTCCGGCGCCATGTTCGGCGAAGGCGTGCTTGAGATACTGGAAGACGGGTTTGGATTTTTGCGCTCGCCCAATTACAACTATCTGCCGTCGCCGGATGACATTTACGTGTCGCCCAGCCAGATCCGGCGCTTTAATCTGCGCACCGGCGATACGGTCAGCGGCCAAATCCGCCCGCCCAAGGAAGGCGAGCGCTATTTCGCCCTGCTTAAAGTCGAGCTGGTTAACTTTGAAGACCCCGAAGCGGTGCGTAACAAGATTCCTTTCGACAACCTGACGCCGCTTTATCCCGAACGCCGCATCGTGCTTGAGACCGATCCGGCCGAAGCCTCGATGCGTGTCATGGATCTTTTGACGCCCATCGGCTGCGGCCAGCGCGGCTTGATCGTGGCCCCGCCTTACAGCGGCAAAACGATTCTTTTGCAACGGATCGCCAACAGCATATCCAAGAACCTGCCGGATGCTTACCTGATCATTCTTTTGATCGATGAGCGCCCGGAAGAAGTCACGGACATGCAGCGTTCTGTACGCGGCGAAGTCATTTCCTCGACTTTCGACGAACCGGCTGAACGGCATGTGCAGGTGGCCGAAGTCGTGATCGAAAAGGCCAAACGCCTGGTAGAACACAAGCGCGACGTGATTATTCTTCTGGACAGCATTACGCGTTTGGCGCGCGCTTACAACACGGTGGTGCCGCATTCCGGAAAAATTCTTTCCGGCGGTGTGGATTCCAACGCGCTGCATAAGCCCAAGCGTTTTTTCGGCGCCGCACGCAACGTCGAAGAAGGCGGCAGTTTAACGATCATTGCCACCGCGCTTGTGGATACCGGTTCACGCATGGATGAGGTGATCTTTGAAGAATTCAAAGGCACCGGCAATATGGAGCTGCAGCTGGACCGCAGCCTGTTCCAGAAGCGCATCTACCCGGCCATCGACGTCCGGAAATCCAACACGCGCAAAGAAGATCTTTTGATGACGCCTGAGGAATTGAGCCGCGTCTGGATTCTGCGCAAGGTTTTAAACGAGCTTAACCCGGCGGAAGCGATGGAGCTTTTGGTGGATCGCTTGAAAAAGACCAAGAGCAACGCCGAGTTTTTGATGAGCATGAACAAAGGCTCGTAAATTTAATTTTAACGACCGAAGGAGATAAAAACCATGAAGAAGAAAATTCATCCCAAATACGAAAATACGACGTTTGTCTGCGCTTGCGGCGGAACGTTTGAAACCCGTTCGACCAAGGGCGGCACCGTGCAGGTGGATCTTTGCGCCAAGTGCCACCCGTTTTTTACGGGTAAGCAGCGTTTTGTCGACGTGGCCGGACGCATTGACCGTTTCAAAAAGAAATTCGGCACCACGGTCTCGACAGGCGGCAAGAAGAGCGTGGATACGGCTGCGAAATAAAGCTTGAACGCATGCTCGCGCTGGAACGAATCAAAAAACTTGAAGAGCGCTACGGCCAAATCCAGCACGATTTGGCGGGTCCGGACGCCGCCAAAGACGCGGCGAAATTTCAGAAGCTTTCGAAAGAGCTTGCGCGGCTGAGGCCGGTGGTGGAAGCCTTTGAAGTTTGGCGGCGCGTCGATAAGGAATTTCACGAGGCGGAAAAAGGGCTGAAAGAGCCGGGGCTCGACGCTGAAATGGAACGGCTTTACCGCGACGAAATCTCGCGGCTTGGAGCGCAGAAGCAAAAACTTCAGACCGAGCTGGAGGACATGCTTTTAAAAGGCAGTGATCCTAACGCGGGTCGCGATATCATTCTGGAAATCCGGGCAGGCACCGGCGGCGAAGAGGCGGCGCTTTTTGGCGCGGATCTTTTTCGGATGTACAGCCGTTACGCGGCGGACCACGGGCTGAAAGTGGAAGTGATGGACGAAAACTCGACGGGCAAGGGCGGTTTTAAAGAAATGATTGCGGGAGTGACGGGCGCTGACGCCTATTCACTGTTCAAATTCGAAAGCGGTATTCACCGCGTTCAGCGCGTGCCTGAAACCGAAGCCAGCGGGAGGGTGCATACGTCGGCGGTGACGGTGGCCGTTTTGGTGGAAGCGGAAGAAGAGGAGTTTAAAATCGATCCCGATGATTTGCGCATCGATGTTTACCGTGCTTCCGGAGCGGGCGGGCAGCACGTCAACAAAACCGAATCGGCGGTGCGTATTACCCACATTCCGACCGGGTTTGTGATCAGCTGCCAGGACGAGCGCTCGCAGCATAAGAACAAAGCCAAGGCCATGCGTGTTCTGCGGGCGCGGCTCTTTGAAATGAAGCAGCTGCAGGAAGCCAAGGAACAGGCCGAGATCCGCAAAGCCCAGGTGGGCTCCGGTGACCGTTCCGGCAAAATAAGAACTTATAACTTTAGCGAACGGCGTGTGACCGACCATCGAATCGGTTTGACTTTGCATAGTCTTGATGATATTTTGAACGGCCATTTAGACCCCATCGTCCAGGCGCTGCACCAGCACGAACGGACGCAAAAGCTGATTCATGCGGCTTGAAACTCCTGACGCCATGCCGATCTCAGTTTCTTTTGGCCCAAAACAATCATGGGACTCATGGAAGGCTCTTCTTGCGTGGGGGCAAGCAGAGCTGACGGCCTTAGGGCCGCGTGAGTCCCGTACCCATGCCGAGTATTTGCTGGAAGAAGCGTCCGGACTGGCTCGCTGGCAGTTCGAGCGCTCCGAAGCATTACCGGATGCGCAGATTTGCCGGCGTTACGAAGACTGGATCGGCGCACGCAAAAAACGCGTGCCGTTGGTGTATATCACCGGCCGTGCGTATTTTCGCCACGAAGTGTTGGAAGCCGGGCCGGGATGTCTGATTCCGAGGCCTGAAACCGAGCAGCTCGTGGAATATTTTCTGACGCGGTCCGGGTTCAAAAAGGAAGACGCGTTTTCATTTTTGGATATGGGCACCGGAACGGGTGCCATCGCTATTTCTCTTCTACGGATTTTTACCAAGGCGGATGCGGTGCTTGCGGATGTTTCCGAGGAAGCGCTCGCGTATGCGCGGCGTAATGTTGAAAAATACGGTTTAAGCACGCGCGCAAAGCTCATTCAAACGGATTTATTCGCGAATTTGCTGCCGATGCGTTGGCAGGCGATTTTGTCGAATCCGCCGTATGTGGCGGAAGCGGAATTGGCCGGGCTTGAGCCGGAGCTTTCTTTTGAACCGAAACAGGCTTTGGCGGGCGGATGGGACGGGCTGGATTACTACCGGCGACTAGCCGCGGAGTCGCCCCGCTTTCTAGTACCCGGCGGCTGGCTGGTTTTGGAAGCGGGTTTCGGACAAACGGAAGCGATTCGCGATTTGCTTCGGGCCGCAGGTTTTGAAGACATTCGGATTTTTAAAGATGATGCGGGCCTTGAGCGTGTGGTCATGGCCCGTTTAGGAATCAAGGTGCATGGATAAGATTGTGATTACCGGCGGACGCCGGTTGAACGGTGATGTGATTTTGTCAGGCTCGAAGAACTCCGCTCTACCCATCATGGCTGCGGCGCTTCTGGCTGAAGACACGACGGTCATCAGCAACGTACCGAACCTGCGCGACATTCAAACGATGATCAAGCTGTTGCGCGCACTGGGCGCCAAAGCCTCCTTTGAAGACGGCCGTGTGGTGATTAAGCCGGGCAAGGAACTGAACCCGGTGGCTCCGTACAAGCTGGTCAGCACGATGCGCGCTTCGGTCTGTGTGCTCGGACCGCTTCTGGCGCGCACAGGCTATGCCCAAGTTTCCATGCCGGGCGGCTGTGTCATCGGAGCGCGCCCGATCGATTTGCACCTGAAAGGTTTTGAAGCGCTCGGAGCAAAAATAAAAGTTGAACACGGGTACGTGGTGGCGCGCGCGCAAAAATTTTTACGCGGCAGTGAAATGTATTTAGGGGGCGCCTTCGGTTCTTCGGTATTGGCCACAGGCAACGTGATGATGGCGGCCGTGCTCGCGCGCGGTAAAACGATTATTGAAAGCGCGGCTTGCGAACCTGAAGTGGTGGATCTGGCGCAGTTCTTAAAGAAGATGGGCGCTAAAATCTCCGGCGAAGGTTCGCCGCGGATTGAAATCGAAGGCGTCAAAAAATTGCACGGCATTGAATACGCGGTGGTGAGCGATCGCATCGAATGCGGCACCTACATGTTTGCCGCGGCCATGACCGGCGGCGATGTCATGATCAAGCAGGCGCTGCCGTCTCATCAGACGGCCGTGATCGATAAACTGCTGCAAAGCGGCGTGCGCATCGACAAGGGCAAGAATTTTTTGCGGATTCGCGGGCGGGCGCGGCTTAAGCCGACGGATGTGACGACCTTGCCGTATCCGGGGTTTCCGACCGACATGCAGGCGCAGATGATGGCGCTGATGGCGATCACGCCCGGAATCAGCGTCATTACCGAAAAGATTTATCCGGACCGCTTTATGCATGTCAGCGAACTCAACCGCATGGGTGCGAAAATTTACCTGGAGAGTCCCCGGGCGATTATTCACGGCGTGAAGCGTTTGAGCGGCGCGCCGGTGATGGCTTCCGATCTGCGGGCTAGCGCGGCGCTGGTGCTGGCCGGGCTTGTGGCCGAAGGCAAAACGGAAGTGTACCGTGTCTATCACTTGGATCGCGGCTACTTTAATATGGAAGGCAAGTTGTCTTCCCTGGGCGCGGTCATTCGCAGAGAAAGAGAATAAAAGACTTCTTCGTCATTCTCGCTTGCGCGGGAATAACGAGAAATAATGCGAGTTTGGAAAGCCAATCGCATAAGACATTGTTTTAAAGAAGGAGGTCCCCGTGGTTCGTATACGTTTAAAACGCTTTGGTGCAAAAAATGAGCCGCATTGGCGCATTGTCGTCACCGACAGCAAATCGCCTCGCGACGGCCGGTTTATCGAAGAGATCGGCGTCTACAGTGCTTTGCACGCTGAAGAAAACATCCAGTTCAAGGCCGAACGCCTTGCTTATTGGGTGAAAAACGGCGCGCAGATGTCTGAAACGGTTCGCAGTTTGATCAAGCGGGCTGAGAAAAAAGCCAAAGCAGCCGCGAAGTAATTTGCGGGAAGGGTCTTCTTTCCCGCTCGGAAGGAAGAATCCGGATTATGGCGCTAGAAATTCATATTGTGACATTGTTCCCGGCCTTTTTTGAAGGGCCGCTTCAAGAGTCGATCTTGAAGCGCGCTCAAAACAAAGGGCAGGTGAAGATCACAGTGCACAATTTGCGCGATTCTACGCATGACCGCCACAAGACGGCTGACGATAAGCCCTTTGGCGGAGGCGCGGGCATGCTGCTGAAGCCCGAGCCGCTCTTTGAATGTATCGAAGCCATTGGCGGCAACCCCTGGGTGATTTTACTGGACCCCGGAGGCGAGCCTTTTCGCCAGCAGGCCGCGCAGAAACTCGCCAGGCGCAAAAAAATCGTCTTGATTGCCGGGCATTACGAAGGCGTGGATCAGCGCGTGCGCGAGCATCTCGTGGATCAGGAAATCTCGATCGGCGATTTTGTGACCATGGGAGGGGAAGCCCCGGCGCTGTGTGTGATTGAAGCGGTGGTCCGGCTTGTTCCGGGCGTGCTTGGTAATGAGGCGTCGATTGGCGATGAAAGTTTTCAGGCGGGGAAGCTCGAGTACCCGCAATATACCCGTCCGCGCGATTACCGCGGGTGGAAAGTGCCCGATGCGCTTATTTCGGGCGATCATAAGCAGGTTCACCTCTGGCGCGAAGCC
>Ga0154324_113_pt4 | contig 17560 bp, 21 predicted proteins | sample RifGroA2_FD_115852 | JGI IMG/M metagenome (GOLD analysis project Ga0154324, IMG submission 115852) | Omnitrophica bacterium GWA2_52_12 | reverse complement strand
AAAAATTCTCCGGCTGTAGGGGCAATTCCCGCCACGGCGGGCAGGCATGAATTGCCCCTACCCCACGAACAAGCCGTTTTTAACCAGCTCAATCACGATTTGCTGCTGCTGGAATTACTCGGGGAGGATAGCGGGCTGCTGGATGATCCGGACTCTGACGTGGGCCTGATTGAAACTGCGCTGGCGCTGCCGGGTTTTTAAGATTCGGTGAGCTCGATGCGATGGCGGACTTCGCGGCCCTGCTTGAGAAAAATGACGTCTTCGGCAATGTTGCCGGCTAGATCGCCGATCCGTTCAAGATTATGCCCAATCGACAAATACGCAAAGGCCGCTCCGGCGCCGTGCGGATTTTTCTCGACATATTTCTTCAGAACTTCAAACAGCTGATCATTAAACCGGTCAATTTCATCGTCCTGTTTTAAAACTTCGCGCGCCATTCCGGCATCTTCCTTCAAAAAAGCATCCAGTGCGGCCCTGAGCGCCGCTCCGGCACTGCGCGCCATGGCTTCAAATTGAAAGTCGATGTAAATGGGCGGCTCTTCGAGAACTTGCAGCGTTTTCTGCGCGATATTGACCGCGTGATCGCCCACCCGCTCCAGCGTAGTATTGATTTTGAGCATCATCAAAACCTGGCGCAGGTCAAAGGCCACGGGTTGATTCAGCGCAAAAAGACTGTAGCCGGCCTCATCAATTTCAATTTCAAGGCGGTTTAAAACCGGATCCCCCTGAATGACCTGCTGGGCCAGTTTGGGGTTTGAATTAAAAAAAGCGTCGCAGGCCCGGGCCACCGCATCCTCGGCGGCAAAGCCCATTTCGATAAGTTTTTGGCGGAGCTGCCGGATTTCTTCGTGGAAGTGGCGGGCCATCTGCATGGGTTAGCCGAAACGCCCGGTGATGTATTCTTCGGTTTGTTTATGGGCGGGGCTCATAAAAATCTTTTTCGTCTCGTCCACCTCAACCAGCTTTCCCATGTAAAAGAAAGCCGTCCAGTCGCTGACACGCGCTGCCTGCTGCATGTTATGGGTCACGATCACAATCGTAAAATCCTTCTTCAGCTGATAAATCAGCTCTTCGATTTTCGCCGTGGCAATCGGATCAAGCGCCGAGCACGGTTCATCCATCAGGATGATCTCCGGATTCACCGCCAGACAGCGCGCGATACAAAGCCTCTGCTGCTGGCCGCCGGAAAGAGCCATCGCCGACTTATCAAGGCGATCTTTGACTTCATCCCACAGTGCCGCGCGCTGCAAGCTTTGTTCAACGATCTCCGCAAGCTGCTGCCGGCTGTGAACGCCGTGCAGCCGCGGGCCGTAAGCGACGTTGTCAAAAATGCTTTTAGGAAAAGGGTTTTGCTTTTGGAACACCATACCGACGATGCGCCGCAGCGTCACAACGTTGATGTTGGGCGCATAAATATCCAGCCCGTGAATTTCAACCTTGCCCTCAAAACGAATCCCCGGGATGGAATCATTCATGCGGTTCAGGGTACGCAAAAAAGTAGACTTGCCGCAGCCGGACGGCCCAATCAAGGCCGTGACCGATTTTTCGCGAACCGCCAGATCCGCATTCGCAATAGCTCGATTAGGGCCATAGAACACACTGAGATTTTTCGCCTCGACAATGACATCGGGTAAGTTCAAATTCGATTCCCCCTGGAGGCTATATTTCGGCTTGGCCTTCAATTCGCTTAAGGATATATCCTCGGTCATAAGAACTTCCTTTTCTGGCATAGCGCCCTCCTTCAATGGAGCGAACCCTGCTGCCTGCGGAAATGGATGCGAAATCCAATCGCGGTGAAATTAAGTAGAAACGTCATGGAAATCAGAACCAGCGTCGTACCGTACTGAATCGGCAGGGTTTTAATCGGATCGATGGATTGGGTGGCCATCACAAAAATGTGATAGGAAAGTTCCATGAATTGGCTGGCCGGATTCACCATCGGGATCACTCCGAATAATTTCACCACCGGCAGGTGCGGTAAGAAATAAGCACAGCCCGTAAATAAAATCGGGGCCGTTTCACCGGCGCCGCGGCTCACCGACAAAATCGCGCCCGTTAAAATGCCGGCGCGCGCCTGCGGCAGCACGACATTCCAGATCGTTTCCCACTTTGTCGCACCTAGCGCCATGGACGCCTGACGGTGGCTTTGGGGCACCGCATTCAATGCTTCTTCCGTTGAGACAATGATGATCGGCAGCACCAGAACTGAAAGCGTAGCCGCCGCCCAAATCATGCAGGGCTGGCCGAAAAGCAGGCCCGTTTGAAGCACGCTGTCCATCGACCGGCCGATAAAGAGTATGAAAAAACCGACCCCAAAAAGGCCGAAAACAATCGAGGGAACGCCGGCCAGATTATTCACCGCCGCGCGGATCACACGCACAATCATTCCCTGCCCCGCGTATTCCACCAAATAAATTCCCGCGCCGATTCCCAGCGGCAAGGCCATCAAGATCATCAAAATCGTGACCATCAGCGTCCCAAAGATGCACGGAAATATTCCCCCATGCAGCATGCCGCCGCTCGGCGACTGGCTCAAAAATCCCCAACTGATTACCTTGCCGCCTTCCAGAAGAATATTGCCGAGCATGAGCACCAGCGCCAAAAAAGGCAGTGCCGTAAACAGCATGACTGCCCCGGTTAAAAAGGACTCTTTCCAATTGATGCTTTTGAGGGTCAGGTCCTGAGCTGTAACTACACTTCGCATGACATCCTCACATTCTCAACTGACGGCGCATGCGGCTGACAATCACTTCAGACACCAGGTTCAAAATGAAAGTTAATGTGAACAAAACGGCCCCGACGAGAAATAACGCCGCATAATGCTCATCACCATGACTGACTTCGCCCAATTCTGAGGCAATCGTCGCGGTCATGGTGCGAACGCTTGAGAAAGGGTTCAAGGTAATGATCGCGGCATTGCCGGTGGCCATCAAAACAATCATGGTTTCGCCGAGAGCGCGGCCAAACCCCAGGAGAACCGCCGCTGAAATTCCGGAAATTCCGGCGGGCAGCACCGTTCCTAAAATGGTCTGCCACTTCGTTCCGCCTAACGCATAGGAGGCGCTGCGCAGCTCTTTGGGCACCGCGTTCAGGGCATCCTCGGATAGTGTAATAATGATCGGCAGCGTCGTCAGCGCAACGCCCAACGCCCCGACAAAAGCATTCAGGCGAAATTTTGTGTGAAACAGATCCTGCGTGAAGGACGCTACCAGCCAGAGCATGATGAACCCGATCACCACGGTCGGAATCCCCGCCAGGAGTTCCAGCGTAGGCTTCAGAATCTCCCGGACTTTTGCGGGCGCAATTTCCGACAGATAAATAGCGCAGCCCACCCCCACCACGGCAGCCATCAAAGTCGCGGGAAAAGAAACCAGAAAACTGCCCAGCAGGATAGGCACAAAAGAATACTTGGGCACGTCACCCACCGGCTGCCACAGCATGTTGTAGACTTGCTTTTCATCCCAGGGGTCATAGACCATTTTCCCGATCATGTCACCGAGGTGGGCCGTATTAAAAAATTGCACAGCTTCTTTGAACAGGAAAACGAAAATCAGAGTAATGATCAGCACCGAGGAAACACCCGCAAACCGTATCAGATTCTCCATCACCGCATCACCGAAACGAGCATCTTTCCGCCGCAAAACATCGGGAATCGAAAACGCAGAAACCCCGGGGAGATTAACTCCCCGGAGTTTCGCTTCTGAAATAATATTCAGACTTTCCGCCATACGTCTCGTCCGCTATCCTTTCGTTTTCAAGGGCACGTAACCGACTTCTTCCACGTATTTTTGTCCTTCAGGGCTCAGCGTCCAATCGATATACTGCTTGAGTTCACCGCGCGGCTTGATCCCCGTATACATGTAAAGGTAACGCCAGATCGGATAGGTGCCGCTCCAGGCCGCTTCGTAATCCACCTTGCCATCCTTGACAGGATACACAGCCGGCGTTTTATCGTCCTTTTTTACGCCGATAATCTTGACATTTTTATCCTGCAAAAAATAGGCGGCGCCGCCATAACCGATCCCCTTAAGATCATTCCCCACGGCATTGGAAACGGCACTTGTGCCCGGCATCGTCTGCGCATCGGCGGCAAAGTCCTGATTTTTAAGAACAAACTCCTTCAAAAACTGATAGGTTCCGCTGCTGGATTCACGTGAGTAACGGATGATCGCGCCGGGGCTTCCGCCGACTTCCGACCAGTCGTTGATACGCCCGATGTAAATCCCCATGATCTGCTTAAGCGTCAGTTCGTTGATCGGGTTGTCTTTATTCACAACAACCGCCAGAGAATCCAGGGCGCACTTAAATTCTTCGGGATAGTAGCCGGCCCCCTTGGCTTTCTCGATTTCCTTTCCTTTGATCTGGCGGCTGGCATTGGCGATATCCGTCGTACCGTCCATCAGCGCCGCGATGCCCACGCCGGATCCGCCGCCGGTCACCTGAATCGTGGTTTCCGGATGCTGCTTCATATACTCTTCTGCCCAGCGCTGCCCGAGAACCAGAATCGTGTCCGAGCCTTTCACCGTGATCGTTTTGTCGGCGAAGGCCGGCAGGGGCTGCAGCGCAATCACCAAAGTCGCCCCCAATGCTGTCAATCTTGCAAATATACTTTTCATAATGCCTCCTGGTAATGGGTCAATTTTACTTTTTTTGATGTGACTTCAGCAAGCCTTAGAATTTCCAGGCCAAGTCCACCTGGAAACGGCGCTGCTGCTCATCACGCACTTCGCCCGAAACGCCGTTAGACGTCGCGGCATTCAGATTACTTACAAAAATCGCGGCTAGGCCAAGAGTCATCTTATCCGTCAGCGCATACCCTGCCTTGAGGACATTGCCACGCTTGCCGGAGTGCCCTGCAAAACCAAAATCACTGTCGTTAAAACCGGGAGTGGCTTCAGATCCGACGTACTTGTACGCGTAGCTAAGTTCCCAGTCGCCCTTTTTGTTGATGCCGCCAATTTTGGTGCCAAGCGCCCAGGCATGACCGTCCTGCTCGCCAACACGCTGGTTAGCCGCATTGACGGCCCAGTCGATATACGGGCGAACGGGCAATCCGTGTGGATAAAGCGCAATCTCATTGTAGTATTCGAAGACTTCAAAGTCTTCCGCATCCAGCGAAGTCGACGGCCCGGCGGCATTGAAGTTGCCGCGCGCCAGCGAGCTCGTGCCGATCAGAAAGTTGCTGCCCTGCGCATAGTTATACCAGCTGTAATAGGAGAACGCGCTCAAAAAGTCGACCGGGCGCTCCATCAGCGGCGTGTATGCAATCGCATTCAATCCGAGCTGATACGCGAAAAGGTTGGCGTCTCCGCCCACGGTCGCATCTTCATCGAGCACAAACTGCCCGCCCGACAAAAACGACTTGAGATCGAAGTTTTCGCCGTCCACAAGATCCAAATTCACACTCTCGCTCAATCCCTCAGGCTTCACATCACGATCCCAGATGATGTCGGATGACCCCTTCTCAAAAATGTTGTCCTGTTTACCGGCCGTCAAGGTCACCATCTCCACCGGGCCCTTACGCAGGAAAGGCGGAGAATATTTTGCGTAAGCCTTCTCAATGAAAATTTCTTTAAAGTTAAAGTTGTTGTCAAAGGTGGTATTGGTCGAAGTCGGATCGACCTGGTTGCCGCTGGAACGTTCACCCGAGGCCAGTGAAAAACCAACCTTCATATCCTCACTAAACTTCTTTTCCCAGCCAAAACGCAGGCGGTAGCGGAAACGGTTGCGCGGATCAGTCTCGGAGCTTGAACCCGCTGAGTTGCTGAAAGCCTCGTAGCGCAGCCGCAGATCCCCCTTGAAGGACAAATCCTTAAGCCACTTGTTCGCACCGCCGAGCGCTGAACCAAGCCGTTCATTGAACTCAAAATCACTCATCGGCGGAGTGGCTTGAACAGTCCCGCCGCCGGACGGGCGGTTCTCGAGGTCGCGCAGCTTGCTGTTCTGAGAGTCAATGGTGCGCTGCATCAAAGACATTTGCTTCTGCAGATTATTGACCATGGTGGTCAGCTGGGCCTGACTGCCGTCATCGGCAAAAGCAACCGCGTTCAGCGCCAGCAAAGCCGCGCCGAAAACCGCTGCGATCTTGAGTGTTTTTTTTGAGTTCATTACCTTGTTCCTCCCCGGTTAGCGCCATTGGCTGGCGGGCTGCTTAGTTGAATCGTACCGATTGTGTTTATGGGCTATTTGAGTGTCGTGTAAAGTCCGTGTAAAGTCCTGAACGCCGCCCCCGCTCAAAATCACGACTCACAAATGACGGGCCGGGCTGTCTATCCAATGCTGTTCAGGCAAAGATTACAAAAGATGTGTCCGGACGCGATGACATTCGTGTAAATTCGCTGTAAATGCGGATTTAAAAACAGAGGGAAGTTTTGAAAGCGGATTAAGCGCGGAGCTGCATGGCGAGGTAAGACTCGGCAACGGCTTGATCGGGGGTCAGGCCAAGAGCCCGGGAAAGCTGACGGATACGACGGGCATGCGCGGCTTCAATTTCCACAAACCAGCCAAACCGGGGGAAATGATCAATCACGACCTCTGCGCCAGCCAATTCCCAGGTCTCGCGTGTTTTAGAGTAGGACAGCCATTTTTTAAATCCTAATAATTCCAGAAGCCGGCGGATTTGCGCAAAAGCTACGGAAGACTCCACCTCCACGCGTTTGGAGAGCTTTCCGAGCCCGGCTTTTCTGGGCCCTTTAAAAGTGAGCTTGCCCTGCCCGCGGTATTTTCTGAGCCGCAGAGTCAAACGCTTTTGACGCAAACGTCCCCGCTGATCGTAAAACTCGTTTTGCTCAAGACCCGAACCTGCGCGTTTGGCACCCAGGCGTTTCAGCGCTTTGCGAATGGCCGCAGGGTTCTTGATTTTATATTTTTGTTCAATTTCGATATTTTTCAAGAGTGACTGTCTTTTTTTGAAGGCATCCCGACCTGCGGTGATTTGGGTTTCTGCGGACGCAGCTCACGCCACGCAGGCGTTTTCGCCTGAGTCATATGTCCTGCGGCCTTATCGCATAAAAACTGCTGAACCCGATACGGCTTTTCACTCCCCGCCTCTTTCTTCCGGTAACCGCCTGCGGGTTCCAGCCGCCAGGCCTTGACATTGTCGCGGAAATAAAGACCGAGAATTTCAATCAACTCAGCCTTGCAAACGCGGTCTTCCACCGGAAAAAGCAATTCGACCCTGCGATCCAGATTACGCGGCATCCAATCCGCGCTGGAGGCATAGACCTCGTCATCACCGGCGTTTTGAAAATAAAAAAGACGGCTATGCTCTAAAAACATGTCCACGACGCTGACCACTTCGATATTTTCGCTCAAACCTTTGACGCCGGGCCGCAGACAGCAAATGCCGCGCACATTGAGTTTAATCTGCACACCCTGCGCGGAAGCACGGTAAAGCGCCTCGATTAATTCGGTATCCACCAGCGAATTCATTTTCGCAAGAATCAGACCCGGCTTTGCTTTCGTACTGCGCATGGCTTCCCGCAAAATCAGCCGTGTCAATTTACGCCGGAGCCCGAACGGTGCAATATCGATTTTTGAAAAACCGGAGGGCTGCGAAAAACCGGTGATGATGTTAAAAAATTGCGCCAGGTCCGAAGTCAGCGGCTCTGAGGCCGTGAAAAAACTCAGGTCGGAATACATCGAGGCGGTTTTTTCGTTGTAATTTCCCGTGCCCAGATGCGCGTAGCGGCGGATGCCTTCAAGCTCACGGCGGACGACAAGGCAAACCTTGGCATGGGTTTTCAGACCGGCGATCCCGTAAAGCACGTTAGCCCCTGCGTTCTCGAGCCGGCGGGCCCAATGGATATTCCGCTCCTCATCAAAGCGCGCCTTCAGCTCCACAAGAACCGTCACCTGCTTGCCGTTTTCGGCCGCGGACTCCAGCGCCCGGATGACCAGGGAATCGCTGTGTGTCCGGTAAAGGGTCTGTTTAATGGCCAGGACATCCGGATCGCGAGCCGCTTCATACAAAAAGCGCAGGACTGCATCAAAAGATTCGTAAGGATGATACACAATCCTGTCTTTCTCCCGCAGCATTCCCCAAAAATCCTCCGCATCTTCAAATTCAGGCACAGTCCTGGGCGTCCATTCGGCGCGGCGCAGGCTTTCAAAGGAAGGCTGAAGCGCCAGCTGCATCACATGGCGCAGGCCGAGCCAGGTTTGATCCCTGAAAATCTTGTGCTCGGCGACCCCCAGCGCATTGGCCAGGAATTTTTCCATGCGGGCCGGCGCGGAAACTTCCAGCCGGACAATGGCGCTCATGCGCCGCAGACGCAGGGCTTCGCTCATGATGTCCGCAAAATCCTCATCCTTTTCTTCATCCAGCGTCAGCTCCGTGGCGCGGGTCACACGAAAAATGCCCTGATCCAGCACGGCATATCCGGTAAAAATCTCGGAAAGAAACAACGCGACCACATCCTCGATTAGCATAAACACAAAGCCCTGCTCCGCCGGAATACTGATAAGCCGGCTCAGGGTTTTGGGCATCTCAATCACGGCGTAGTGCGGTTCTTGAGTCCCGGACGGTTCGCGGAGTTCGACAAAGCGGTAAATGCCGAGATTGGTAAAAAAAGGCAGCGGATGCTCGTGCCGGATGGCTACCGGAGTCAGCAGGGGGAAAATTTCTTTCTGAAAAAGATTGCGCAGATAGTCGCGCTGCCGATCGGTCAGAGCCTGGGCCGCAAGGCGCATAATGCCTGCGGCCTGCATTTCGGGGACGAGGGTTCCGTGAAAACAGTCGTTGCGCTGAGAAATCTGTTGAAAAGCCCGATCATAAATCTCTTTGGCCGCGGCCCGCGTGTCTTCCCAGCCGCCGGCACGCACCATGAAAAATTCGTCCAGATTGGAGCTGACGATCCCGATGAATTTGAGCCGCTCCATCAGCGGGTTAGACGCGTCCATGGCCTCGGCCAGCACACGGCGGTTAAACTCCAGCCACGAGAGCTCCCGGTCAAAAAACCGCGATTCAACCGGGCCTGTGGATTCCGGCTTCTTTTCGCTCACGACCGCGTCCCCGGACTGCCCTGTTTGAGCGCCACCGTGAGCCCAAAAACTTCACCGAACATGCCGCCTTTTTCCTGCAAACTGCTGCGTTCCAACGAAATATCGCCGCATTCTTCGGGAACCCATAGAATGCAGGCATCATCCGTCCGTTCAAGCGTGAACTGACGAATTTTCTGCTGATGCCCGTGATCCAGCGCGTCGGCGACGCGTAAAATCGCCGCAAGTTTTGAAACCACGGCGCGATCGGCCTTCGGCAAGGACATGTACGTTACATGCGTGGGCCGGGGCACCGAACGGCGGTGGTAACGCACCACATTTGAAACAATATCTTTACTGGCTTTGCGCAGTCCGAAAATTTCGGCCGAGTCCACCAGATAACTCGAATGTTTGTGATGTGCCGCCGGAGAAATAAAGACGCCGATGTCATGCAGGATCGCGGAGACTTCCAGCAAAAGCCGGTCGCGGCTATTCAAACCAAAGTCAGCGGCAAGCCCGTCGAAAAGTTTGAGGGCCAAAGAAGCCACGCAGGCCGCATGCGCTTTGTCGTATTGATATTTTTGCGCCAAATGCCGCGCGGAATTTAACACTTGTTTTGACACATCCGTGCGTTTGTAACTGGAAATCATTTGCGCCAGCTCGCTTAGAAGCCCATCACGAATGCTGGTGCCCGGAACAACGATTTGCTCGGCCTTGGTTTCCGCCAGAAAATTGGCATAGACCAAAAGCGCAGGGTAAAGGGTTTCGGCTTCGGCATAGGACAAGCCATACTGCGTGCTCACCTCGTCAGGCGTCAGCTTGCCGATTTGATTCACAAAGCTCACAAAGGCTTTTTTCTCCAGCGTCCTGAAAGGCTCCTCCGATTTCTCCTGCAGCTGAGCCGCGGCAAAGCGCATGTCGCCGCCGATGGCGATAAACGTATCTACCTGCTCGAAATTATACTCCCGAGCCGCGTACAGCACGATGTCGTGAATGCTGCGCTTCAGGACCTTTTGCATGACCGCTGAATCGGTCTTGCCGGCCACCGCCTGCTCGGGCAGGCGGATGGATCCGAGTGACAAAGTCCGCGTGATTTCCACATTGCCCTGATTCAGAATAATCACTTCCGTACTGCCGGAACCCACCTCGACGATCAGGCAGTTTTTTTTCTCAAGATCCATACGGCCTTCCAGCGCCTGTTCAACCGCCATCAGTTCCAGACGGTTCTCCTCCGGCCCCTCAATCACTTCGATATCAATGCCGGTGCGCACAAAAACCTGATCGACAAAATTATCGCGGTTCGTCGCTTCACGCACCGCGCTCGTCGCTACCGCCTGCACTTTTTTAACCTGATAGGCAGTGAGCACCGTTTTAAAATTCTGAAGAATTCCGATGGCTTCACGAATCGCCGCGGGGCTCAGACGGCCCGTGGTAAAAACTTCACGGCCAAAACGCACGGGCTTTTGCAGATTTTCAAGATGACGGATTTCGTTTTTCGATCCGACCTCTGCGACTACCATGCGAATGGCGCTCGTCCCGATATCAATGACCGCAACCGTCTGGAGCGTTTGGGGTAAACTCATGATTTTGCTTTCCCTTCTGATTCAGCCAGGCCGGCCGCACCCAGGACAATCGCGTAATCTCCCAGCTTGGCGCCGACGACCCTCACGCCGCGCACCAGCGGCGGCAGCGCAAAGGTTTCCATGGCCTGACGCGACAGAGCGACAAAACTTGCACCGAGCGCTTCCACAAGTCCGCCGCCCAGCACGATCATTTCGGGGTTGAGTAAATTGACGGCATTGGCCATCGCCAGTCCGAGGTAGCGGGCCTTTTCACCGATCAGTTCGCCCAGGGCCTTATCCCCGGCTTTCAATGCCCGCAAAATCGATTTGCTTTTGATGCGCCGCACATCGTAACCCGTTTCCTCATAAAGATGCGGCGCTTTTTGCTGCATCAAAAGCAGCCCGCTGTCCGCCGAGATCGCCATCCGGCCGGTAAGTCCTTCCAGCGTTCCCGGCCGAACCGCGCTGATACCCATAAACGGCGGAATCAAATAAGTGTGGCCGATTTCCCCGGCCGCGCCCAAAGCCCCGTGATAGATTTTCCCGTTCAAAATCAACGCCCCGCCGACCCCCGTCCCCATAAAAATCCCGAGCACATGCTGTTTTCCCTGGGCCGCTCCGAAACGCTGCTCGCCGTAGAGCCCGGTATTCACGTCATTTTCAACCGCGACAGGCACACCGAATTTTTTCTTCAGCTCACGGCCAAGTTCAAATCCGTTTAAAAAAGGCAGATTGGGCGAAAGTAAAATGCGCCCGCCCGGATTGCGGATAATTCCCGGGCAGCCGGCCCCCACGGCCTTGATGCGTTTCAAAGAGACCCCGGCATCCTCCAGCAGCTCCGCCGCCGCATCTTCAATGGTTTTGAGAAAAATACGGCGGCCCTTTTCCGGTTCGACCTTGATTTTTTTTTCAGCCGCCACCCGGAAGTTCATCGTCACAAGAGCGGCCAGAACCTTGGTGCCGCCGATATCAAACGCAAGGTAATAAGACTGCCGTTTTCTCTTAGCCATCCGTACCCTTCCTCTATTATTTCAGGGAAACATTCTTCGCAAGATAGCGCTGGATTTCTTCGCGCTCTTCCGCGGTCATCGCCAAAAACATAATGGCCGTTTCAAAAAGACCGCTCTTGGGAACGACCGCACAACGAACCACACGCGCAAGCCGCTTCACCGGCCAATGCCCGCCCGGAATCTCAAAGACCACATCCACCAGTCTTTCCGCGGGCAGCTCTTCAGGGACAGCCAGAAGCATGCCCCCGGCGCTCAGATTGATCGACTCGGCGATTTTGCCCTCATACTGCACCGGCAGACCGCCGGCACTGGCCAGTTTATAAGCCACCTTAATCCTGAGTGCGACTCTTTTGAAGCGGCGGTTTTCCACTCCGGCGGGGGCCTCCGATTTTTTTAGAGGAATCTCCGTCGGGAGAGCGGTTTCCAGATGTTTTTTCATCACCGCAAGGAAAATGCGCTGCTGCTGAATCGTTCCGATGACTTTTTTATTTTCAACCACCGGCAGCGTGCGCACGCCGCGGGCAAGCATGAGCGCGCCGGCCCACAACACATTCGCCTCGGGCCCCACGCCGCGGATGTCGCACGTCATGACGTGATGCACGCAAACTCCGTCCGTTTGTTTGCCGATGTTTCCTAAATCATTGTGCGCTTCGGCTTCATTGAATTTGATACGCACATCCGGAAAAAGAGTCTGCAAAATCCTGTCTTCATAAACCATACCCAGCAATCTTTGCTGATCGTCCACCACCGGGAAATCTTCCGTACCGTAACGCGTCATCACGGCATAGACCTCGCGCACGGAAGCATCGGCACTGATGCTCACCACGGAGGTATTCATCACTTCACGCACGATCATCGCAAAAGCGTCCTTTCCCGGGGCGTTTAGCGCCCCATTCCCACGCCCAGGCGGCGGCAAAACTCTATTCCAACCGGATAAACATACAGAATTAAAACAAGACTGATCGGCACAAGCAGGTACAGGTTCACGCGGCGGCGCAGCACCGGATCCTGAATACGCGGCGGCAGGTACGTGCATAGCCCGAATCCGGCCAGCGTGACGGTTATCCAAACTGCCGGATGAACAGCCCATGACGGCCAGTTCACGCCTTCACCTGGGACAAAGCGTCATCGCTATTTAAAATCATAAATCACAACCTTGCACCACCAGCTGCGGTAATTTTCAAGGAAGCTTTGATGCAGCGGATGCTTTTGATAAATCGCATGGCCTTCCCCGTCTTTGAATATAACCGTGAGCCCGGCATCATACGTAGTATCAACCGCCGGCCTATCGGCCGGCGCCGGCGTCCCCGTCCACAGCAGCTCAATCGAAGGGATCCCCCGCAACTTATTCAGAGCAAGCAGAAACTCCGCAAGCTTGTGCTCGCTCTTTTCGCGCTGCAGCCAGAAATAAGCCGAATGCACCCACATACCGTTACTTCTCCGCCAACTTCAAAATAACTGCCCATTCTTTTTCCGTCACGGGCTGAACAGACAGTCTCTGGCCGCGTTTTAACAGCAGCATGGTCTCAAGCCCCTTCACGGAACGCAGCTTCTCAAGCGGCAGTATGTCTTTGAATTTTTTTACGAACCGCACATCGACACTGTACCAAACCGGCACGTCTCCCTCAAGAAACGCAGAGGGATCAGGATAGCCCCCGCGCACGACTTCAGCGATGCCAGCAATGCCCGGAGGTTCCGCATTGCTGTGATAAAACAAAACCCGGTCGCCCTCTTTGATCTGATCGCGCAAAAAGTTTCGGGCTTGATAGTTGCGCACACCATCCCAGCCGGTCTTTTTGTCGCGTGCGAGGTCGTCGATAGAATAAACCTCAGGCTCGCTTTTCATCAGCCAGCAGGCGGCCATGGCAATCTCCGTTTTCTTCAGGCTTTGGCAGGCGCTGTTTCCAGAAGTTTCCCGATCGCCTTGTCGGCGAAGAACAGGCCGCGGCTGTCTTTGATCCCGATCATTTTGATCTTGTCGACAATGGCCCGAAAATAGCCTTCTTCCTCCTGCTGTTCGGCGACATACCACTGCAGGAAGGTGAACGTGCCGTAATCCTTCGTTTCCAAGCAAAGCTCCACAATGGCATCAATCGCCTTGGTGACCTTCTTTTCGTTTTCAAGCGCCAGTTCCAGTGCCGCCTCAAGCGACTTATAGGAAGCCGGCGGTGCGGAAAGTTCCGGCACCCGGGCATGGCCGCCCTCGCGGTTCACATAGGCAATCAGCTTCATCATGTGCTCGCGCTCATTCGCGGAATGGCGGTAAAAAAACTGGGCGGAATTCGAAAGCCGCTGAGTCTCGAACCACGACCCCATGGCCAGGTAAAGATTCGAGGAATAAACCTCTAGCGTGATCTGATCATTAAGGGTCTTTTCAATTTTCTTGGTCAGCATGGCAGACTCCTTCGGCTTTGAGAATACACGTTTAGGCAAGAGTACAAGCTTCTATTATGGGAGAAAGGCCAGGGAAGATCAATCGCCGTGTGAATCACTTCCCCCACCCTTCCCTCCCCCGTACGTCAAAACCCTACGGCTTTGACGCGCTCGCAGGATCTTGATGATCCTGTCTTCGCAGACAGGGAGGGGAAAAAGTTCTCTCCTCCCCCGCCTGCGGGGGAGGACTAAGGAGGGGGAGCGACGGTTCAGGATTCTAAATCGCGGCCCATCACCGTCTTGCGGCCGGCGGCCTTGGCACGTTCAATCCCCTTCAAGGCCTCTTCAACCACCTTGCGGGTCAACGCATCCACAAAACACTGGCTGGAATTAAATCCCGATCGATCACGAACCAGTTTCTTGACCTTTGACGTAACGACCAGCGTCTCAGTCTCAACCTGATCAGCGGGCGTCGGGGCCCGAAATACAATCGTCTTTTTGGGTTCTTCGCTCACAGGAGTCTCCTTTTTTTCTTGAACCGGCGCCGCTTGAGGAACCGGAGTCTCTGAGAATTGAGGGGCAAATTCTTCTTCGGCATAGGCACTGCGATGATTATAAAAACCGACATGCGCGTCCCAGCAGGAAACGCTGCAAAAGACAAACCCGGTCATTTTTGTGCGGCAGGTGCTGACCGAACAAACGTAATAACGGCTCTTATAAGGAATTTCTTTTTTGCAGGAGTTGCATTTTTTCCAGACGTTGGACGATTGCGGTGTGTCTGTCATGATGGGCTAAGATACCCTAGCCGGAGGCGGGAATCAAGGCTATTTCCAGAACATTACCGTGGGTCACGCCTCATTTTTCACGACAAGTAAAATAAGTACTGGGTTTTTGAACGCATAGGGCAGTGCTTCACATCTTTTCTATAAGGTCGGGAGATTTTTTTCTAGTAACGCTGTAATTTCACGAGCATCGGGTTTCACACGGGGGCTAAATCGAGCCACCACCTTCCCTTCAGGATTCACCAAAAACTTGGTAAAGTTCCACTGAATTAACCCTTTGACTTCCGGTTGTGAAGTAAGATAGGCATAAAGTGGATGGATCTCATTCCCCCGCACGCTAATCTTGGAAAAAAGCGGGAAGCGGACATGGAACCTAAGCTCACAAAATTTTGCTATTTCAGCGTCAGTGCCAGTCTCCCCGAAAAAAAAATTATTGGCTGGAAAAGCCAGGACTTCAAACCCCCGATCGTGATACGTCTCATAAAGGGATTGCAGATTTTTATACTGCGGAGTAAATTTGCATCTAGAGGCCGTATTCACAATCAGCAAAGCCTTGCCTTTAAAGTCGGCCAGTGACTTTTGTTCCCCATCAATAGTCGTTACTGTAAAGTCATAAATTCCTTTTGGCGACTCCGCCATAGCGGTTCGCGCTCCTGCAATAAATAACATGGCTATCCATATCAGTACCAGCCGTCGCATCATAGAGCTCCCTTCCCTTTCATGTGTAGGTATCCTTTGGTATCTTTGTTTTATCGAGTACTCCTATCCATACCTTTATTGTTCACTGTTTATCCTGGGGGGGGGGCTGCGTGCTATTTTTTCTGATATCCGAGGCGTTACCATCGGTGCCGGACTGCCAGCATGGCACCGCCAGTACCACCCTAGCCGGAGGCGGGAAGCAAGGCTATTCAGCCGAAGGAAGTTGCTGGGGAGAAATGCTCAACTGCTCAAGATCAGAAAAGAAAGCTTTTAAAACCTCCCTGAAGCTGTCAGACATCGTTGCGCGCATCGCATCCTCAATAAACCCAAAACTACTACCCGTATATTCGGGGTCTCCGTCTTTGACCACTTTTTCATAGACCTTCTCAAACAGAACCCCTTCATTACGCCTAAGAGTAAATTTAAAGGCCGCCACCCCGCCAACGCGCATCCAGAACAAACCGCGCACTTGCGCTCCAAAAGAGCGAATCTCTGTTTCGAGAACTAACCCATTCTCCGTCCTTTCCTGATCAATTCCGCTAAAAATCTTGGCGCTCTGAATCTCACGTCGCAACTCCCGGTAAACCAGATTTGACATCTCTCCGCTGCCGAAAGTATCCGTGCGGGTTCCTTGCCACGACGTTCCTGCGATAAATTGATCATAATATTGAGCCGTCTTGTCTACAGGCAAACTCACAAACAACTTTTCAAGATGAGTTGTTTTTGAAGAAAAATTTGTGGCCGCTGGCGGAAAAGAAGCCCCCAAACCGTATAATCGCATCGCACCCCGATTACACCCGCTGCTCAAACTCCCCAAAAATATTGCCAACACAGACACATAGGCCGCGGTAAATTTTGTTCTTCTCATCGAGTCTGCCTTCTCTGATTAGCGTTTGCTAATTAACCCGTAAATCAGAACTCCAAGCCCTATCAGCGCGGCCAACCGCATGAACTCGCGTATAATTCCACCGATGTGATGACTGACCAGCTGGCCATTCAAAAATCCGGCGACTATCGTGACAATCAATCCCCACTGCCAAAGCTTCATAAACTATCCTTCTTGATATAATTTTTTAATAGCATCTAAATGCTGGATCAGAAGCTCTTTTTCTTTCAAAAAGACACCCCTCATCCAGGCGAAGTTTCGCCACCGCTCCCTTGTATAAGATGTCTTTCCAACCGGTACTAGCGGCACATGACATTGCTGCAAAACACTTCGCAAATGCTCACGGCACATTCCCCCTTTAGAAACATAATATCCATTCGGAAGTTTTCCAGCTTCAAGCTTAACGATCAAGATAAAGACGCCATATTCTCGCCAATCGATCTCAATTTCGATTGCGAACCGAGTGGCAAAGTAGTCAAAAACAGTCGAATAATTTTTACGTGTGATTTGAGGTTCGCTAAAACCCCAACTGACTGTCAGATTTTTTAACTCTTCTAAAATCTCTTTTTCAAATTCAAGTTGCTTATCATCCATCAGCAATACCCCTTACCAATCCAACCCAGACACTCCGCCGCCACGCCCTTTTCTTTCAAATACTTTTTTGTATTTATTATACCGTGCCTCTTTCAAACTAGCTCTTTCCATTTCATAAAATTCACTAACAAAGTCCATTTTTGTTCTTCGACCAAAATCGGGTCCTATATCGATAATCTCACGCCCAGATTTAATTTGATCCTTAATCCATCGAGTATTACGTTTCATCGCAAGGTCAGAATCGAATGGCGCGTTTTTCCAAGGTCGATAAACATCAGCGCCAATCATGTCCGCATATCCCCGAACACGCTCCATATTTTCCCCTATGACAATCGGCCGTCTTTCTAACCTGCTGATATTGAATGAGCCGCGCTCATTAGATAACAAACCTGAGAAAGATTTTTTAGATTGAAAAACATCTTCAACATACGACAAAGCACGAACTTCTCTACTAAGACCGCTTAGACTTTTCGCCGCGGCGCCGAGACCTTCGGCGAAGAGGGCAACTCGGCTAACTTCAGTAAGAACTCCTAAGCCGGCACTAGTAAACTGGCTAAACGAATCGCGCAATGCCTGCTGTTTTAAAAATTCCTGCCCAACACCGGTTACAAGACCATTCCGAAGAACACTCCCGGCAAGCGACGCATAATCTACGTTTTTAAGCGACTGGAGCCC
>Ga0154324_103_pt6 | contig 17576 bp, 3 predicted proteins | sample RifGroA2_FD_115852 | JGI IMG/M metagenome (GOLD analysis project Ga0154324, IMG submission 115852) | Omnitrophica bacterium GWA2_52_12 | reverse complement strand
GGACGAATAATATGCGCGTACTCGGCGCCGCCGATGCGCAGTTTATCCATGAAAAAGAAAGCCGTTTTACGGCGCACTTCCGGATCTCGAATCTCATCAAAGTATTTTCCGGTAGGCACCTCGCCCTCATAACCTTCTTCATAGACCGTGCTGACGCCCTGGCGCTCCACCAGATAGGCCACCATGCGCGCAATATTTCGCTGAGCTTCCAGTGAATCGTGCGCATCCTGAATATAAAAAAGAGTTTTGGTGGACGTACCGTGGTGAAACTCTTCGACACGCCCGAGACTTGCGGGCAGTGACAGCTTTGGCAAACCTGCCACAGCCGGCGCCATCTGTGGCGCTGCAAGCGCAGTCGCGTGTTCTCCCAGCGCCAGCGTCAGCGTGGTGACGACAAGCCCTGCGGCAATACTGCGAAATAAAAATGAAAACCGCTTAGAACCCAAGTTTCAAAACTCCTCGGTGAAATCCCTACCCCTGTTTGTTTAATGAAGAAGCATTTTGGCAGGCTTTTTCACTTCTGCCGATTTTCTCTTTTAACCTGTTCTGGGGTAAAGGTTTATAAAGGATACACGCTAGATAAAAATTGAACAACTTGCGTGATCATGGATTCAGGCAGGATTTATGAATTGTTAGAACTTACTCTAACGCAAATTTTTCAATAGTGTCACTTGACTTGAGTTTATTTTAAATTATAATTATTATTAATAATAATTAGAAGGCGCCCCCTTTCAAAAGAATACATTAAAGAGTATACTTTTGATGGAGGTGTTTTATGGTTCACACAATTACTCTGAAAGAATTGCGGCCGGAGCTGCCCAAAGTGGTCGACTCGATTAACAAAAAATGGGAACGTTACGTTGTCACCAAACACGGAAAACCCTCGGTGGTCATGCTGAGCATTGACGACTATGAGGCACTGATGGAAACGCTCGACATTCTCGCTGATCCGCGCGCCCTCAAAAATTTAAAAAGAGGCGAACAGGATCTCCGAAAAGGCCGTGTGCGCTCCTGGCAAGCGGTTAAAGTCCGTCTTGAAAAGTTATAAACTTACGCTGACACGCCAAGCTGAAAGTGCACTGGAATGGATTGCGAAGCATCAACCGATCCTTTTTCAGAAAATCTCACAAATTCTTGACGGGCTTGAACGCGATCCCTATCAGGGCAAAGCCCTTAAAGGCCAACTTAAGGGCCGATACTCCTACCGCGTCGCGACCCATAGAATCATTTACAGTATTTTTCAGGACCGGCTCCTAGTCGTTGTGATTGATATCGGGCATCGGCGGGATGTGTACCGCTAACAGATAAGGCGATGTCATTCCCGCATCGTTGCGGAGACCGATACCGTCATGCACGCAGCGCTGTTAGCGCTGTGTCATTCCCGCGAAAGCGGGAATCCATCTGATCTGCATTCGGATGGATCCCTGCTAAAACCATGCAGGGATGACACACTGCTGACAGCAGTGCGTACATACCAGTCCATGCGACCCCGCAGGGGCAGGGATGACATCGGGGAGATGCGGAAACAGTATGGCACCAACAACAGCACTGTGCATATGACTGTCCTTACGCGGCGCTCTTGGCGGCTTCGCGGGTCATGATCTGATTGACGATTTCGGCCATCACGCCCAGATTCATTTTGAACGCGGTCGTGCTCCCCTGCGGAATCATTTCAATCAAATTCTCTTTCGTGATCTGATCGGCAAACAAGCGCTTGAGCAGTTCCGCTTTTAACTCGGCCGGAGCTAACTTCGCCCCATTGCTCAGGTCCGCCAAAATCACTTGCGCCCTGGCAGCGGTGCGGCCGATGAGCTTCAACATCTCCTGGTCATTTTTAAAAGGCTCAAGACTTTTCGCGGTCAGATCCACGCCGAGACCAATATAATCCTGATGCATGGCACTTGTTTGGGCGCCCAATGCGGCCACAGGAATTTCATTTTGCTCATCCCCCGCGAGCACGGGGGCAGAGCGGTTGGGATTAAGATCCAAACGCACACCTAAGCCGCCCTTGCGCATCTGTTCGATGATACCGCCGTTCTTCCCTGCATTACTCACGAGCACTTCACGCACCGCCCCTTTAAGGCCCTCGATGTACCCATCTATAAAGGCATCAAGCACTCCCGCATCTAAACCTTCCGGCACCACAAGTCCCACGGCATAAGTCCGCTGAATATTTCCAGAACTCCGGTCTAGCGTTTCAATCATCGCTTCAAACGCTTTGCGCTCAATCAAATCAATCTGCAACGCAAGGGCGCTTTCAAGTCCTACGGGATCTCCCTGATATTGCTTGATGAGCGCGTCCAATTCCTCTCCCGTCAATTTTGTTGTGATCCTGACAACGTATTCTCCCGGCGCCAGCGCCAAAGCCGCTTTCTGAACCACCGCAGCGCTTTGAACTGCCGCCTGTTTTTGCCCCACTGCCGGAACAACCATCGCCTCTTTCTCTGCCCCGGCTAGGCGCATTTCAGAGCGCACAGCGCCTTGCTCATTGCGCTTTGAAGGCTGGCGGCTCACTCGATGCATCACTACTTTTCCGCCATCCACGTTGATCCGCTTCTCCACATTCTTGCGCCGTTTAAACCGATTTAACCGGGACTGGAGAGTGCGGCTGAAAACATCGATAAACGGTTTGGCAGTTTGCGGGAAAACCAATATCGCTTCAAATCCGCTTTTTTCGCCCAAAATACGATTTCGTGTTGCGGTGATCCCGCCGGCATCATGCATGTATTTCTCGGTCCATTTGAAGCCCCGGCCGGTAAAAGCTGCCACGTCCACACCGACAACAACCTGTTTACGGAAATTCGATTCTCCGGGATTGAGAACGAGATAACTTTCTTCGGGCACTTCCATTTCGGGAGCAGGCCGCCGGCCGAAAAATACCTGCGCGGGGGCAAACAGCAACATGTCGTTAAAATCGTTCCAGTCCCGACTGCCGGCCAACGCCCTCTTAACAGCCTCAGCCCAGCGTTTTGTTTTTTCTTTTTCAAAAAGCGAATCTTCGCTTTGCGATGAATTTACGATTTGCGCCAGATGATTTTCCGCAATCCATTTGGCAGCGTCTTGAAACCATGCCGGATCAAAACCAAGACCATTGTTGCGAAAAGTGACCACTAAACCGGGCGGCTCGGACATTTCGCTCAAACGCCTTTGAATTTCAGGCTGATCCGTGAAATCTTCTGCCCCATTCACTTCATAAATATGCGACCAAACCTGTCCCTTACCTTGTGCCGGAGCTGCCAAACGAACCATGTTGGTAAGCAGCAATTCATCGATAGCCATGTTCAGGGCGAAGTGCGCTTTGGTAAAATCAGGGTTGCTTAAAATTTCGAGCGGGACAACCTCAGATTCTTTTTTTCCGCGCATTTCGGAACGAATGGTGTATTCGCCGGTATTCAGATTCCGGCGAGTCAATTTAGAAACCGTGCCCGGCAGAAATTTCCCGCTTCCGGAAGGGTCGATGTCCGACGCTTTAATTCTCGTTTTAGTTCCGTTTTTATTCCATATCGCTCTGAAACTCACCACCCGCCCGCCGCTATCCGTTTCCCGGCTGATAATCCGGAAAGTCCCCCGCGGCCCCATTTTAATCTCGTCTCCCGGAAAAATCGTTCGCAGGTCGTTTTCGGGCAAAGCACGAACCGAGCGTTTTTCATCCTCAATCAGAAAATCCTGCATGATTTGCAAATATGGCGCGGGCAAATTATCTTCTCTTTTCAAAAGAATACCGGCGCCGATCCCTCTGAGATTTTCGTAAAAGTCGCTGGCGGCCTGCGCCTGAACAGGATCCAGCACCACGTCATGTGCCGGATTGAACGACTTTTTATCAAGCTGCGCAGAAAGCAGGCCGCGCACAGCCTCCGCGCCGTATCCGCTGAGCATGAATTTCAGCACGGCCTCCGCATTCTGTTTGTTGAATCTCCCGCCTTCCAGCGGAGTATCCGTTAGCCGGATCACGCGCGCACCCGCCAAGAACATTAAAGAAAGTTGTCCAAAGGTCATCGCCTGCGGCTGATGAACATTGGGCGGCACTTCGAAATCACGGTTGAGCGGTAAAAATTTAATCCCGTCCGGGTCTGCGGTAGAAATAATTTCAAAGGCAACCTGCCGGCCAGTGATGGTTTTAAATAGGACGATGTCCCCAAGCGCTACGAAATCTCCAAGTGCTACAAAATTTTCGCCACGGGGTTTATCCGCCTCATCCTTTTTCAGCTGCGCCAGTAAAACTTCATAGAGGCCCCCAAAATAGTCATCGGATTTGCCCTGCAAAGCGCCATAGCGCTCATCCGGCATGGTCAAAGCCCCGGCAAAAACCCCGATATTCTGAGCTATTTCTGCATTAAATAGTTGGACGAAAATTTCGTAAAAAGCCCGGCGGCGTGTTTCGAAATTATTCCAGTCTTCATCAGGGTTAAGGTTGTCGCGCCCCGCCTGACGGGCTTCCTTTAATAATCTTCGCGTTGTATTCGCAATGATCTCGTCAAAAGCTTCTTTCGCAGACAGAACCGCGTTCCGTTCAGGCACATTTGCTTGCTGCAGATTCTCCTGAACATCAAGTTGAACGGTAAACGAACGGCTATTGCCAAAAAGTCTCTCGCCCCTCACGAAAGTTCCGTTTCCAGACCTGCTGTCTGTAATGGTGACCGTCAATTTTGAAGTCCTGGCATCAAAATCGAACTTAAGAACTCCGTGTTTTCTGGAAACAACACTTCTTCCAAATCGAATAAAGTTGGGATCTTCGTTTATTTCGCGGCCAAACTTAAATTCAGGATTTTCCTTTAAGTCTTGTACTGAAAGTTCCCTAAAAAGAACCTTTGGCCCTTCGCGAAACTCTTCATTTTCGCGGTAATAAATTTGTGTGCGGCCAGAAGGCTCCACCTTAACTGAAATTTCAGCCTCACTTGAGACACTGATCGTTTCATCAAGCGCAAGATCTGCATTGACAGTTTTTTGCTGCGGCATCTCCGTATAGACAGGAATTCCTTCTGGCGGCGTTTCCGGCGCAAGCCCCGGAATAAATCTTTCTCCCGGAGGTGCTTTAAACCATTCGTCCGCAGGCCTTGACGGCTTTGAAACACCCAGCGGCGCATCGGGATCTTCTTTCCATTTACCGGCAGCCCGCATAACCTCGATATACTCCCGGATGATGGGCACCTGACTTAAGTAATACTTCCACATTCCGACATAGCGGCCGTTCCGGTCGGAGTAATCACCATAGCCCCCATCCTGATCACCGGCATATTCATAAATAGGCGTCGTTTTAGAGCCGCCTTTAATCCAGTCCTGGCGCAGGCCAAAGGCATTGCGCGGCGCGTGCAAATCCCAAATGCCGCCGATCATCACCCGGCCGAGTTTGTCTTGCACAAACGCATAGCGCAGTTGGGACGGGCGGCTTTCCCCCGTTTCCTCATCCGTAATTTGAAATTCCTGCGCGTCAAATTCCCGCACCGTCACAAGCCCGTAATTAAAATCATAAGTTTTAGTTCCGCGAACTTCCTGGATAAGCCGGCCCATGTCGTTGAAAAACTGTCTCGAGCCATCCGGCAGCTCCAGCAAAAATCGCCCGTCTGGCTGCGGCTGAATTTCGAAAAATCCTTTATTAATTCCGTCAAGAAGAACCGCCGCGCCCAGCGGCTGCGGACTGCCGGCCTCATACCGATAACGGACAACAAGGCCGCCATGTGTCATCACCTGAAGTTGTTTGATGACCTCCGTGCCGTAGTAGTTCAATTTAGTCCCGCTATTAAATGTGACCCATTTCTGTCCCGGCAGGTCATCCCGCCGCTGGGTTTCGAGCGTCTCAATCTTGGGGTCCCCCTGCCCTTCTGTAATCCGGATTTCATCGGGCAGTCCATCAGTGTAAATACCACTCATGAGCTTAAATTCATTTTTCACCAGGTCTATCGCCAACTGCGGCTTTTCGCGCCTATCGCGAAACCCCACCTCCGCCGGTGGTCTAAGCCGACCCCTTTCCCGAAAAACTTCAGAACCGTCGTCCAGCGCGTGACCTTCCATGTCAAAAGCTCGCACAAGACTGTCCTCAACTTTATTCGCTTTCTTTTGCTCCATGCGCTCCAAACGGGCAAGCCAGGTACTGCGCCTGGCCGTCCCCGCAAAAAGGCGATAGCGCAATTTTTCATCGGCAATACTGCTGATCCCGCGCAATCGCGCCACCGCATCAATCGTTTGCAGTAAATTCGTTTCAATCGTAATGCTGTCTTCACTGAAGGCCTTGTCATACCATGAGGGGCTGTTATCTTCGCCGATGCTTACCCCCGGTAAAAGCCTCCAAAAACCACCGTTCGAATTACTGCGGTAGTAAGTCCTGGCAATGATGGCTGGCTCACCGGGATACAACTTTCCTGTTTGCGGATTAATATTTTCCACATACCCGATTGTGAAGGCCCGGCCGCCGCCGATATCCGCTACTTTATCCGCCAAATAAACTTTTTGCTTCCGGCCGGGGAACCCCGGTATCGGGGATTCCACCAGGTACGCCGGCGCAAATCCATTTTGAACCAGCGCCGCCAGTGTCAGCGGTTCTCCAAATTCAGGAAATGGATCTCGTTTGCTTGAAAACCCGGCCGCCCTGATCACCTCGTGCGCCCCTTCGTCAGAAATACGGTCAAGCGACTGCAAACCAGCCACCTGGACTACGTTGCTAACCGGCTCAGGCAAAAGCACCGGTTCCACGGCGGGGGGAGCTTGCGCTGGCAGGATTATCCTGACTTTTTGAGCCGGTAAAAGCGCGCCGGTGGCCTGTAGATTTGCCGGTGCTGTCCCTATGTTTTTAATATAAAGCGCCTCTCCCACCAGAAATAACCGAGTACCGCTCACCACCACAGCCTCACCCTGCGATAACAACAGCCGCCCCCAAATCGCATCGCCCTCACTCAATTCATAGTAATCAAACGTGCCGTCTGCCCTTCTCTCGATCGTCAATACGGACGAGTCTTCGCGTTCTATGCTGAGAGACGGGACAGCCTTCCCCACCGGCGAAGGCTGCCATACAATCTTTTGATCGGCATCCAGCGTCATCCGCACCTCAAACGGAAACTGCCTTCCCTGTGTATCCACTTCGGCCGTCACACCCTTGGTATTCGTGATTTCTAGAACATTTTTACCGTCCTTCGTTTTATAAAGAAGACGAATCCCTTCGACCTCCTCCGGGATATCCAAAGAAAGGGCATCTGCCGATAATGCACCCGCAATAGCTCCCTTTTCGTAGTAATAAATCTTCCCAAGCAATCTCATGATGTTTACAGGCGGAAGACCTTCACGCGTCACGCTCATGCCAAAACTCTCGTTCCCCGCAACCTGAGATAGATCGAATTCAATGGTCTGTCCCGCACTCAGCATCGCGCGCATCTCGGAACGAGCGGGCGCTTCGGAACCTTCGCGTTTTTTCAAAGATTCGGTGTCTTCAAGAAGGTTGGCGAGTTCAGTGCGAATATTCTGAATACGCTGGTTCCGCTCTTGAACAGCTTTCTTTTTAGCTCCGCGAATTTTTTCGGCGCCCACAAGTTCGGCGCCGGCTGCCCGCACCGGGAAAGCATCATTGAAGTCATCGTCTAAACGATCCACCGCGCTCGCCAGCCGCTTGGCGCTGAGAGTTCCGGTTCTGAGGAAACTGAGGGTCGATTGAATTTTTCCTGCAAATTCTGCTTCCAGGGGTTTATCGGCCGTGCCAAGCGCCTGAACTTGCGAGGCAACACTTTCTACACGGCTCACCGCTTTTTTCAAATCCGCGGCGTACTGCGCCGCAACCGCCTCCTGGTGAGCTTGGGTATTGAGCAAGGCTTCGATCTGTTTCTGCACAAGCGCTTCCGCCTCCGGCGCGCGCCCGCTATCCTTCAATGCTTTGTATTTCGCAGCAAGTTCTCCGACTTTTTCATGATTCAAAAGGTAATCACCCACTTTGGCATAATTTTCCGGAGTGAGATTGAGCTGAGTGGTGCCTTCCGGCAAAAGGCTGCCTTCGAAATGCTTGATCAGCGCTTTGACAACGGCACGCCGTGCCGCGACTTCCGCACCTTCGGCCTTACCCAACTTATCTTCCAGCGCCCAATGCACGTGGGCGCGGATCAGTTTATAAGCATTCGTGTGCACATGCAGAATGAGACGATCCAGCGTCGCTCGCGTAAGTCCCATTTGAGCCAGCTCTTCATCGCTTTTTTCACGCCGCAATTGATCCAGCGCCAGTTTCCACTGAATCTGGCGGTGCAGGGTCCAGACAATATACGCGCGCGAGGCAAGCCCCCCGATTCGAGCCAAAGCTTTTTCAAGCAGATCCTTGATACGCGCCTGATTGATGTAAAATGCCCCCAGAAAAATGGCCAGGCGTTCCTGCGCCAAAGCCTGATTCAAACCGGCGTCACGGCGCAGACTGTTTTCGGTTCTCGTGATCAGCGCGTTCACAATCCCGAGCAGCCACGCTAAAATTCTCTGTAAAATTGCCGCTTTCAGGCCTGTCTTCCCCTGAATATTCCCCTGCCTTTTTTCGAGTGCGGCCCGTGCCAGCACCAGCGCAGAAAGCCGCCCGGAAGAGGCCCGCAAAACCGCATCCGCCGCTCCGCCGGTGTGGGTGACGTTGCGCGGAGCAGCCGGATCAACCTCATTTTTAACAAACGCAATAAAAGACCCAAAATGAGCTTCATTGATTTTGATAAAATCAACCGACGAAAGCGCCCCGGTAAGATATTTCTGAAGATTCACATTGAAGGTTACTTCCAAGGCGGCAAGATTCACCTTAGCCTGAGCCGCATGAAATTTATCAGCTCGCAGCGCGGGCCCATTCTGACCGAAGAACCGCTGAAAATGCTTAAAAATCCCGGCATTCCTGATGCTCATCAACGCCAGCGGCGGGTTCCATTTTTTCATAAAATTACGGTCCACATTACTGGAATTGGCAAGTTCGGATAGCACCGCATAAAACATAGCCAATGCGACCGTGCGCGCTTGAGTGTGGCCCTCTTCCCCGTCCTGAAGCAGCCCATGAATCTCCGCGATAAAAGTGATCATGCGTTTGCCCTGCTTGCCGCCCAGGGGATACCAGGGCGTCGTTTTAAAAGCATCGAGCGCCAGACGCTCCACCATTTGCAGAATCGCATCAATCTCGGGGCCGTCTTTACCGCCCTGTTTGACCACGGCGTTGCGGACTTCCCGCATTTTCTCTTTGTAATTTTTCAAATCGCTTTCCCAATTCCGCACGATATTCCCGTCCGAATCATAAACGGGATACGTTTCTTCCGTTATAAAACGGCGAAAAGCCTCCAGGTGCGTTTGTTTTTTTAGACGGCTGAAAATATTCAGGGCTTTGCCGATTTTCGAAATCCAGTTCTTGAGCCAGCCGCCCAGATAATAATTCCCGAAGAAGGCCAGGAGACCGGCGACCAGCGCACCCCGCCCGCCCCACGCGGCAAGCACTAGGATCTCGTGTTTGATATAACTCATGAAACTGAGCGAAACAAAGGCGATGGCCAGAGCCGTCAACCACGCCAGTGCGGCATACAACCTTGAGCGCGTCTGCTCGGCATCCACCTTTCTTATGACGAAAACTGTTTGCTGCTCTCCGGTTTTTTGGTTTTTGCGCACATCCGGATCCACGACAACCACGCCCTGGAGATCCCCATCCAGCCAGGCTTTAAACGCCTTTTGCGAAACGCTCTTGATCGGTTCAATGGCCAAGCTTTTGATCCTATCCGACAAGCCCGCCGGCAAATTCAGTTTTTTCCCGGTCACCTCCTCGTAAAAATTCGCGAGCCCTTCGATGTCCGCTGAGAAAAAATCGCCCATAAACTTTTCAAAAGCGGCCTGGGTTTTAGCCGGATCTTCAACTTCCGGCAAAATAAAATCGTTGCGCAGTTCCTGCGCTATTTTGAGTTGGCCATATCTGGGATCTCGGGGGTCACTCCACCTTTCACGAATAGCGCTCTTCATATGCTCCAGAAGACGGCCCACCAAATAAATATTTTGCTCGTTCATGAGCGGCGCATTGGCGGGATCCTCAAAAGCAGCCACGAAGGGATTGGTCTTGCCGTCGCGCAGCGTCGGCGTTGCAATCGCACCCCAAACCGCGGGATCTGTACCCTCCGGCATTTCGATCTGGTCTTTGCCCTTGCGCAATTTGGCGCTTTCCGCAGCACTCCGCATCTCGGAGCGCGCTCCGCTCAGTTCCATGCGCAGGGTGACCGGTTTAATCCTCTGATCATTGGCCGGTAAAATACCGGTCCTTTCGATCAGACGGAAGGTCAATCTCTCGGCGGTGCGTTCAAACCAGGATCTTTGATCTACAGCTCCGGTAAATGGCAGGTTTTCTACCGTAGCCCTTTGCTGAAAAGCGCGCAGCATACTTTCACTGTGAATCGTGACCGTAATATTTTGATAGCCTTTCTTTGTAAACAGCTCACTCCCAATATGCGCCTTCAAGTCCCTGATCCCTCTCGCCAGGTCTCTTAAAAATGTTTTTCTGGACTTCACGGAGGGCATCAAGATATGCAGCCTCAAGCCCTTGTCATTTGTTTCTTCAAAAACCACGGGGCCAAATCGCTCGGAATAATAGCCTGGTCCGTTCAGCAGCAAAAGAGCCGCCGCCACGGGTAGATAGAGTAAAAGAGCTTCTGGGGTCAAGTCCGCACCGGCAAGTAAGAAATCAATCAGGCCAAAGACTCCACCGACCAGGCTGAAAAAGATCCGGAGCACCGCCGGGTTCACATTCACAACGGCTCTTTGCAGACCGGCCAGGGGAAGGGCTAGCGCATTGGCCCGCATCTCGGAGCGCAACTGACGGGTCACGGCCCGCAGGGCCTCCGGGAAACCTCGAAAGTTTGTTTCAAGCAGGGCTTCGGCTTTTTGTTTGATATTTTTTTTACCCGCCTGCTGCAAAAAAGCTTTTTCAAGCTGTCCTTCCCCGATTGATTTGCCATGAAGCTGCCGGACGATAGCATTACCGGATAGGCCCTCGGCTGTAAAATGATTGACCCCGGCATTATTAAAAATGAGGGCGAGTGTGTCGGCAGGGTTCGGCACCGCGCTCAACTCCGCCAAATACGCCAAAATTTCCGTTTCTACCCGTGCTTGATCCCTGGCGTCTAACTGATCCCAACCCGCGATTGTCCTGGAAAGCGCGTTTGCGAGCCGGTACTTTCCGCTCCGATAAAGTACATGCGCAATCTCATGCGCGGCCGTGGCTCGCGCCATGTCTCGTAAAAGAGACTCCACATCGCTTTGACCAAACGCTTGCTTTGCCCAAGCGCTCAGGGCCTTCGATTGAAGCGTATTCGGAAAGATTTTTGTGAGATCCCCGCTGCGGCCCGCAAGATCCAGTTGTTCTGCCCGTTCACGCAGTTTTTCCAGACTGACGCGGATAATCGGCTCATTCTCATTGGAATGACCCAAGGCCCTGCCCACGTTAAGCACATCCAGTTTCTCCCCGGTATAAATGAGCGTCACTTCCCGGCCGTCGATCGTAAGAATTTGAGACTCGTGAACTTTTTCGACAAAAGACTCTAGATAGGTATGGCCATCGCGGGATTTTACGAAAGCGAGATGAACGTAAAAACCGCCGGGAATCGCCGTTTTTAAATTGAAATCATTGCGCGCTTTGATCAGCGAGTCCTGCGCGGCTTTATCGTTAAGGTTCCAGCCCAAACCCGTCACGGTATCGGCAAATGATTCAAGCTCCGGGGAAAGCCGGCCGGCGTCCTGGATCATGTCGCGCACGGATTCTTTCACGGCCGGATCCCCAGGGCCTTTATTGGCCAGGTCCAAAAGATATTGCGCCCAGCTCACGCTGAAAAAATCTTTCAGCGCTTCGTCGCTGATTTTCCGAAAGGGGGCGGTGGCTGTTTTTTCGGCCTCTTGCACAGCCGAAACAGGTGCCGTTTCCTGCGAGCGCACGTCAACTTTGGGCGGCAGCAAAAGAAGCAATCCAACGAGCATGCCAATGGCGGAAACTCCGATCGCCGTTCCGGCTAGAACCTTTGGCAATAACTGGCGCTGCGCAGTGGGCAGCGGGGGCGGCCGTTCTGAGAATGCTGGCAGTGTCCGGTTAGCACGGGGCGGCGGCTCTGACCTCGACACCAGCTTCATAGAAAGAGTCAAAGCCCCGTTTGCGATTGTCACAAACAGATCAAAACTGTGCGTTCCACGCGCAAGCCTGCTTAAAGAATCTCTTCCAATCCCTTGCACAAGCTGCCCCGCAATTCCTTCGGAGGTGCGTATACCCGCAGGCAGGCTTTGGTCCCGCCCATTCACTTGGATATGCGTGGTTGTGAACCGTTTGCCGCGGCTCTGCGCGAGATCAAAAAAACCGTCCAGGTGGTGTTCGATTTGATTGCGAAGCTCAGGTGCGGTAGTTCCGCGCAGCCGCCCCTGCATACGAATGCCCCGGCTCGGTTCCTCGGGCTGCAGCCGCCGCGGCGCTTGCCCCCTCATCTCGGAGCGCGCGCTGCCCGGTCTGGAGATTAGGAATACCCCATTTGTAATGTCATAGTCATTAAATGTTTCCGTTGTATCCAGGCTCATCGGTTCATTGCTTTGGCGCTGGTTAATCGCCGTATTAACACCGGGACGATTGCTCAAAGCTCCGCTGGTACCCCCTGGCGCCACAATTATTTTCTCGCTTCCTCTCGGAGCTTTTAATAAACCTTCCGCAACGAAGGAATCAAAAAGTTCACCCGCGTCATAGTCATTGACAACGCGATCCTGCGGATTGAATCCACGGATCACCCATGCTGGCGCCTGTTTGATCGTATTTTCAAGCAGCAAGCTTCCGCCGGCAATACGCAAATTCGCCGGATCTTCGGCATTCTCAAGAAATACAAACGCCATCATTTGAGGGTTTTCGTACATGATGTTTCCTTGGCGGGTCCAACAGGCATCACTGAAATAACCGCTGAGCTCTCCCAAGATACCGCGCGTCGGCAAGACCGTAAGCTCAATCCACTTTTCTTCTTTTTGGGATTTGGCCAGCTCGAGCGCCTCTTGCATGGCTTTAAAATCAAGAGATTTTCTCAGGACATCCCGTGTGCTTTTGTCGAGTGCTAAACGGGCTTCGTCATGCTCGGGATTGTCGCCCAACACGTGTTCTTTGATGATGTTCCTGGTAAATTCGAGGAAGGTGCTCAGATTGGCAATCGAAATAGCCCGGTCAGAAGAAAGTTTTTCGCGGAAAATATCTGCATAGCTGGATCGTGTTTGAAGTCCCGCCACGAAAAGCATTTGGCGAAGATAAATCTCCAGCTCCTTGTTTTTCTTCTTTTTGGGCTGGTAAGCCCCAACGGCACCCATTAAATCCGCCGGATTTTGAGCTTGCCGGACCGCCTGGATGGTCGCTGCCAGAGATTTCTGTTTCTGCCCAAGCCCGATCAACGCTTTTTCGTTAGTCTGGTTTAGCCGGATATCTGCCGCTACTTGCTCGATTTCTTTTTCAAGGCTAGCCAATATCGGAGACCGGAATTTTTCGACTATTTGCTGCGGCGCTACATTGATAAGCGTCAGCGCCTCTTCGATGTCGCCGGTTACTTCCTGAAAACCTAGCTGGCTATCAGCTGTAAATTCCATCTTGGCATATTTTCTAGCCCGTATCTTGAATGTGCGCGGCACCTGACGGCCAGCCGCATCCTGAGTCAGCCATTCTGCCGGAAGATTTCGAAAGTCTGCGTTTGCCTTGTGCTGCAAAAAGTTCGAAACAAGATCTTCGATTTTAATATCACTTCGTTTCCATCTGGAGCCGTCAAAATTAGAGAGCACCCGCAAAAGATCCAGCTTGAACGGATTACTCAAAATATCTGCCGGCAGTTCGTCTTTCAAAATAATGTCCGCATAAAAACCCTGCAGAATCTGCTTCATCTGTAGAATGCCATCTTTGATTCTCGCGTCTTTCTCGCCAGGCTTCGCCTTAATCCCTGCGTTTCTTACCGAGTCACTTTCAAAGTCATCTTTTTTGATCGCGGCATACACCTTTAAAAGTTCCGGAGCCTGATGCAAACCGATGTCTTTAACAAAATCAATAAATACATCCGGCTGAAAGTTCTTGCTCCGAATTAAAACGTCTGCCGTTGCAAACACTCTTCCCGGGTCGTACGCTTTGAGCCCCTTCATGAGTTTTTCAATCAAGGATCCAGGATCTTCAATGCCAAGATCGTAAAATCGGGAATACCACCAAAATATATTCACGGGCTCCTGCGCCGTCTCATAGGACTTGATAAATTCAGGATTCAGGATTTGCTTTAAAACTGCGGCCTTCTTTCCCTGGAGATCTTCCATCAAATAGCCGTAGGTAAAGTCCTTTTGGCTGGCGAGTCGCCCAAGCATCCCCATACCCGTTACCTGCTCCTGCAAATTACCCGCCCGAACCATGGCAAACGCCGCCGCAAACGCGCCGTTTAAGAATCTGGCCGATGAATCCCCACCAGACCTGCCGGCCTGAAACGCGATTTGCTCAAGGATCTGCGCAAACCCGTGGACCTGGTCTGACAGAACCATGTGAATCCACATTCGCGCTTCTATCGCAGGCACTTTTTCAGCGTCCTCACCCCCGCGGGTGCGCTGCAGCTCATCCAAGGCTGCAACAGATTCGGACATGCGCTGATAGGTTCCGTCAGCAAGAAGCGGCAGCATGCGCTCTTGAAATCCGCGTGGCGGTGTAAAGTGCCCATAACTACCTTGGGGTATAAGGGGTAAAAGCTCTACGAGTCTATCCATGAACTCTGGTGCAGAAAAAAACTCAGCTGGCGTCGATGCAGATGCCGTTGCAATAAAGTTTAAGAGTTCCCTGTATTTTTGACGCTTAGAACTGAAGTTAAACAGGGGCAGAAGGTCGCGCAAAAGCCATGTCATGCCTTTGCTCTCGATGAGGCCAACCAACGGAATCATATCAAGCGGCATTTGTTTTCTTGAAACAATCCTGAACGACCGAAGAATTCCATCCACAACCGGCTTGCTAAATTCAAAATGAGCATCTTGTTTCAATGTAAATGCCCGCTCATCCGTGAGAATCCCCTCCTGAAGCAGGTTGGCACTAAAAAGTTCACGAACGTCATCGGGTTCATATCCCGAAGAAAGTACAAAGACAGCAAAATCTTCGGCAAGATAGGGCAGAGAGATCCCCTGGACAGCGCCCTTATGATTATGCGCCGAAAAAAACCCGGCCAGAACTTGCCGGCCCTTTTCTGTTTCAAATAAAAACCGCTTATTCTCAGGCAGCCGGTTTAAAACACGCATGTAAAAATCTAAAAAAGCAGCCGTATCCGGCGGACCCTTGAAGTGATTTTCCGCAAAATAAAGCGCGTCACTCCATGTCTTTTCCAGGTTAGAGTCATTGGGGTATTCGGAGTGATAGATTTCCTTCAAAAGCAACCTCTGGTAGCGACGTGCCGTGTCTCTTCCCACGTCGTCTCTGTACATAGCTTCGTCATGCTGTCCAGACACCGTATAATCTGCAGAGTTGAAATCATTGATCAAAACCCGCTTTTGGCCGCGCGTATCGGCGACCTCAAGCAGCCCCTGCGAACTAAGATGAAGAGTAAACCCTTGAACAGTTTTTATCGTGAAAGAATCCATGCGTGCAAGCGCGTCCCCCCGGCCATTCCTGCGTTCTACGGAACGGACTTTCTTATACCCATAGATAGCGGAGTCCAACAAATGAAAAAATTTTGACAAACCCGAATCCAGAGAGCTCCGTTCATCAACGCCTGCTGCTTTGTGTTTCCTAATAAGCCCGTTCATTTTCAACCGATCAAAGAATGCAAAGAGGGGTCCCGTCAAGGCATCACCGAATCGAGCAAACGCACTATCCAATTTCTGAAGAGTTTTTGACTGTTGGCGCATCTCGGAACGAAGCTCTTGAGACTGCGCATGGGCCTGTTCTTGCTGGAGGATCAAGCCGGATAGTTCCCAGTTTTGAATGTACGTCCCCTCTTGAGAAACCGGCAAATGTAAGTTATCTGTATAGTTGCGAAAAAAGCGAAAGTGTTCATCCATAAGCGGAATGACCCGCAGCTGCGTTGCCTGCGAGCGCCACTCTGGCCGCACCATGCGCCCGATCAATATTTGCAGTGCATGATCCATGAGAATTTGGCCCGGTAGCGCCAGGGGTTCTTCTTCAAGCAGGCTCTGCTCAAGGGCAAGGCGAAGGATCCATTGCGCGTCTCTCATCTCCACCACCGCAATTCCCAAAGGAAGCCCCGATTCATCCAGAAATATCAAACGGTAGGCTTCGGTGCCCGGAAGCACCGGATCGGATGCATTGTCTGCGTGCTCATCGACTGTCGCTTCGGACAGTTTTAAAAGCATTCTGTTAAACGTGATGTTTTGCGCCTCACTTTGTAGTGTCAAAAGCGCTTTTTCAAAATCCACCACACTCCCGATGCCCTCATAAAGAGCAACCCTCGGCGCCTCCAAAAGCCTCGCTTGAACTTCAGCGGCAGGCGCGGAGGCGCGGAATGGAATCTTCGCGCTGGCGTTGATCGCGGCGAGGTCTTTTTCTGCTTCCTCCGCGCTCTTGCGAACATATTTTTCCTGGACCTTGAAGCCTCTGGAAATATATTTAGAAATATCAAAGTATTCTTTCTGAAACTCATCCAGAAAAATAATCAGCTCCTTATAGGCTATATTCTTGCGGATATCCTTGGAAGGATACGCCAACTGGGCCCAAAACTCCGAGTAGCCAGTACCCAGCCAATCCAGAGGCTTGGTCAGATCCGCATTCTCCCCCAGGCGGGCAATGTGCGATTCCAAATCAGCCAAATAACTCGTGCCCGAAAAAATACGCCGGAGTAGTTCCCGGCTCTCAGGGGTTTTTAAAACCGCCGCATAACCTTTGGCCAAAGCATTACGGTCTTCCGGAGTCACCTCGTCCATCGTCAATCGATGGAAAATCTCATGCCCAAGGCTGTTCCTGGTGTTATCGATATCGTTCAAGGTTTCTTCAGAAAGCGTGATCCCCGAAAAAAAGATTTTGTATCGCAGCGTCAAACTCTCCAACTTGTCCATATCCAATGCGCTTAACCAGGCGGTCAAGCGCTCTCCGAATGCTTCGGCCTCCGCGGGCGGTAAATTTTGCTTCAAAAAATCAGCCAGCAACGGCGCAAGACGGGCGGCATCGCGGAAAGACTGCCGTACCGTTTCAGCCAGCCTTTCACGGGGACGATGCGATAAATCGATCTTCGAAGTTTGCGAACCATACAAATCAAGAATCTCCTGTATTTTCGTCTCATCCCGCGATGCCGAACCCGATTTTTGTTGATTGAGATACTCCACCAAATCTTTGTGATCAGGGACGTCCAACAGTTCATTTACCGTTTCCATAAACCGGATCAGTTCACTATTCGCAATTCTCAACTTCGAGGAAATCTTTACAAACGGCTGGTCCCCAATTGGCCCGCGCATTTCGGAGCGGCGGAGACCCGTTGCGGGATCATAAATTACGGTAAGTTTTTCATAATAACTCCGGAGTGCTTTCGCACCCACCCGGTTATAATTTTTCCGGATGTCGATCTTGGACTCATCCACATTTTTAAGAATTTCAATTTGCCGGCCCAGGATCCCAAAGAATGTTTTAATGACACCAGGCTCCAAAA
>Ga0154324_116_pt8 | contig 18173 bp, 14 predicted proteins | sample RifGroA2_FD_115852 | JGI IMG/M metagenome (GOLD analysis project Ga0154324, IMG submission 115852) | Omnitrophica bacterium GWA2_52_12 | reverse complement strand
AAGCGGAAGACCGGTAGCCCGATTCGATGTAAAGCCGGCGGCCCAATTCTTTTTCCATGGCCCGCATCATTCGTTCAAAGGCTTTAAATACCCGCGGCGGCACAACCTGGACAGGAATCACGAACGGTTTGCCGTTCATCAGAACCTGCTGCCCACGAATCGCCCGCAATTTTTCACGGCCGGTGGCAATGCCGTGCCAAGTCGTTTTCATTCCGGCCTTCAGCGGATCAAACTTCTGAAAGGCACGCAAAAATTCCGTCTGCCTCGCGTCCAAAGGCGCGTACAGTTCTTCAAACGTCATGGTCGCAAGAGTCGCATCGGTTTCGCGGGCGCGAATACGCGGCTCAAGCGTTTGCAGGATATCCTGAACAAGACGAATCTCCGCCGGCGGCAGGCGTTCGGCATTTGAGAATGCGGCGGTGTTCGGCTGGGGATAAACGCACAAAAATCCTGCCAGGAAACAGGCCCACAGCATGGCGCTACGTGACGGGAAATGACTCATTTTCCGGGAGTTCAAAATCAACATGCGGAAAGATACTATGCGGGATTACAACAAATCAATAGAAAACAAAAAGGCGGCAGGGTTGTACCTGCCGCCTTTTATGCTTAAAACCAGAAAAAGCTTACTGATTCGCCGCAGCCATTTCCTTCTGCTTCGCGCGAACTTTTGCCACACTGGCCGCCGCTTTCAGAGCCTGCGGATTCTTGGCAAGCGCCGAAAGATTGCGCGCCACAGCCGACTTCTCGCTGTCGGCCTGCACATCTTCGTCGTCCCATTCATCCGCTGCAAAAGCAACCCCTGAAATCATCATCAACGCAAACATCGCTGCCAACAGTTTCTTCATAACATTGACTCCTTATGGTTCCCTGTTTCAGTTACTCGGCTGTCCTATTGTTTAATTGCAGTTTCTGCCAGAAAAACTTTGCATTCCCGCGAACCCTTCGATATAGCATTAGGATAGCATACAAGAGAAGAAATCGGCAAATCCTATAAAACCTTAACTTCTTTTAACATGCGCCAGAGCCGCAAGCTCACGATCGATTCGGGTAGAATCCAAGTCAGAGGATGACTTTCCGCTGCCCAGGGCCATCTTGGCCTGGCTTAAAAAATGAGCGGCAGCTTCCAAATCCCCCTGCGCCTTGCGAATCATCGCCAGATTAAAGTAACTCCCGGCTGCCTGTTCCTGAAGGTTTGGCTGAGTCCGCTCTATCGCAAGCGTTTTTTGATAAAGCTCCTCGGCCAAGTCCAACTCGCCTGCCTGAACATACAAATTGGCCAGATTATTCATAGCCTTGGCCGTATTGGGATGTTTGAGTCCCCAGAGGGTACGCGCCTGCCCCAGGACTTTCTGCGCATTTTTAAACGCCGCTTCAAAATCTCCGCTTTGCGCCAGTGTCCCGGTCGCGCGATTCGCCTCAGTCCAAACGGCCGCTTCCTGCTCCTCGGTCTCCCCGGCTGCCAAAACAGCTGCAAACACAAAGCATCCCGCCAGGAGAATCCCAAGAAGGCGCTTCCCCGTCATGGCGTAACGGATTCCTCGCCCGCTTCCAAATCAAGCATTTTGACCGAGGGCAGTGTAAGTCCGCTGACGCCCTCCAACTCTCCGTAAAGTCCAGCCGTGTTGGCAATGACCCGTTCAATTTGTTTGGCTCTTTTTTCCCAAATACGCTGCATCGCGCGTTTCTCAGATTCAAGCTCCGACTGAAGCTGATGAAATGTTTCCAGAATGGCTTCCACGCGATTTTTAAATTCCGGCCCCGTCAGATAGTGATAAAGCGTTTCCATCTTTTCCTGACGGCCGATTTCAGATTCGCGCGTTCTGGCCACCTGGATTAAAATCACCCGCAGTGCGAGCGCCAGACTCAGCGCCGAGGGAATGTCCGTAACCCAAACCCCGTCAATCTGACGGAAATGATGAAAACCATCGGGCAAGGATTCCGAAACAAGCACCGCAATCGCGGCGCGAGCGTCGCGCTGATCATCTTTCAGCTTTTGAATCCAGGCCGCGCTCCAGTTTTTTGTGCGTTTGGTTTCCCAGAGAATTTTGCCGCAGTCGCGCCCGGACTGCGTGCGAACCTCCTGAAGGATATCGCCCCCACGAATCCCCTTGGCCACGGCCTCTACCGTATCAAAAGGAAACTCGCGGCGCAGAAGCGTTTCGAGCTCGATCTCCAGAACTTCCCCCTGCCGCTGCTGAGAGCCCTGGTCGGCCTGGCGCCGCAGCTCATCAATTTGCCGCCGCAGGGCTTCCATCTGGTGATCTTTTTCCGCGAATTTCAAGCGCTGGCGTTCCTCGGCATCCTGAGCCGCACGTTCTTCGATCTGCCGTCTTTTTTCATCCAGGCGGCGTTCGAGTTCCAACTCCATATTTTTTTCTTTTTCCTGCAGAACAAGTTTTTCGCGGCGCAGCTCAAGTTCCTTTTGCTCCGCCTCACGCAAGCGTTTTTCCTTGAGTGAAAGTTCGCTGCGCACGCCCTCGAGTTCAAGCCTGAAATCCTCCGCGGCGCTTTTACGGGCCTGAGCTTCCAGTTCCCGGCGCGCGGCCGCAAGCTTGTCGCGCAATTCCGCTTCACGGGCGGCCGTTTCTGCGGCAAACTTCTCGCGGGTTTTAACCAGTTCGCCGTCGTATTGAGCGCGTAAACGCGCTTCAAGGTCGTGGGTAATCGCACGGGACAGCTCGATCGAGCGGCCGCAGTGAGGGCATTGGATCATTTCTTGGGGCATACACGCTCCTGGTAAGAGTGCCTTATGATAGCAAATTCAGGTTCACTTTCAGGAAATATTCAGGCGCGGGACGTCCGGGCCCAGAGCGGCCCTTTAAGCAGGCGTAATTTGACGGGGCGCCATTTTGTTTTCAGGAAGGATGAGCGTACCAGAAGAAAAAACAGGGCCGCCGGGATAATCCCTTGAAGATCGCTGTTCAGATCGGCCCAATCCGGCTGGCGGTCCTGGGTAAGATACTGGCAAATCTCGGTTGCTCCGCCATAAATGCCGGCGACAAGAACGGCCAGTAAGGCGCAGTGCCAATCGCTCAGACGCATTTCGCCAATCCTCTTCATACTGCGAAAAAAAGACGCCGCCGCCAGTCCAAGGCAAGCGTAGGCCGCGGTGTGTGCGTAGACAGAGTTATGTTCCTCTCGCAAAAAAAGGGCGCATAGATGCTCTGGCACCAAAGCCAGCAGCAAAAGCAGCAGCAGCCAGATCGACAAAACCGCATATTTTCTGTTTTTTGAAAGCTTCATAATCTTTGCTCCAAAACCTCATTTGCAGTATCGAACCCACATAAAAAAGCGAACCCACCCATGCAGAGTCCGCCAAAGGCAGACCCTGCATGACTGAATTCTGGAATGTATTGATTCTCGGTGAGTTTTGCGGGATTAACGCTTAGCGTACCGGAACAACGTTGACGGCCTGTTCGCCTTTGGGGCCCTGCTGAACGTCAAATTCCACTTTCATGCCTTCTTCCAGCGATTTAAATCCGTCCGATTTAATCCCGCTAAAATGCACAAAAAGGTCGTTGCCAGACTCCGGGGTAATAAAACCGAAGCCTTTTTTATTGTTAAACCACTTCACTGTTCCTTTTGCCATGGTGTTTCTCCTTAAACGATGTGCAGTCTCTGATGCAATACTTGTGAAAAATAGACACCGCAAAGGCGATGATCTACCTTTGCGGTGGCATCAGTACTGCGTTTTCATTCTAATATAAACATGCCCTATTGAGAACCATTTGTCAAATTCCCAAGGGGGGGACCGCATCACATCGTCGCTGGAGCTCCGATACTGCGCTTCACGCGCTTTTCTCCCCGGTCATTCCCGCATGCTCCTGGCAGCCTGCCCGCCGTGGCGGGGAATCTCAGATCCCCGACAAAACATTTCGGGGATGACATGGCGATTCTTCAGGAGGCGCGTGTAACTAAACTAGCATCGTCGCAGGTGCTCCGATACTGCGCTTCACGCGCCAGGAGGCGCGTGTAACTAAACTAGCATCGTCGCAGGTGCTCCGATACTGCGCTTCACGCGCCAGGAGGCGCGTGTAAGCTAGTCCTCTGCGACAATTGAAATTGTGTTTAAATCTTTTCCTGTAGGGGCGTATGGCCATACGCCCCTACCAAAATCAAATGTCATGTGGTACTAGACGTTCTTGGCCTGTCCCCGAACCGAGGCCTTACGGTCGTTCTCGGACAGAAAACGTTTGCGCAAGCGGACATTCTTGGGAGTGATTTCAACCAATTCGTCGTTCTCAATGAACTCGAGAGCAAACTCCATCGTCATTTCACGGGGTGGCACCAGCTGAATGGCTTCGTCGGAACCTGAGGAACGCATGTTACTCAGTTTCTTTTCGCGCACGGCGTTGACAATCAAATCGTGTCCTTTGTTATTCACGCCGATGATCATGCCCTCATACAAATCAACGCCCGGATGAACAAATATTTCGCCGCGTTCCTGCAGTCCCCAAAGCGCATAGGCAACGGTCTTACCGTCGGTTTGGGACACCAGCACGCCGGACTGGCGTTCGGGAAGCTCGCCTTTGTATTTTTGATACTCATAAAAGTTCTGGTACATGATTCCCGTTCCGCGCGTCATCGTCAGAAATTCGCCGCGAAACCCGATCAGAGACCGCGACGGAATGATGAATTCCATGCGCACCGTTCCCACCGAACTATTCTGCATGTCCTTCAGTTCGGCCTTGCGGCTGCCCAGCGCCTGAATCACCGCACCCTGATAGCCCGGATCGACCTCAATCGTGACCTCCTCGACGGGCTCGAGCTTCTCCCCGTCCACTTCCTTGATGATCACCTGGGGCCTGGAAACTTCCAGCTCGTAGCCTTCACGGCGCATGGTCTCAATCAGAATGGAAAGGTGCAATTCTCCGCGCCCGGAAACTTTAAAGCGTTCGCCGCCCTCGACCTCTTCCACTTTAATCCCCACGTTCATCATGGCTTCATGCTCAAGCCTTTCGCGAATATGGCGGGATGTTAAAAAGCGGCCCCCATCTTTACCGGCCATCGGGCTCGTGTTATGCGAAAAATACATGGCAATCGTCGGTTCGTCGATCTTGAGAAAAGGCAGCGCTTCCGGTTTATCCGGACTGGCAAGAGTATCCCCCACCTTAACGCTTTCCGAGCCGGCAATGGAAACAATATCCCCTGCAAGCGCTTCCTGGACTTCCACTTTTTTCATTCCCTGATAGCGCAGAATCTTAGTGACCTTGGCGCGCTCGATCTCTCCGTCGCGTTTGACCGCCACAATCGGATCGCCGGCTTGGATGCCGCCGTGAGAAATACGGCCGGTCGCAATGCGGCCGACATAGGAGTCATAATCCAGCATGGTCACGAGCATTTGAAATGGCTGTTCAATATCCGCAACCGGCGGAAGCACCCGATGAATGATCGTGTCCAGCAAGGCATGCAGGTTATCGCTCTTTTTGTCCAGCTCAAGCGTTGCCCAGCCTTCTTTCCCCGACGCATAGACAATCGGAAAATCCAGCTGTTCATCCGTCGCGTTGAGTTCGCAAAAAAGATCGAAGGTCATATCCGTGACTTCATGGGGCCGCGCGTTCGGGCGATCCACTTTATTCACCACCAGAATCGGCTTCAGGTGCAGTTCCAGAGACTTGCGTAAAACAAACTTCGTCTGCGGCATGGGGCCGTCAAAGGCATCCACAAGAAGCAATACGCCATCGACCATACGCAGGATGCGCTCGACCTCACTGCCAAAGTCAGCGTGCCCCGGCGTATCGACGATATTGAACTGAATGTCTTTGTAGCGGAAGGAGGCGTTTTTGGAGAAAATCGTAATGCCGCGTTCACGCTCGAGGTCATTGGAGTCCATGATCGTGGATTCCCCCTCTTTAAATTCATAGGCCCCGCTTTGCTTGAGCAAAGCGTCGACAAGCGTTGTTTTGCCATGATCCACGTGGGCCACAATGGCCACATTACGGACATCTTTACGTCTTTTCTGCTGAGTCATATTCCCTTTATCCCTTCGGCCAGGTCTGGTATGGATACTGTCAAACGGAGGCCATCCGCAGGCCCCGAGTGTTCCGTTTGACCGGGGGGGCCAAAATTGTAAGCGGCGATTGTATCATACGATGCAAGTACCCCGCTCTTTCCAGACCTTAAAGTCATCCCGGCGAAAGCGCCGGCAGCCGGGTTTTTAAATTTTTTCAGGAAGAGTTCCTGCGGTTTTCCCGGGTATACTTTAGCGGGAGGGCACAACGCTAAAAAGCCTATGGCAATCACCATCTCTAGCCGACACCGGCATTTGTTTGTTTTGGGTGTGGGAATTCTCGCATCTGCGGCCCTGCATCATGAAGCCATTGCCTGGGTTCTTCAATCCTGGCAGGCCTCGCCGCGTACCGACGGCCAGGGGCCTTTGATTGCCATGCTCGGTGTGATTGCCTGGCTGCAGATGCGTTTCATGAAGGAAAAACATGAGCCGCGCTACTGGAGCGCGGGCCTGTTCATCCTGGCGAGTGCCGTATTCACTTTTGCCCTTGCCAAACACGCTGATTTCCAACTGCTGCAGGCGGTTACTTTTCTGGGCGCTTTGATCGGTATTTACACTTATGTTCTCGGTCCCAAAGCCTTGACCGATCTGTTCCCCGTCTGGCTGCTTGCGGTGCTGGCTCTGCCCGGCGTCCCCTTCATTTTCAACCAGCGGCTCAACCCGTTCTTTCTGGAAGTGACAAACTTTCTTTTCGAGGTTCTTTTTCGGATCGTTCCGGCAGCGTCATTTCAGGAGAGATGCCATGCGGCCAGCCGGCTCATTCATGAAGGCACTTATGCGGGCAGCCCTGTGTTTATTTTTTCACTTGCGACCTTTGCCGCGGCTTTGTGCTGGAGAGGGTTCCGGGTTTCTTTTCCGGTCATACTCTTTTTTTGGTTTTTAATCCCCGTGGTTCGTGTGCTGGCAGTCAGCCTTATCGTGACAAGCAGGCAGCCGGCCAGCACCTGGCCATTTCTTTCCAACGTTATGATCTTTACCGCAGCTTTTGTTTTTTATGCCGCACTGGCCGGAGAGATTTTATGGCTGGGACGGACAAAAACAAACTAACCCCGGCGGGCACCGGGCCCCACGCCCCAGATATCGCGGCAGTACTCGGCAATGGTCCGGTCGCTTGAAAACTGACCCGACTTCGCAACATTGGAGATGGCCTTGCGCGTCCAATCCGCCTGATCGAGGTAGTTCTCGGAAATCGCCGCCTGAATACGGCAGTAGGCGTCAAAATCAGCGCAGATAAAATATGGATCCGCCTGTTTTAAATTGCGCACCAGCGGGTCAAAAATGCCCGGCTGATCCGGCGAAAAAAAGTTGCTTTCGATCATGCGAAAAACATCCGCCAGAAGCGGCGACGCCGCAATAAAGTCGCGCGGGGCATAGCCGCGTTTTTTCATTTCCTGAATTTCATCCGTCTTGAGCCCGAATATAAAAAGATTTTCTTTGCCGGCCGCCTCCGCCATTTCGATATTTGCGCCGTCAAGAGTTCCCACGGTTAGCGCGCCGTTCATCATGAATTTCATACAGCCGGTGCCCGAAGCCTCGGTTCCGGCCGTTGAAATCTGCTCCGAAAGGTCGCTGGCCGGAAAGATTTTTTCCGCCAGGGATACGCCGTAGTTTTCAAGAAAAAGAACCTTCAGATTTGCTCCGACCGCCGGATCGCTGTTGATCACCTCCGCGATGCTGTTGATGAATTTAATAATCAGCTTCGCCATGAAGTAACCCGGTGCCGCCTTTCCGGAGAACACGAAAACCCGGGGCACTTTCACAGCCGCCGGATTGTCCTTTAAACGCAAATACTGACTGATGATGTACAAGGCAAATAAAACCTGGCGTTTGTACTCATGGATGCGTTTCACCTGAACATCCAGCATGGCCTCGGGCGCGATCGGCACTTCCGTCGAGCGCATCACAAAGTCCGCGAAATCTTTTTTGTTTTGGCTTTTGACCTTTCCCCACTTTTCCCGGAAAGCCGCGTCCTCTTTGAGCGGCAGCAGTTTCTCGAGCTGGCGGAGATCAAGCCCCCAGCCGGTCCCGATCGCCTGGGTAATCAGCCCGGTCAGCCCCGGATTGGCATTGATCAGCCAGCGCCTCTGGGAAATTCCGTTGGTTTTATTGTTGAATTTTTCGGGAAAGAATTCATAGAAGTCTTTGAACAGACCCGTCGTGAGAAGATGCGAGTGCAGGGCCGAAACGCCGTTGATGGAATGGCTGGCCACCATAGCCAGGTACGACATCCGGATTCTTTGCGGCGAACTTTCCTCGATCAGGGACATGCGCCGCAGACGCTCGGTATCGCCCGGAAAACGGTTCGCCACCGCCCGCATAAAACGCGAGTTGATTTCATAAACGATCTGCATGTGCCGCGGCAGTAATTTTTCAAAAAGCGGAATGGCCCAGCATTCCAGCGCTTCCGGCATCACAGTGTGATTCGTGTACGCAAAGGTCTTCACCGTAATGTCCCAGGCCGATTCCCATTCCAGCTCCGCCTGATCCAGCAAAACCCGCATCAGCTCCACCACCGCGAGCGCAGGATGCGTATCATTGAGTTGAATCGCCGCTTTCTGCGGCAGCTCGCGCAAATCGCTATTTTCGGCTTTGAAGCGCCGGATAATATCCGCAATCGACGCCGCCGTAAAAAAATACTCTTGCTTCAAACGCAGTTCACGGCCCTGGGAGGTTGCGTCATTGGGATACAGTACGCGGGAAATATTTTCGGTGAACATTTTTTTATAAACGGCGTTTTCATAGTCGCCGTGATTAAAATATTCCAGGTCGAATTCTTCCGTACTGCGCGCCGACCAGAGCCGGAGCGTGTTGACCACGTTGTTTTCGTAGCCCGGCACCGGAATGTCATACGGCATCGCGGTGATATCCTGAGTATCGCGCCATTCCACGCACAAACGCCCTTGCCGGTTGTGGTACATGAAAGTCCGGCCATAAAACTTCACCACCACGGCATACTCCGGCCGCTGGAACTCCCAGGGATTGCCGCGCTTCAGCCACTCATCCGGAGATTCCACCTGAAACCCTTTGACGATGCGCTGGCGAAAAATGCCGTAGTCATAACGGATTCCATAACCCGTTGCCGGGACACCCAGCGTGGCCAGTGACTCCATAAAGCAGGCCGCCAGCCGGCCCAAACCGCCGTTACCCAGCCCGGCGTCGCACTCCTCGCTCTCGATTTTATCAAGATCCAGTCCGCAATCCGCCAGCGCCTGAAGGGCGGCGTCTTTGACTCCGAGATTCAGCATGTTGTTGGAAAGCAGGCGCCCGATGAGAAACTCCAGCGAAAGGTAATAAACACGTTTTGCGTTATTGTGGTGATACCCCTGCTGAGTTTCAATCCAGCGTTCCACAATCCGGTCGCGCACCGCATAGGCCAGCGCCATAAAATCATCGTGCAGAGTCATCGTGTGCTTATCCTTGGCTAATTCAAAATGCAGCTTGGAAAGAACGGACTCCAGAATACCGTGGCGGCTCATATCGAGTTTTTTATTCCGGTCGGTTTGCATGGATTTAGACATAAAACCTCGCTTGGCCTGTGACAGGCTCAAACATTTTCAGCCTTTGAAAAAAATTTCTTGAGCTCGTGCGTTGAAAGCTGCAAACGTGAAAAAAGCTGTAAAAGCGCCGCGCTATGAGAGAACAAAGCGGCCGGAACCCCCTCCGGGCTTGAGCGCCACTCGTGCTGCAGGGCGAAGAGTTCATCCTGCGCCTCCGGGCATTCGAATTCAATCCCCAGCCGGCGCGAAAGTTTCAGGATGTAGATGCATTCCCGCAGCAAATCCGGATTCAGTGTTTTCGCAAATTCGCGCGCGCGCTTTGCTGTTTCACAGGCCATGAAATGGGCCGCGGTCTTTTTCTGAATCTCCACATGATACGCCTTGGCGGCATCCATCAGGTGATAAAGGGGCGCGGCCTTGCGCAGTGAAAACCCCTGCGCCGCCAAAGACTGCAGGGCTTCGTTCAGGCGTTTCGTCAAAACATGCTCTGCCGCGTAGCGGAATTCCTCGGGAACCGGCAGATTGACGGAATTATAAATGGCGTGGATCGGACGGTTTTCCTCATAAACACGCTCATAAAAATTGCTGACTTTTTCCAGCTGAGTCTTGGTAAGCGCCGTCACGATCTTGGTGCGGTCCTCCTGCAGCAAATCTTTGAGCGCAAAATAGGAAACACCGAACGTGTCATCGATTTTCTTCAAAAATTCCAGCAGGTGCATGCGCGTCAGCGCGTCAAAAACATCCGTTTCAAACGCTTCCATCTCGCGCACGCCCGCACAGCGTTTGACCGAGCAGCGAAAATCGTAATGGCCGATCCGGATCGTGACAAAAATAAATTCGTCTTGTTCCAGCGTCACGCGCGAAACAACCTGGACGCGGCCGAAATGCACAAGCAAATTCCCCGCGATTTCCTTGCGCCGGTGCAGAACTTTCAAATCGTAAAAATAGAGATTCAGCGTTTCGCCGTGCAAGGCGTAGTGGTCAAACAACGACCCGATCGCGTAATAGCTGACCACATGCTCGAGCGTGGCCACGCAAGGTTTCACAAGCTTTTCATAAACCCCCCGTCCGTCGCGGAACAACTCCACATTGCTTCTGGCCTTGGTCAAACGCGCCAGAAACTGTTCCTCCAGCGCCGGTCCGCGCACAATCGCGGCCAGCTGACAGGCCCGGGCGGCATATTGGAGAATCTGGACGGTTTCAATCCCTGAAATCTCGGTAAAAAACCAGCCGCAGCTTGTGTACATCAGCTGGGCATGCCGCTGCATTTCAAGCAGCTTTAAGCACAAAGACCGTTCCTCGTCCGAAAGCGCTTTGCCGGCATGCTGGTCAAAAAAAGGCCGGATCGTCTGCTCGGTGCGGTTGAGCAGAACCCGGATGTAATCATCCCGCGCCGCCCAGGGGTCTTTTAAAAGAGGCGCTGCTTTTTCCAGATAGACGGCGGCCAATTCATCTCTCAGCCAATCGAGCGATTCGCGCAGTGGTTTGCGCCATTCCTGGCGCCATTCCGCAGGCCCTCCGCCGCGGCAGCCGCAGTGTTCCTTCCAGCGTCTTACGCCATGCGCGCAGCTCCAGGAGGTGCCTTCGCCGTTCTCCCCGGCTTTCAAACGCACCTCCGCTTGCGGTGGATTTTCCTCAAGGTATTCGCCATAATTGACAATGCGGTAGCCGCGCGCCTCCGCTTCGGTGAAGAGCAGATACGAAAGCGCCCGGTCCGCCCAGGACTTATGGTGCCCGAACGTTTCTCCGTCCATGGCCGCATGGATGAGCTGCGTATTTTCTTTGGGCTCCTGCATCGCGCCCTCAAGGCGGTTCATGAAATTTTTTGCATCCGAAAGCAGGTCCTCAAACGCGCACGCTTTAGAAATGGGGCCGTCATAAAAAAAGATGTCCACAAAACGGGACGGATCCCTCTTCAAGAAACAACGGTAAGGTTTCTTCGGATCAATGGATCCGTTTGAAACATCCTGCCAGGCCCCCTCGTCCAGGGGCTTGAAGGCCTCCGCCTGATGCGGCGCTAAAATCGTGAATTTCACACCTTCATCCGCCAAAACTTCCAGAGTTTCTTCATTCACCGCCGTTTCTGACAGCCAAAACCCTTCGGGATTGCGTTTAAAACGATGCCGGAATTCTTCAATGCCCCAGCGCACCTGCGTTTTTTTGTCGCGCAGATTGGCCAGCGGCATGATCATATGGTTATAGACCTGGGCAAGTGCGTTGCCGTGTCCGTGGTGCGCTTTCAAACTGGTTTTGTCGGCATCAAGAATCCGCCGGTACGCCTCAGGATGCTTATTTTCAAGCCAGGAAAAAAGCGTGGGGCCGATATTGAAACTCATCCGCTCAAAATTATTGACGATCCGCACAATTTGGTGATGCGGGCCTAGAATTCTGGAACGCGTATTGGGCCGGTAGCATTCGTGATAAATACGCTCGTTCCAGTCGTGGAAGGGGTGCGCGCTCTCCTGGCTTTCAATATCTTCAATCCAGGCATTTTCCCGCGGCGGCTGGTAAAAATGGCCATGAATACAGATGCTCACTTTTTTCATTGCGGAGTCTCCGGGAAATGCGCTCCCGCCCTGCCGGCGGTACAAATGACCTTCAGTTTGAAATCTTTAACGATCAATTTTTATCAAAACTCACCATTTGGTATAAATTTACACGCAAAAAAGGCATCTTACAAGGTGTCTTTTAAAAAGACCCCCCGCAAATGCACATAATTTATTTTATCTAAACAGGTTATGACAAACAAGAGGGTCTAAGTTCAGTGAAGATCGTTATAGCGTGGGCAGAAGACGGGGGAAGTATTCCGGAAAAACAATCAGCGCCTCTTGCCGAGTAAGGAGATCCATTTTGGGGACTGGACGTCCCCAAAATTAGCTCCGCACGAGGCGGCGCGTTTTGGAGGATACTTCCCTGGCTTCTGGCAGTAAACATGGATAAGTGAACATTGACACAAGCGCGGGTTAAATTCAGAATTGCGGGCGGCGGGCTTATTCGGCAAAAAGGCTGAAATTGATATTCGGGAAAACCGTGTCTTTTTCTTCGAGCTGCCGCAGCCAGCCCTCATCCAAACGGCCGCCGGTCAAATCTTCGTAAAGGCGGGTAAAATTGAGCACGTGATCTTTCGTCCGTTTAATCGCATACGGAACCATGGTGCCGGTGTGTATGATAAAAGCCCAATCGCTGGACTGCGCCAAAAGCAGTTCGCGCGCGGCTTGTTTCAGGGCGCGTTCTTCAATGCCGCTGGCCCCCCGGTAACGCTGGGCAAGTTCGCTCATGCGCAGCGAGGCCTTATGCAGATGGCGGTAAATCCAGTGATTCGAGCCCGACAGCCAGGTTTCGCCGTAACCCTTCCAGCCCCAGCTGGACATGCTCGGCGTCGAAACCTGATTCACCGGATAGAGGCTGAGATAATCCGCCGGTGAAATCATACGGATCGTTTTTTGATCATAGGCGATTTTGCGCACCAGGAAATTCAAAAACTCCGGCCCTTCATACCACCAATGCCCATAGAGTTCCGCGTCATACGGCGCCGTGATCACCGGTTTGCGTCCCATGAAATCATGCAGATACTCGACCTGCTTTTCGCGGTTGAACATAAAATTAGCGGCGTGCGACGCGGCCTTTTCAAGCGCGTTGCGGCGCGAATAGGGTTCCTTGTGATCCGATTTTCCCGTGATGCGGTAGTACTTGATGCCGGTATTGACGCGCAGCCCGTCCGGAGTGATATACGGTTTCACATATTCGTAATCCAGATCAAACCCGATATCGCGGTAATATTCACGGTAATCCACATCGCCGGGGTACCCTTCCACCGCAGACCAGACTTGTTTGGAAGATTCCATGTCGCGGCCAAACGCAGCCACTCCGCTCGGGCAATAAATCGGCGCATACACGCCGAATTTCGGCCGCGGCGAGGCGTGCAGAATCCCGTGGGTTTCGCTGATAAAATAACGAATGCCTGCTCTTTTGAGATGTTTATCAACCCCGGGATAATAGCCGCACTCAGGCAGCCAGATGCCGATGGGCCGCCGGCCAAAAACAGATTCGTAATGCTGGGCGGCCGTCTCGATTTGCGCGTAGGCGGCCGTCTCGGTTCTGTTGATCAGCGGCAAAAATCCGTGCGTCGCCCCGCAGGTAATAATTTCGATGAGTCCGATGTCCTGAAAATGCCGGAAAGCCTTCGTCAGATCCCTGCCATAGCGGCGGCAAAAAGTGTCTTTGGCGCGCGTGAAATCACTGAAGTAATGCTGCGCCGTGTCATGAAATTCCGGCTGAGCCCGTGTGCGCTCCATTTCTTTCCCGGCAAGTTCTATCAATTTATCCAGGTGCCGGCAGTAACGATCGGCCAACAGGCCGTCTTGCAGCATCGAGGTCAGGGACGGCGTCATCGTCATCGTGATGCGGCAGGACACCCCGTCTCTCTCGAACCCCTCGAGCATGTGGATCAGCGGAATGTAGGTTTCCGTGATCGCTTCGTAAAGCCAGTTCTCCTCAAGAAAGTAACTATGTTCGGGGTGTCGTACAAAGGGAAGGTGGGCGTGCAGGACGAGCGCCAAAAAGCCTTTTTCCATAAATCAGAACTTGCCTTGCGTCCGGACTTGCGAGCTGGGATGCTCGGTATGGCGTTCTACGGCCGGCGTCAGCGTACGCTTTTCGAGCCGGTCCGGTGAAACAGCCTCGGCATTGAGAACCAGACGGCCATCGGGGAGAGAAAATCTTACGGTGAAAGTGCCATCCGGCCTGAGTTTAACGGGCTTGCCCTGCAGGGTGACGGAAGCGCCCGGCTCTGTGGCCCCATAAACAATCAATTCGCAATCCAGCGTAAACCAAAATCCGCGCTTTCCGGCAGAACTTGCCATCAATCCCGATCCGGAGCCGGATGAAAGCGCGTTCCACATCCGTTCTTCCAGGCGTTTTTTCAGATCGGCTGAACTTCGCCCGACCTCAAAACCTCCCGAAAGCGCGTACATTTTATCGAAATCAATTCCCATCCACTGCTCATCCAGAACTTCGGACATTCCTGCCCGCGGTGTCGTCACGGTATTGGAACGTGCGAGCGCGATAAAACGGCCGTCTTCATGCAAGAGTCCGATCTCAACCACATAACTGCCGTTGGGCTGAACTTCGATGTACCAGCTGTCAGCATCATTGCCAAGGGTAACATCAAAAAAACCGGATCCGGAACTATCCCCATTCAAAACATAGACGCGCAAGATGGATTGCACTTTGGCCCAATCGCCGCCGAGCCTGCGCAGCGCATCTTCCTGCTTATCCCGCTGAATTTCCCAGTAGGCATAAATCCAGTACGGATCGCGGATTAAAAGATAAATGGAGTGATCGCCGTATCCTGCGGGAAGCTCACCCACCGGCTCCTGAAAAAAATCCTGCCGCCCCGCTTGCTGACCTGCAAGATTATCCGTGACCGGGGCAAAAATGGTCTGGGACGAAGTGAATAATTTTTGTCTAAAAGTGCGCTTTACGCGCTTGAGCGGCGAGGCTTTGCGGCGGCCGCTTACGGGCGTTTTCTTTGATGCAGCCGGTTTTGTGTCCGGCCGTCTTTTTTTCTTAGCGGTAACGCCCGGTGTTTTTCTCGCCGTTTTCTTAACTGAGACCCGCGTTTTTTTTGAGTACTTCGCCATGTCGCGCTTTTGCCGCCTTATTAATTGCACTATGACCTCATGACATTTGTTTTTGGTAGGGGCAATTCATGAATTGCCCCTACAGGAACGACTTCCATCCACAAATTCAAATGTCACGAGGCACTAAGACATTATTTAAAAGTTTTCTAGATTATTATGGCCAAGAACCCGGCAGGTTGCAACCGATACTTCGTTTTGGACAATAAAAAATACAGCCGGAACAAAACAAAAACACGCTCAGCCGTCACGATTTCAGCCGCAGGCCTGACAAACCTTAAAATGCGTCAACCGTAGATAGAACAAGCGCTTAGGGACAGCCGCTAAGTCCTAGTCAACCCGGCGCTTGTCCGCGACCCAAAACTCCATGTATTTTCCGAACATCAGCCGGGTTTGCGCATCCAATGCGGGAATGGCGGCAAAAAAAAGATTCGTCCAGGGTAAGAGGAACCACTGCAGAATAAAAAGAAGCCGTTTAAGAAAACCGTAGCGCACGTCTTTGCGCGGCAAAAGCGCCAGCCCAAGTAGAATCAGGATAAAAAGATTGAGGTATGAAAGGCTGAAAATAATCGTCGAAATGCGCGCTGCGCTGTAATAAACCACGGAATTTGAATAAACCCTGCTCGCGAACAGAGCCGGGAGCCAGCCAATCACCATCAGCATAAAAGACCAGGTCGCCCACATGATATGCCCTTCCAGCATTTTGATGATATGCGGAAGTTTTTTACGCAGCGGCTGATCTTTCATGGCCAGGAAGCCCCGCATAATAATGGGGAATCCTTCGACCCCCCAAGCCCAGCGCCGTTTTTGTTTGTAAATGCTGTGCGCGGTCTTCCACCAGCTCCCCGCGTCGATCACATCCATGGAGAGCGTGACATACATCGGCACTGTCCGGTAATCCCCTTCGTAGTGAAGCAGCGCTTTCCAGAAAATCAGAGAGTCATCCGAGATCATGTCCACCGGCCAATAGCCGATTTCCACCAGCGCTTTAAAGCTCATGCTGTGACTGGAGAAAGTCACCAGTTTTTCAGGGTTTGTCGTTTCCGCCAGAATAAAAAAACTGGAGCTGGTTTCAAGCACCTTTGCAAAACTCGGCACATCCCAAATATTATTGTGATAAACCGGAATCGGCTGAAAACTGGCTCTTTGCCGCTGCGGGCATATCAGAAAATTATACGTCAAGCATGAGAAATAGGAGGCACTCACCACCGTATCCGCATCAAAGCAAGACACGATCACATGATCAAACGGGATGCCGCGCCGCGATAAATAATCGGCGGAATCACGGGCAGCCCAGGTGATATTTGCGCCTTTGACACGCGCCTCGCCTGGAATTTCCGAAGGGTGCACCACAACGCGCAAATCCATAAAAGCCCCTCGGAACAGGTCCATGAGCTCCGCTATTCCGTCTTTAATCTTGGGCTCTGCCCACTCCTCAAGCGCAATCACCACCACCATGCGTGTCGAGGGATAATCTCCGGATCGCAGGCTTTCGAGGCCCGCCCGTAAAATCTCCATTTTCTCGCTGGCAACCGGCATGATCACCAGGTGATGAACATCCTCCGGCGAAAGGTGCTCAGAGCGGCTGTCCAGCAAATGGCGCAATTCCTTTTGATGCGTCCAGCGTGAAAGCCGCCTCTTCAATCCTTTTTTAGAAGGCTGGCGTTGCAGCGTTTCCAGATGGGCCTGGACATTCGCAAGTCCCTGAACGCGCTCCATCCAATTTGTTTTTTTTTCGACCTCAAGCCAGGCATAGGCCAGAATCAAAAAAATAATGACATAGGAGATACGCAGAATCCAATAAACGTCAAACGCGATAATCACAAGCGCCGCAAGGATCGGGTTCAATGCCGAAAGCGCCACCATGCCAAGCAGAATGGTCCAGCTCAGCGCACCGGGCAGAATCTCGAAAAGACGCTGCAAGAAGGCTTCTTTGCGGGACAAATGATGCCGGGTAAACGGGAAATTCATGGCGTCACTTTATCTTTCTCAAAAAATATTTCCGAGCCCGTCTTCAGTATTTCCGAAGACAGAAGGTCTCGTTTCGGAAGAACCCGCTGGCTCATGAGTTTTCCGGACTGAGGATCCGTATAAACGAGGCGCCCCGTGCTGTCGTCATAAGCGATTCCAAACTCCTCATCGACCGCGGCCAACAGCTGCGGTTCCGACTTCGCAGAAGCAGAGGCTTGCATCAAGAAAGCCTTATCCCCATCCCGGTAAACCCAATGAGAACCCGCCTGCATCCAGTAAACCTGCCGGATGTCATGACCGGCAGAAAAAATTTCCCGGCTGCGAATCGCAGGGTCAAAATCCTCTTCCAAAAGCATAAACCCGCTGGCGAATTCCGCCAGCATAATCCCGGTTTCCGTCCAGGAAGCCGCTTGCGCTTTCCTGGAGTCGAGCACTACGCCGCGCACGCCGCTCTTCGTGATCCAGTAAGGCAGTCTGTTGGTGAAAAGCCCGCCCTTGTCATTCAGAAAGAAAATAGTTCCGCCGCCGGAAGGAACGATCCGGTAAGTCCGCTCGGGGTCAAACAGTTCTTGTCCCAGCAAAGAGTCCGCCAACAGCGCCCGGGTCTTTCCACCGTTCACGTCCACCCGGTAAGCAGCCGTTCCGGTGACATAAAATATTTTCCCCTTCGAAATACCGACGCCCCGGACATTCTCCGAGAGGCGCTCGGGCCGCAGACTTTTCTTAAGATCAATCCGGTAAAGAGATCCGCGGGACTGGTAAAAAAGAACGTTTTCCTGTGAAGCATCCCAGCCGAGCCATTCAGGCTCTTCGGACAAGACAACCGGCAGTTCGCTCACCGAGGGGTTTTCACGGATTTCTATTTTTAACAGCCGGTCCCCTTTGCCGCCGTTACTCACACGCACCAGAACAAACCGGCTTTCCGGTACAGTGTAAACACTTAAAACTTTTGCATCTCTCAGCCGCGCTAAAGTGCCCGGCAGCGCCAGAGAAGATCCTTTTCCCTTCTCCAATTGAATCAGCTGCAGATCCTTAAAGTCACTGCCTAGGCGCGCC
>Ga0154324_112_pt18 | contig 20060 bp, 19 predicted proteins | sample RifGroA2_FD_115852 | JGI IMG/M metagenome (GOLD analysis project Ga0154324, IMG submission 115852) | Omnitrophica bacterium GWA2_52_12 | reverse complement strand
TCTCGCCCGCATTTTTAATCTCTCCAAAGACACGCGCACTCCCGCTTGCGAGGTGGATGATGGCATCGATTATGTCCCCACGCATAAGGGCTTTTTGCTAGGGCAGCATTTTTCGGCGATTGCGGCAGCTGGCCCCATTGTCGGTCCCGTTCTTGCCGCCGTCTGGTTCGGCTGGGCTCCGGTGTTGATCTGGGTGGTGTTGGGGGCGGTGTTTTTCGGCGCGGTGCATGATTTCTCAAGCATGGTGGGATCGGTGCGGCATCGCGCCGTTTCGATTGTTGAAATCGTCCACACACTGTTTGGCCGGCGCGGCTATCTGTGCTTTCTTATTTTCGTGTGGCTCTCGCTGATTTATGTCATCACCGCGTTTACGGATTTAACGAGCAGTTCCTTCGTTGATCCTGAGCTGGGCGGCGGTGTGGCCACATCCTCGATGTTGTACTTGTTTTTGGGTTTGGCCATGGGGCTGTGCCTGAAATATTTAAAAATGTCGGTGGGGCTTGCCACGCTGATTTTTCTGCCGCTCGTTGGGCTTGGCATTTGGTATGGCCGTGAGATTCCGCTTTGGATGCCCGCGCTAGGCGCGCTGAGTCCGGCCCAGGTCTGGAATGTTTTGCTGCTGGGTTATTGCTTCATCGCCTCGATTATTCCTGTGTGGCTGCTGCTTCAGCCTCGCGGTTTTCTCGGCGGTTATTTCCTTTATGCCACGCTGGCTGCAGGGCTGATCGGCTTGATGCTCGGCGGCGAAAAAATAGAGTTTCCGGCTTTCCTGGGCTGGACGAATGCCAAAGGGGCTTCGATTTTTCCGCTGCTTTTTGTGACGGTGGCTTGCGGCGCCTGTTCGGGCTTTCACGGCATTGTTTGCTCCGGCACTACTTCCAAACAAATTGAGAAGGAGACGGACTGCCAGGCGGTGGGCTATGGCGGGATGCTTTTAGAAGGGCTGGTGGCGGTGCTGGCATTGGCAACCGTCATGATCCTGGGGCGTAATGATCCGCTGGTCAGCATGGGGCCCGACCGCATTTATGCCGAGGGTCTGGGCCATTTTATACAGCATCTCGGCGTCCCGCGCGATTTCGCGCGTTCCTTTACACTTCTGGCGTTTACGACGTTTATTTACGATACGTTGGATGTGGCGACCCGGCTTGCGCGGCATCTGTTCCAGGAACTGACGGGCTGGCGCGACAAACGCGGCATCGTACTGGCAACATTCGCAAGTCTGGCCCTGCCGCTTATTTGCATTTCTTTAAAAACAACGGATGCCGCCGGGCATCTGGTACCCGCCTGGAAAGTTTTCTGGACGATTTTCGGAACTTCCAACCAGCTTTTAGCCGCACTGACGCTCATGACGCTTTCTGTCTGGCTGGCCAAGACCGGCCGGCCCTGGTGGGTGAGCGCGGTGCCGATGGCTTTCATGCTCACCGTCACGTTCAGTTCGCTCATCGTCATGATTCTCCCGCTGGTCACAAGTGTGCTGGCCGGAAAACCGGTTTTTAATCCCGGAAGCCTCACGGCCGTGCTGCTTTTGATTTTAGCGGTCACGCTCATCATCGAGGCTTGCCGGACTTTGGTTAAACGGTAGGGGCGTATGGCCACCTGCGCGCAGGGCCCCTACGAGAATGCTGCATCGAAGCTTCCTGCAAAGGATGCCAGAACTCTTTACCCGGTTATTTTTGAAGACCGCTGGTTTGTGGCGGCGGCGAAACCTGCCGCCGTGCTTTCGCATCCCAATCATGCCGGCGCAGAGAAAAGAGGCGCCGCGGCCTTTGAAGGCCCTTATTCTTTTCAGGAAAGATGTTTTGCCACGCCGGCCGGACCGCTTTGGCTGATTCACCGCCTGGATCAGGACGCTTCCGGTATTCTGCTGGCGGCCAAAGATGCGGGCACGGCTGCTAAAATGCGCCAGCTCTTTGAAAAACAGGAAGTGACGAAGGCCTACGTGGCGCTGTTGGCGGGACGTCTGCAGCCGGCGCGCGGCACCTGGAAAGATTGTATGGATGAGAAAAAGACCGGAGCCTCCGTGCGGGCCTTTGTGCGGTCTGCCGGGCCTGCCAATGCGCTGCTTAAATATCAGGTGAAAGGGTTTTTCCAGAGGCCCGGATTGACGCTGGTGGAGATCGAGCTGGTGACGGGCCGGACGCACCAGATTCGCGTGCAGGCGGCCTATCGCAGGCATCCTGTGGCCGGAGACGGAGTGTACGGCCATTTTGCCATGAACAAGCGCTGGCGCGCCGAGCTGGGCTTAAAGCGTCTTTTCCTGCATTCCTACCGATTAGCTTTCCGGCACCCGCACACCGGCAAGGCGGTTGATATTGTGGAACCGCTGCCTGAAGATCTGGAAAAAGTTTTAGCCAAGGCCGGACCCGGCCGCTGATTCAAACGGCGGTGACGACTTCGCGGGACAGTGATAGGCGGTCTTGCGGTGTGAGAGTTTCGATATCCGTTTGACGATCGACCGCGCTTAACCTGGGCAGCAGCCCATGCCGGTTTGCTAGTTGGATACTCAGACCCGGCCGGGCGTTGAGTTCGAGAATCAACGGGCCCAGATAGCGGTCAATCACAAAATCAATTCCGAAATAACCCAATTTAAAAATTTCATACGTTTTAACCGCGGTTTGCAAAATGTAATTCCAGTGCGGCAGCGTCACACCGGCAATAGGCTGGCCCGTATCCGGGTGTTTTTCAATCAGAGCGTTCTTATGCACGCCGCCGACGGTGATCCCCGTGAGCATATCCACGCCTGCCCCCACCGCGCCTTGATGCAAATTGGCCTTGCCGCGCGACTCGATCGTGGGCAGACGCAGCATCGACATGACGGGAACGCCCCGGTAAAGAATAATACGGATATCGGGCACCCCTTTTTCCGTAAACGGCCGGAAGACAGGGTGGCTCTGGACAAAGTATTCGATAAATGCGTGGTCATCCACGCCTGAAAGAGAATACAGTCCCGCCAGAATGTTGGACACGTGGTATTCGATATCATCCATGGTGAGCCGCTCGCCGCTTGAGGTTTTCCAGCCCTGTTCGTCTTTGTCGGCGATCACAAGAATGCCGCGGCCTTCGGCGCCGCGCGCAGGCTTGATCGCGAATTTTTTAAGATGCTTGATCTGGCGCAGGTATTGAAGCTCGAACTCATAACGGATTTCGAAATAAAGAATAGGTGTGGGAATCGCGTGCTCTTCAAGCAGCTGCTTGGTCTGAAGTTTATCGTCCACGAGCGGATAAAATTTGCGCTGGTTGTAGCGCAAGACATAACAGGCATTGCGCCGGTTCATACCGAGAATGCCGTTATCGCGGAACGGGTGAAAAAAGCTCATGGCTTATTTTTTATGTAGCGGGCAATTCATGAATTGCCCCTACGGGTATCGTGCAGTTTATGCAGGTCGCGAAAGCGCCAAAGCTCCGTCAGGCGGATACCCGTGTAGCGTCCCAGCAGGAGCAGAACAGCGATGTTCACCAGCAGGAGTTCGGGAAAGGCGAAAAAATAGGAGCGTAATTTAGGAATATCCATAACGAGGTAGGCGAGGATCGCAACGACGACGGTGCCGAGAGAAGATTTGACGGCCGCCATCGTCCCGTCTTCGATTTGTAAAACAGAAAAACGTTCGGTCATCCAGGTCATGATGATAATCGGGAAGGCCGAGACATAAAGTATGCGCAGCTGGCCGAAGTGAACGCTCAGCATCATCACGCTGATGAGAATAAGAACCACCGTGGTCACCAGAATCGAGAGCTTTGGAATGATCAGGATTTTGAGGTGATCGAGGAGCCGGCGTACCAGGCAATTGATGCTTAACACAAGCGCGACGAAGAGCAAGCCGGGAACCAGCAGAACCTCTTCGAAGGCGATGGCCAGCAAAATCGGACCGAACGTGCCGAAAGTCGGAATGCCGAGGACAATCCGGGTCAGCGCCACAATCAGCGTGCCGAGCGGGATCAAAAGCAGCATCTTCGTGATCCCGTGAAAGTGAACGGGCAGAATATAGAGTGACCAGGGTTGATCCACGGGCGGCATCGTTTCGAAACCCACATTAAAATAATAATCGATTTTTGCCAGCCCGCTGTGCCGCAGCAAGACCACGTCGCCTTTGTAAAGCTCCAGATAATGGTTGGGAATGCTGGCGAAATGATTATTGACCGTGTCAAAGGGAATCCATTTCCCGCCGATGTAATTTTCAATCCAGACATGCGTGATTTGCTTGACCCCCGGTTCCAGTAAAAGTCCGCCGACGACGCGCGAAGGAATGCCTGCGGCCCGGCTAAGGGCCACCATGACGCGCGCCTGTCCGCCGCAATCGGCGGTCAACTGCTTCAGGGTTTCCAGCGCGTCTTTGCTGCCTTGCTCGGAACGGTACTGGACTTTGCCGCGCACAAAATCAAAAAGCTTATGCATCACTTTCTCGACGCGTTTTTCACGGCCGATGGCTTTGCGCAAAGTGCTTTTAATTTTTTTATCGTCAGATTGAATATATTCGGAAGGTTTGAGCCAAAGCTGATCCTCGGGTGCGAGGCGGTCTTTGATCGTCGGATCAAGCCGCAGGTCCGGAGGAATCTCGAAAGTCTGACTTTTTAATTGCGCCGAAAAGATGTACTTGACCGATTTGGCGCCGTCGAGAATCTGGGCTTGCCAGCGCCCCATGCGGTTTTTCGTAAGTTTGCTTTCCTGAATCGCAAAAGAAAGGCCGCTATTTTCAAAGTTCTCGTTGTAAATGGTTTGACGTTCGTTATCCGCGGGGAGCGTCAGACGGAAGCTGGCCCGGGTGCCGGCGCCGTGGGGCGTCATGCCGATTTCGACGCGCCAAAGATGCTGGTCAAATTCGGCGCGGATGGATTGTCCCCCGAAAGATAATCTCAGGTAGAACAAAGCTCCGGCCGTTATCATCAGGGCAGCCGAAAGCTGATAAACTTTTCTATTCATGCGGTCAGAACCTTTGTGAAAAGCGGCTGTGGAGAGCCAAGATGCCGGACTACGGGCAAGAAGTCTAGCATAAAGAGCCGGCGCCGTGAATCTCGATTCTGGCGCGGGCCATTGACACGCCCGCCTGCGGGTGTAAAATAAAAAACTTCAAGAACCAACGCCAAGGTAAAAATGCTTCTCCCTAAATTTTTTACGACGATCCGCACTTACACGCGGGCACAGTTTTTTGCGGATCTCAGCGCCGGCGTCGTGGTCGGCGTGGTGGCCCTGCCGCTGGCCATCGCCTTTGCCATCGCTTCCGATCTGTCGCCGGACCGCGGCTTGGTCACCGGAGTGGTTGCCGGCTTTCTGATCTCTTTTCTGGGCGGCAGCCGCGTGCAGATCGGCGGACCCACGGGCGCCTTTGTCGTCATTGTTTCGGGCATCGCCGCACGCCACGGATTCAACGGGCTTCTGATCGCAACCATGATGGCCGGCGTACTGCTGGTCATCATGGGACTGGCACGCCTTGGCAGCGTCATCAAATTCATTCCTTATCCCGTGACCGTCGGATTCACGAGCGGCATCGCGCTGATTATTCTCTCATCGCAGGTGAAGGATTTTCTCGGTCTTTCCATTGCGCATGTTCCGTCGGAATTCATCGAGAAATGGGGCGTGTATCTGACCCATCTTTCAACGCTCAATTATTGGGCGCTTGCGATCGGAGCGGGAACGGTGTTGATCGCGCAGTCCTGGCGCAGAGTCACGGCAAAAATTCCGGGCTCGCTTGTCGCACTGGTGCTTTCAACGCTGCTCGTCCATTTTTTTCACCTTCCGGTGGAAACGATCGGCAGCCGCTTTGGCGCCATTCCCAACGCGCTGCCGGTTCCGGCCCTGCCGCATCTTACACTGCCGCTGATCCGCGAGCTCATGCCGTCGGCCGTGACGATTGCCTTACTCGCCGCCATTGAATCCCTGCTTTCAGCCGTTGTGTCCGACGGCATGATCGGCGGCAAGCACCGCTCGAACATGGAACTCGTGGCCCAGGGGATTGCGAACATCGTTTCGCCTCTTTTCGGCGGCATGCCCGCCACCGGCGCGATTGCGCGGACGACCACCAACGTGCAAAACGGCGGCCGCACTCCCGTGGCCGGCATGATTCACGCGCTGATTCTTTTAGCGATCATGTTTTTTCTGGGTCCCTTGGCCGCGCTGATTCCGCTCGCCTGCCTTGCCGGAATTTTAGTCGTGGTGGCCTATCACATGAGCGAATGGCATTCCTTCGTGATGGTCTTGCGCAGTCCGCGCAGTGACGCGGCGGTACTGGTCGTGACTTTTCTTTTGACGGTGGTGGTTGATCTTACGGTGGCGATCGAGGTCGGCATGGTTTTAGCCGCGTTTCTTTTTATGCGCCGCATGGCACTGGTCAGCAACACCGAACTTGTGACGGCCGAAATGAACGACGAGGAAGAGCCGGATGACCCGGAAGCGATTTCAAAAAAAGTGGTTCCCAAAGGCGTGCTTGTTTATGAAGTCAACGGGCCTTTTTTCTTCGGAGCCTCTGCGAATTTCATGGAAGCCCTCAGCCAGATCGGAGAAAAAAATCCAAAAGTCATTATTATCCGCATGCGCCATGTGCCGGTTATGGATGCGACCGGTCTGCATGTACTCAAAACAGAAATCCGGAAAGCCAAGGGGAAAGGAATCGCTTTTATTCTCTCCGGCGTGGGGCCGGGCCTGCGTCAGATTCTTACCCGGGCTGAATTGGTTGAAATGCTTGGCAAGCAGAATGTGATCGAGGATTTCGATTCCGCTTTGAGCCGTGCGCGCGAGATTTTGGAAGCGCGCTAACCGGGCCAAAGCCGGAACTTTCCGAAAAGCAAAAAGGGCGAAACGCGGTAAAACGTTTCGCCCTTCTTCTTTTAGGTACTGGCCTATCCGGTAGGGAACGGTTTCAAACCGTTCCTTACAGCTTAGGAAAGGTGCTTGGAGACCAGCTTCGTCATCTCAAACATGTTGACCGTGGCTTTACCGGCAAACACGGGCTTGAGCTTCTCGTCCGCGTTGATGTTGCGGCGGTTCTTGGCATCCTGCAGATTATTTTTCTTGATGTATTCCCAGATTTTCTTGACGACCTGGCTTCTTGCCATCGGACCTTTGCCGACTACGGCTTCTAGAGCGGGGCTGACGGTCAACGGCTTGGACAAGGCGGGATTCAATTTTTTCGTTGCCATGGATACTTCTCCTTTTAGGCTGAGAACGCCTCCTCAAAAAACCTATTTCGCGAGGCGCCCTTATGTTTAAAGACGGGGACCAACCGGAAGCCATTATAAATTCGGGCTTCTGGGGAGGCAACAACTATGTTTTAGCCTGAAATGCCCCATTTTCCGGCGCTGTCAAGGGGTTGGCGAAAGACAAAAACGTTGGGGCCGGATCATTTTTCGGAACGGGATTTACTTTTTTGGCCCATGAGTTTGTGCGGGCAGCGCATTGCCAAGCTGGAGATTCAGTGTGGAAGTAAATTTTACGGTTATTTCATGGTTTCAGTGAGGCCGTTTCAATCTTGGCATGCGGCTTGTCAATACCAACATTGTTATCAGAATTTCTACCACCGAGGGGCGCCTTTGCCTCCCTTAGAATTGGCTTCCTGATCAATGATCAGGCTGTCAATAGGCGGCGCCCCTCTCCCATCGAAAGCGACAACACAAGCAGAGTTGTGGGTTTTCTCCGCAACTCTGCTTGTTGTTAAATTGGAGCTTTCGATGGCCCCGATTTGGTGCGCACCCGCGCAATCGGGGCAAGCGGGCTCTATTTCCTCTCTTGCTCCGTCATGTCGGCAATGTGTATATTGAACGCATGCAAAAAACAGAGGGTCCTGCACCCGCCTATTTGCCGGCTGATTTCCTGACGCGCCTGGAGCTGATCTTGGCACCGGGTGATTTAGAGCGCGTTTTAACGTCCTTCCACAAGACCCCGCCGGTAGCCCTGCGCGTGAATACTTTGAAGTGTGAGACGCCGCAAGCGCGCAGCACCCTGCAGGCGGCCGGTTTTCATCTGGAACCTTTTGAGGGGATTTCGGACGCCTTTCTTTTAACGCGGGGGAGTTTGCGTGATTTGGAAAAAACGCCTTTATTTGAACAAGGCGGTCTTTATGTGCAGGGCCTCTCGAGCATGCTGCCCGTACTTGCGCTTGATCCTCAACCGGGCGAATCCGTTTTAGACATGGCGGCCGCGCCGGGGAGTAAAACCACGCAGATGGCGGTCAAAATGCAGAATGCGGGGACGATCGTCGCCAACGAGTTAAGCCGGTCGCGATTTTTTAAACTCAAAGCCAATCTAGCCTGGCAGGGAGTTCGCAATACGGATACGAAGCTGGGGCCCGGCGAAATGCTGGGGCGGCGCTATCCGGAGAAGTTTGACCGCGTTTTACTGGATGCCCCGTGCAGCGGGGAGGGGCGCTTTCATTGTCAGGAGCCCGAGAGCTTCAGCACGTGGAAGGCGTCTAAACTCAAAGGCCTGGCTTCGCGCCAGAAAAGCCTTTTTTATGCCGGATTTCATGCGCTTAAACCGGGCGGCGTAATGGTGTATGCGACCTGCACCTATGCGCCGGAAGAGAATGAAGGGATTCTGGATTGGGCCTTTGAAAAATTCGGGGATGCGATGACGTTGTTGCCCGCGGATTTTCCGTTCAAGAATTTACGATCCGGACTGGCTGGTTGGAAAGGCAAACCGTTTGACCCGCGCGTTCAACAGGGAATCCGCGTTTTGCCGGATGCATTCATGGAAGGTTTTTTCTTCGCGAAGATTTTAAAAAAGGCATAGGTTTTTTTTCAAATAAAAAGGGGACAGGTTTTAAACCTGTCCCCTTTTTGCCGCGACGACCTATGCAGTCGTCCGGATGTCGGCGATGATTTTATTCAAAATCCTCGCCTGAGTACGAAGAAGCAGCGGCTTTCTTCGTATCTTCTTCTTTGGGCTTGTCGCTGATGGCGCACTCGGTCGTGAGAAACAGGCCGGCAATGCTGGCCGCGTTCTCAAGCGCTGAGCGAACCACCTTGGTCGGGTCAATGACACCGGCCTTCACGAGATCTTCATACTCGCCGGTCTGGGCATTAAAACCCTGGTTGCCCTTGCTTTCGCAAACCGTCTTCACCACGACAGAACCGTCAAAGCCCGCATTTTCAGAAATGCGGCGCAGAGGTTCTTCGAGCGCGCGGCGGATAATATCCACGCCGGTTTTCTCATCGCCCGAAAGATTGACTTTGTCGAGCGCGGGAATGGAACGCAAGAGCGCCACCGAACCGCCCGGGACAATGCCTTCTTCTACGGCCGCACGCGTGGCATGCAGCGCGTCTTCCATGCGCGCTTTCTTTTCCTTAAGCTCGATTTCGGTGGCTGCGCCGACTTTAATCACGGCCACGCCGCCCGAGAGCTTCGCCAGGCGTTCCTGAAGTTTTTCCTTGTCGTAATCGGAGTCCGACTTTTCAGCCTGCGACTTGATCAGCTCGCAGCGCGCCTTGATGTCCTTTTGGGAACCTGCGCCGCCGATGATCGTGGTGTTTTCTTTTTCAATCACCACGCGCTCTGCGCGGCCGAGCATGGTCACATCGATATTCTCGAGTTTCACACCAAGGTCTTCGGAAATAAACTTGCCCTTGGTGAGAATCGCAATGTCTTCCATCAGAGACTTGCGGCGGTCGCCGAATCCCGGGGCCTTAACGGCCACGACGTTTAGCACGCCGCGGATTTTGTTGACCACAAGAGTGGCCAGCGCTTCGCCCTCAATGTCTTCGGCGATCAGCACCAGCGGTTTGCCGAGCTGAGCGACTTTCTCCAGCACGGGAACAAGTTCCTTGATGGAGGTGATCTTCTTTTCGAAAAGAAGAATGAAAGGATCTTTCAGCACGGCTTCCATGCGTTCGGTGTCCGTGATGAAATACGGCGACACGTAGCCGCGGTCAAACTGCATACCCTCGACAAAATCGAGATTGGTCTGCAGCGTGTTGGATTCTTCGACCGTGATCACGCCGTCTTTGCCGACTTTTTCAATCGCGTCTGCCAGCAATTTGCCGATGGCGACATCGCCGTTGGCCGAAATGGTGCCGATGGCCTGAATGTCCTCTTTGCCGCTCACATTTTTTGAGAGTGTCTTGAGGTGCGCGACCACAGCCGTAACCGCTTTATCGATGCCGCGTTTCAGCGACATCGGATTCGCGCCGGCCGTGACGTTTTTCAAACCCTCGCTGACGATCGCCTGGGCCAACACCGTGGCGGTGGTGGTGCCATCGCCGGCCTGGTCGGACGTTTTCTCGGCCACTTCACGCACCATCTGAGCGCCCATATTTTCATACGGGTCCTTCAGCTCGATTTCCTTGGCGACCGACACGCCGTCTTTGGTGATGGTGGGCGCGCCGAACTTGCGGCCAAGCACCACGTTGCGGCCGCGCGGGCCGAGTGTGACACCGACGGTCTTGGCGAGGACATCCACGCCGCGTTTTAGCCGGCGGCGGGCCTCTTCAGAGTACGATAGTTGTTTTGCCATGGTGTTCTCCCTTATTCCTCGTAAACGGCGAGGATTTCGCTCTCTTTGAGAATCTTGTGTTTCTTGCCTTCAATGAGAAGCTCATCCCCGGCATATTTCCCGAAGATAACCTTATCGCCTTTTTTCACTTCGAGCGGCTGAACTTTGCCGGACTCGAGCGTTTTTCCGGCGCCGACCGAAATCACTTTGCCTTCGGTCTTTTCTTCCTTTGCCGTGTCGGGAAGGATGATGCCGCCTTTAGTTTTTTCTTCCGCTTCAAGAACCTGCACCAGCAATTTGTCGCCCAAGGGTTTTACTTTCATAACGTTCTCCTCTGATTAGTTTGTTTGAAAATTTTAGTATTTTAAGATTGGCTGGCTTAAAAACCGCCCATGCCGCCCATACCACCCATTCCGCCCATGCCACCCATCCCGCCGCCGCCGGGCATTGCCGGGGCTTTCTCTTCTTCCGGGAGGTCAGCCACGAGCGCTTCGGTCGTCAGCAACAGACCGGCGACGCTGGCCGCATTTTGCAGGGCACTGCGAGTGACTTTCTTGGGGTCCACGACGCCGGCGGCAATCAAATCTTCAAACTCGCCGGTGGCCGCGTTAAAACCGACATTGGCTTTTTCAGAAAGCACGCGGTTAACGATGACCGAACCTTCCGCGCCGGCATTCTCAGCAATCTGGCGCAGGGGTTCCTGCAGGGCGCGCCGGATAATATCCGCGCCAACCTTCTCATCACCCTTGAGCTTCAGAGAATCAAGCACCAGGGCCGCGCGCAGCAGAGCCACGCCGCCGCCCGGGCAAATGCCTTCTTCGACAGCTGCGCGTGTCGCATGCAAAGCGTCTTCAACGCGGGCTTTCTTTTCTTTCATTTCCATTTCAGTCGAAGCGCCGACATTGATGACTGCCACGCCGCCCGCAAGTTTGGCCAGGCGTTCCTGGAGTTTTTCCTTGTCGTAGTCGGAGTCGGTGTTCTCAATCTGCTTGCGCAGCTGACCGACACGGGCGCTGATATCCTGCTGTTTGCCCGCGCCTTCCACCAGTGTGGTGGTTTCCTTGTCGATCGTGGCGCGTTTCACACGGCCCAGATCTTTCAACGTTACATTCTCGAGTTTAATCCCGAGGTCTTCGGTAACTGCGCGGCCGCCGGTCAGAATGGCGATATCTTCCAGCATGGCCTTGCGGCGGTCGCCGAATCCCGGCGCTTTCACGGCGCAAACATTCAGCGTGCCGCGGATTTTATTGACCACCAGCGTGGCGAGCGCTTCGCCTTCGACTTCTTCGGCGATAATCAGAAGCGGCTTGCCGGCTTTGGCAGTGGCTTCGAGAATCGGCAGAAGGTCTTTCATCGCGGAGATTTTTTTCTCGTGGATGAGCACATACACATCTTCGAGGGAAGCTTCCATGCGCTCCGGATCCGTCACAAAGTACGGGGAGAGGTAGCCCTGGTCAAACTGCATCCCTTCGGTCAATTTAAGTTCCGTGGCCATGCTCTTGGATTCTTCCACGGTGATCACGCCGTCTTTACCGACTTTTTCCATGGCTTCAGCAATCTGATTGCCGATTTCCTGGTCGGTGTTGGCCGCGATCGTGGCGACCTGGGCAATTTCTTTTTTGTCTTTAATGTCTTTGGCGAGTTCACCGAGTTTTTCAACCACGGCTTCCACGGCTTTATCAATGCCGCGTTTCAGCGACATAGGGTTGGCACCGGCCGTCACGTTCTTCAGGCCTTCGCGGTAAATAGCCTGCGCGAGCACCGTCGCGGTGGTGGTTCCGTCACCGGCGGCATCGGAGGTCTTGGAAGCGACTTCCTTGACCATCTGGGCGCCCATATTTTCATACACATCTTCAAGTTCGATTTCCTTGGCAACCGTCACGCCGTCTTTGGTGATGGTGGGGGAGCCGAACTTCTTTTCGATCACGACATTGCGGCCTTTGGGACCGAGGGTGACTTTCACCGCATTGGCCAATTTATCTACTCCGCGCTGAATCGCGCGGCGCGCTTCCTCATTAAAAAGAATCTGCTTAGCCATACTTCCTCCTGGTTATTAAGTAGAGGCAGACCTTAAAATGCGCCTCTACGAGTCACATCGTTGAAAGTGAAATCCAAAAATCAATCCGTTGTTTATTGAGCACGCGGCTGAGACACAAAATCGCTGCGGCAGGAGAGGTAAGCAGCAAGCGTCATGCCATTTGGCACTCCGTGATCGCGAGTGCCAAGTGAGGGGTGTATTTTAGCCTTAACCCCAGGTAATTCAAGAAGTTTTAAATAGCCGGATGAGGGCTTGGCGGGGTGCGTCACGGAAGCGTTTCTATGCGCCCGGAATGACTCACTGCGCGCTTTTGGCACACTCGACATCTAACCGAACGTAAGAAACTGCTGCAGAAGGGCATTGAATCATAACCGCTCGTAGGGGCAATTCATGAATTGCCCCTACAGAATGATAATAATTACGTTGTGCAACAGACCCGTAGGGAACGGTTTCAAACCGTTCCCCATGAAACTAGTCCCCTTTGACATTTGTTTTTGGTAGGGGCGTATGGCCATACGCCCCTACATGCGCTGGATCAAATGACAATTTTAAGTGTACAGGCTACTAGATTTGAGACGTATACAAAAGAGCCAAGGATTTGAGAGTCCAGTCAGGATCCACTCTGTCAAAAATACGGGTCTGACTGGCTACGATAGGCGCATACCCGCCTGTGGCAATGACTTGCAGATTTTTTCCGTAGGCTGTTTTAAAGCGGCGCACCAACCCCTCACTCATAGAACTGTAGCCCTGCAGAATGCCGGCTTGCATACAGGAGGCGGTGTCGCGCCCGATTAGTCCCAGGCCTTGTTCTGGAAGCGCTAATTTCTTAGGCAGTAAAGCGGCTTTCGAAGCCAGGGCTTGCAGCGCCACGCCAGGGCCAGGAATGATCAGGCCGCCCTCGAACACGCCCTTGGCCGTGATCACATCCACCGTGAGGGCCGTGCCGAAGTCAAAAATCACTGCCGGCAGGCGCTTTGTGCTAACCGCGCCAAATAAATTAACCTGACGGTCAATCCCTAACTTATTGATATTTAAGTACTTATGCTTCAGATGAACGCGCAGGTCTTTACCGGCTTCAAAAAGCGGAAAAGCTCTAAAGCGGCCACGCCATTTCTTGACAATATCGGTCATTTTTGGGTTTACAGAGCATAAAACGATCTTATAGATACTTTTCAACCCACCTAGGTCAAAATTACGCAAAAATTTTGGGACATTGTCATTTTGAATGGAGTAGACGGCGTGTACACGGCCTTTCCAGTAAAGAGCACAGGTCAGAGCAGTGTTGCCCGCGTCCATCAGAATAAGATTGGGGTCTGACTTCTTAGGCATGCGCTTTGGCGTCCGTTCCATAGAAGGGCGCCAACCCTTGCTCGAGAGCTTCCAGAACTTCGCCGAGTATTTTTTCACGATCATGAACCTGACCGGTCACCATCTTCATCGAAATGCCTTCCGGGAAAATTTCAGCGGAGTCTGTATTGACGTTCAAGCCGATGCCGATGACGGCCATTTCCAGTTTTCCGGCCGAGCTCTCGGCTTCCACCAGGGTACCGCAGATTTTTTTCCCCTGGCACAGAACGTCATTGGGCATTTTAAATTCGGTTTCAATACCGTAATTTTTCAAGGCCGCAGCCACGGCACGGCAGGCCATTTGAGTAATCATGGGTGCCTTGCTGGCAGATACCGGCGGGCGCACCAGCAGGGAAAACAGCAGATCCTTGCCTTTGGGCGAGACCCAAACATGTCCCTGTTTGCCGCGGCCCTCAGTTTGAAAGTCGGCGAAAATCACCAGCCCCTCGGCCGCTCCCTGGGCGGCATAGCTGCGTGCGAGCGTATTGGTCGAGTCGGTTTCATGCAGATGCTCGATTCGAAATTTCATATGGCCCCTGAGCTAGACGATGACGCGCGGCAAACCGGGTGCCAACCGGGTGAGCACTTCATAAGGAATGGTATCCGCCCACTTGGCGATATCCGCAACGCGAATTTCATCGCCAAGGCATTCTCCGATGAGCGTGATTTCATCGCCGGCTTTTGCCGGAAAATTCCCAAGATCAATTGTGATGTAATCCATTGAAATGCGGCCCGCGCATGCAAAGCGTTTGCCTGCGCGCAGAACTTTGGCCGAGCGCCAGGCGCTCCAGGGGTAGCCATGACTGTAGCCGACCGGTAATACGGCGAGCTGTGTCTTCTTTTTGGCGCGAAACTCGCGGCTGTAGCCCGCGGTGGCGCCGGGCTCAACACTCTTGACCACGGCAATGCGCGCTTTCAGGCTCAGCACCGGTTCCAGCGCCGCGATTTTTTGAAAAGGTTCTTCCGGATAAACGCCGTAGAGCATCAGGCCCGGCCGCACCATGTTCATTAGCGGATGCCGGCGCTTGAAGATCCCCGCACTGTTGGAGGCATGCCTGAACGCAAAACGGATGCCGCGGCCCTCAAGCGTGCGGATGAGTTTTGCAAAATCTTCGAGCTGAATTTCAGCAAAGCCGTCGTCGGTTTCAGCCGTGGGAAAATGCGTGTAAATGCCTTCCAGGTTCAGGCCGGGCAGCGCGGATATTTTTTCGACGGCCTGCACCGCGCCTTCCAGCGGCAGGCCAAAGCGGCCCATGCCCGTATCCACTTTAATATGAATGACCGCGGCTTTACCGGCGCCGCGCGCGAATTCCGAAATTTGTTGGGCCTCTTCAAAACTCGAAACGGTCAGCGTGAGGCCGCTGATTTGAACGGCCTGCGCGAGTTCGGCTTCGCAAAGACGGCCGAACATGAAAACAGGTGTGCGTATTTTTGCGGTCTTGATTTCAAGCAGTTCTTTAAGCGCTGAGACGCCGAGGTAGCGCACCTGTCCGTCAAGCGCTTGAGCCACTTCACGCAGTCCATGGCCGTAGGCATTGGCTTTCACGACAGCCAGAACTTCCGCTTGAGGCGCCAGTGTTTTGACGGCGGCCAGATTGGCCGCCAGGCTCGCCAAACGCAGCTCAATCCACGCGGAGTGCGCGGTTTGAGACTGAAGATCAGCAGACCGCGGCTGCTGGGGCATGTTTTTTCCTTTCCTCGGGTTCCGACAAACGAAAATATTTCGGCACAAAATCCGCCGCTTTTTCAAGCCGCCGGAGCGCCGGTTTTTTTTTGTTCAGCCAGCGAATGAGCGTGGCGGCTTTAGGATACCAGTCTTTCTCGGACAAAGCGGTCCAGTTTTTTTCCGGAGCGGCCGCATGCAGGGCCTCGCTGTTGCGGCGCAAAGCATCGCCGCTGACATAATCGCCCGGCTGAAGCGCGGCGGCAAGCCCGGCACAGTTTAAAACCTGAACCCGGCCTTTGGCTTTCCACGCGCCTTTGACGCGGCTATAAAAACGCACAAACAATTTTTCACGGCCGCCGTCCAGACAGACCGCCAAGCGGCTCTTCTCGGGAAGTACGGCATTTTCCGCGATGAGATCAAGGCTCAGCCCGCCGTAACAGGGGATTTTCCTGGCGCGTAAAATACCTTTCACCGTCGCAAAACCCACCCGCAGGCCGGTAAAAGACCCGGGTCCCACCCCCAGCAGGCATATGCCGATGTCCGCCGGCTTGAGTTTCAGCCGTTTCAAAAGGCGATCCGCCGCCGGCAGCAGGCACTCGGCGTGGCGCAAGGTCCCGCCCACCCGGGTTTCAAGCGGTTTCAAACGGCCCTTTTGAACGGCTACGCTCAAAACGTGGCTCGATGTTTCCAGTGCAAGAATATTAGACATAAATTTATGGAGGTAAAAATGAATTTTTCCCTCTCCCGCTTGCGGGAGAGGGCAGGGTGAGGGAGTGATATCGAATTTCCCTCGCACTCGCGCTATTTTAAGCCACAGCCCCCTAAATGCACGCGAAATCTTCGAGGGCCGCCGTTCGTTTTATATTAAAATACAATATTTAAATTGATTAATATGAAATATCGTGTTACCCTTCCGCTCCGTGGCGGAAGGGGGAATGGCTAATGAGTTTAAATTACTTTGAACGTGTGACGCCTATTTCTGGGATTAGGGTCATTGCGTCAGGGCATTCCATTCGTGATTTGAACCGGCTGCTAAAAACTTATGGTTTTGGCCGCTGGAAAAAACAGAAGGGCATTGCGGGCATCCGCTTTCTGGAAAGCGGGGAAATCTTTAAGGCCGAATTGCATTGGTATGAAGCACACGGCATTGGGAAAAAAGAAATGAAAATCAAAAGAATTTTGGAGTAAACTATGCTCATGACAGCCAAGAAAACAAAGCAGTATGCGGTTTGCGTTTATAACCGGGGTTATGAAGTTTCTCTGGAGAAGCGGAAGATTTATCAAGTGACCGCCGATAAAACTGCAGAACAAAAAAACCTTCTACGCGTTAAAGACGAATCCGGCCAAACCTACCTTTATCCCGCCAGGTTTTTTATTTCGATCAAACTTCCTCAAACGGTCGCAAAGGTTTTCGGTAAAGCCGCCTGATAAAGCAGTAGAAGTAGTTTCAGGCAATCCCGGAATAACAGGGAGCATTACCGGTAGTGACGCTGGCTGATCCGGCGCCGTTGACAACTCATGAGAAAAAAACTCAAAAATCTTTTAACTTTTTGTATGGCACTTGCGTTTTCCATGCTGGTTGGAGAGCTGCTTTTCCGGGCGGGCATCGCCTGCGGGATAAAACAATTTAAACATCCGGGACTGTACACCGATTGGAAGTATGACGACGACTTTTGGAAATGGCAGCAAATTTGGCTGGGGATATGGAAAGCGCCGCCGCCGGAACGCATGCACCCGGTCCTGGGCTGGTCGCAAGCGGAAGTGAACGCTGAAAATCCTCTCGGGTTAGAGAAAACGGCACTGGATAAAATGAAAGCCCGCCGCCCCATGATATTTTTCTATGGCGATTCGTATCTGAAGGGGGCCGCTGACAAGGAGTTTGAAATCCCCGAGTATCTGGCAAAAAGAATTCCGGGCATGGAGGTGGTTGATTTAGGCGTAAGCGGTTACGCGTTCGATCAGATTTATCTTCTCTTTGAAGCGACCCATAAACATCCCTTCAACCGCCTGACACTCGCGGGGGTGATGCTGGAAGATCTGGACCGGTCCGTCTTGAAAGTGCGGACGGCGCAAAAACCTTATTATGTTTTGTCCGATGACGGAACGCCGGTATTGACAGGCATTCCGATCGAGCGCGATCAGGAAAAATTCTTTCGAGAGAACCAGCCCGTGATCAAAAGCTATTTTCTGGCGTATCTCTCACAGCGCTATTTTGGAAAATTCAAAAGCGAAAGAAAAAAGAAAAAAGACGAATACGAACGCGCGCTTAGTTCGCGTTTAATCGAGCAAATGAAAGCGCAGTGCGAAAAAAATAAAACGCAGCTTGTTTTCGTTTTGTTCTATACCGAGGAGCAATTGCGCCGGGTCACCTGGCAGGAGACGTTTTTAAAAGCCGCGCTGACCACATTCAACATCCCCTTTATTGACACAAAAGAAACACTGCTTGCGGCTGCAAAAACCCAGGGCGTTCCCGTATCTTATTTTTATAAAGCAAAAAACGGCCACCATAATAATTTTGGAAATAAGCTGATCGCAGAAACCACCCTTGATTATCTTAATGCGCATGAGCTCATTTAAAATACACAGACGGCATAGGCGCGACGGCGCGCCTAGCGCTGAATCATTCAGGCAGATGCCCCCCATGTCATCCCCGCAATCTTTTGGCGGGGATCTATCATTCTGTCATCCTGCCCCTGTCATGTCTTCCCCAAAACCCCATTGACGCGGGTTGTGCGCAGGTTTAGGCTGTGCCTTTGTTGTGATGAACCTGACATTGGCAGTACCAGCACCGTTTAAAATTGATTTCATTTTTTTAATATTGATGAAAGGAGGCTAATATGGCCGGACGAAAAGAAATTTTTCGCGGTGCACAGATAGCGGTTTTTAAGGGCAGGCAGGTTCGCAGGCTCATTCATGATAAGGAGTGGTGGTTCTCTGTTGTGGATGTGGTGGCTGTTCTAACGGACAGTGTCAACCCCCGTGATTACTGGTTTAAGATGAAGATTCGGGAAAAAAATGAAGCAGGCATTGAACTGTCGACAATTTGTCGACAGTTGAAACTGACCGCCCCGGACGGCAAACTGCGGGAAACCGACTGTGCCGATACCGAAGGCATATTCCGTATTATTCAGTCTATTCCTTCGCCCAAGGCCGAACCTTTCAAACGCTGGCTTGCAAAAGTAGGCTATGAACGCATCCAGGAGATCGAAAACCCGGAACTGGCTACGAAAAGAACCCGCATGCTTTACAAACTTAAAGGTTATAGCGATAACTGGATTGAAAAGCGTATGCGGGGCATTGCTATCCGTGAAGAATTAACCGACGAATGGCAAAAACGGGGAGCTCAGGAAGATAAGGATTACCAAATTCTGACCGCGGAAATATCCAAAGCGGCTTTTGGCGTGACCCCGTCTGAATATAAAAATATCAAGCGGCTCAAACGGGAAAATCTGCGGGATCACATGGATGATTTTGAATTAATTTTTACAATGCTGGGCGAACGCTCTACAACGGAAATTCACCGCAATGAAAATTCCCATGGAGTGGGTAAACTAAAATCCGATGCCAAGGCGGGCGGGAACATTGCCGGCAATGCTCGAAAGGCCCTGGAGAAACGGCTTGGTCGGCCGATTGTGTCCGCCCGTAATTATCTGAAAAATCCCGAATCCCCGAAGAAGCTAAAAGGGTAGGTGCAAGAAATTTAATGGCCGTCCCTTTTTCCGTGTCTGTCACCAGGATGAGACGATCGCGCAAGCCATCCTTGATGATTTAAACACGCATAAACTCATTGCAAAAAGCCCTGCCTGAGCCAAGCCAGCACGCCTGGTACCGGTACCACTGGGCTCACAAAATTTATTGACAAAAAAAGGTGTCTGAGTATCATTCGTATATAAATTACTCACTTAAGTGAGTAAAATTAAAAAAATGTCACAACTTCCTTTATTTAAAAGAGATATAACTTTAATTATTCGCCAGAGATTGCTCGAAAAGCCAAAGGCGATTCAGGCTATCCTAGGGCCAAGACAGGTGGGGAAGACTACGGCAATTCAGCAGCTCCTGGCAGAGTGGGGACCTGCGCAGCACTATGCCGCCGCCGATTTGCCTGCGCCGCCTGAACCTGCCTGGATTACCGAGCAGTGGGGGATTGCCAGGGATCATTTTGAAAGAAAAGGGCGCGCCGTTTTGGTGCTCGACGAAGTTCAAAAAGTTCACCGATGGTCTGAAGTCGTCAAAAAACTTTGGGACGAAGATCGAACGGCGGGTCGTGATCTGCACGTGGTTATTCTGGGCTCTTCGTCACTGGCCATTCAGAAGGGACTAACCGAGAGTTTGGCCGGGCGTTTCGAATTGATCCGGTTTCCTCATTGGCAGTTTGCCGAATGCGTGCGGTGCTTCGGATGGAATTTGGATCAATATCTTTTCTTTGGCGGCTACCCTGGAGCCGCCTCGTATCTGCCGGACGAAAACCGCTGGGCAGGATATGTGAAAGATTCGCTGATTGAATCCGCTATTTCAAAAGATATTCTTCTGCTTCATCCGGTTGAAAAGCCGGCGCTTCTGCGGAAACTTTTTATGCTGGCGTGCGAATACG
>Ga0154324_109_pt1 | contig 20850 bp, 27 predicted proteins | sample RifGroA2_FD_115852 | JGI IMG/M metagenome (GOLD analysis project Ga0154324, IMG submission 115852) | Omnitrophica bacterium GWA2_52_12 | reverse complement strand
GTCTCATCGCCGGTTTTCTCGACACTCACAATCCGCCTCCTTGAAAGTTATTCAAAACTTTCCGTTTTCGACGGAAATTTGCCGGAACGCACATCACTGAGATAATTTTGCGCCGCTTGCGAAACCGTTTTTTCAAGCTCGGCATAACGGCGCACAAACCGGGGCCGCACACCGCTCTCAATCCCAAGCATGTCGTGCATCACAAGCACCTGCCCGTCGGTTCCGGCGCCCGCGCCGATCCCGATCGTGGGACATTTCACCTGCCGGGTAATTTTTGCCGCAAGCGCCGAGGGGACGCACTCAAGCACCATGGCAAAAACCCCTAGTCCGTCCAAACATTTCGCGTCCGCTGAGATTTGCGCGGCCTGTTTCGGATCACGGCCCTGCACCTTATAACCGCCGAGCCCGCCGGCCGTCTGCGGCGTCATGCCGATATGGCCCATCACGGGAATACCCGCCTTCACAAGCCGCGAAACCTGTTTCTCTACGCTGCGCCCGCCTTCGAGTTTAACCGCGTCCGCGCCGGCTTCTTTGACCAGGCGCAGCGCATTGCGCAGCGCCTGGTCGGGCGCGGCGTACGAACCAAAAGGCATATCCGCAACGACAAGCGCTTGCTTCACGGCGCGCGAAACGGCGCGGGTGTGATGCAGCATATCACGCATCGTTACGGGCACCGTGCTTGCATGGCCCAGCACCACCATGCCGAGCGAGTCGCCCACGAGCACCACATCCACGCCGGCCGCATCGAACATGCGGGCAAACGGGAAATCATAAGCCGTAAGAACAGCGATTTTTTCTTTTTTCGCTTTTTTATCGCGAATCGCTTTAGGGGTAAGCCGCATCATAAAGCTATCTGCCATTCATAGGCCTTGATGAGATTCTGCATGAGCATGGTCACGGTCAGCGGCCCGACACCGCCCGGAACCGGCGTAATAAAGCCTGCGCGTTTTTTCGCGCCTTCAAAATCCACGTCCCCGGCCAGTTTTCCGCCCACCGCGGTCGTGCCCACATCAATGACGATCGCGCCCTCGCGAACCCATTCGCCGCGCACAAGGCCGGGCTGTCCCGCGCAAGCCACCACGATGTCGCTTTCAGCAATAAATTTTTGCAAGTCGGCTTGAGAAGTCCCCGTGTTGCACACAATTGTGGTGACGCGCCGCTCTCCCAGCAAAAGCTGCAGCGGCCGGCCCACAATGGCGCTCTGCCCTATAATCACGGCCTTTTTGCCGCGCAGGCTGACGCCGGTCGATTCGATCAGTTTTAAGGCCGCAAACGCGGTGGGTGGAATAAGCGCTGACTTGCGCAGGACAATTAATCCGAGACTCGCGGGATGCACCCCTTCGACATCCTTGCGCGGGTCCAGCTGAAAAAGAATTTTGTCTGCGTCGAATCCGGCGGGAAACGGCATCGCGATAAAAATCCCGTGAAATTTTCCTGGGGGTTTTCCGGCTCCGGCGTTTGTCAGCGCCTCACACAGCTTATCCTGCGAAGTCAGTTGAGCCGGGCCGATTTTTTCAAAATAAATCCCGAGTTTGGCGGCGAGTTTTTCCTGTTGGCCGATGTACCAGTCTGAAGCCGGGTCTTGATTGGCCTGAAGCACGAGCAGGCCCGGGACCTGTTTCCCGGAAACGCGCAGATTCTCAATGAATATTTTGATTTCCTGCTGAATTTGCGCCGCCAGAATTTTACCTTCGAGCAGTTTGACTTCCGTCATCGTCACTGGCCGCTCCCCGTGTCAAAACGTTTTTTAAGATCGTCGAGCGCTTTTTCCGCCTGGCTTTTGTGCTGCGCGTCTTTCATGTATTTCACGTTGATCATCGCCGTGTGCCAGGCGCCGTAAAAAGAGGCCTGATACAAAGAGGCCGCCACCAGAAGGTCATTTTTAATCGAACCGGCCACCAGATCCGCCAGTGTCTGATTCCATTCGCGCGCCATAACGACAAGCAGGGCCAAATCCGCCTGCAGGCGAAAAGAATTATTCAAGGCATCTTCCATTTTTTCAGGGGCCCCGCCATAGGCGGCCATCACTTCCTGATAAATTTTCGGATCGATGTCCACGATTTCAAGCGCGTCTTTTTTGACTTTTTCAAGCAGGCCCAGGATTTTTTCAAGCGCAGCCCGTTTTTCGGCTTCCTTTTTTTGTTCCTCGGCCGAAAGCCCGGCCTTGGGTTTACGCGCAAGCGTAATGCGGGTCACCATCTGGCTCAAACCAATGGCCAGCGCGGCCGCGTAAGCCGAGACACTGCCGCCGCCCGGAACAGGTGCATCGCTGGAAAGCTGGTCAAGATAGTTTCTGAGGGTGGTATCCGCAAATAAAGGCATGCTGGGAACCTCGATTTTGGGGTAAAAACCTTAGTATAGAAGGGCTCCCCGGCCCTGTCAATCGAGCTTCCTGAGCGGGTCCGGGCGGGGTTTTACAGGCCTGTCTTCTGTGTTATAGTACGGCCTCACTATGCCGGACATCAGCGTCATTATCCCCACTTTTAACCGCAAAATACTTTTGGAACGCGCCCTCCGGTCGGTGCTCGCCCAAAAGCGGGCTTCTTTTGAGATTCTTGTGGCCGATGACGGATCTTCCGACGGAACAGCCGCATTTCTCCGAGAAGAATTTCCCGCGATTCAAGTTTTAAGCTGGCGCGAAAATCATGGCCCTTCTTACGCGCGCAACCGGGCGGTCGAGGCCGCCGCCGGGCATTGGATTACTTTTCTAGATTCCGACGACGAGTGGCTGCCTTCCAAGCTGAATGCGCAAGCAGATTTTTTCAAAGCGCATCCGGACATGCGCATCTGCCAAACCGAAGAGATATGGATTCGAAACGGCGTGCGCGTCAACCCGATGAAAAAACACCGGAAGTCCGGCGGCAGCATTTTTGAAAAGTGCCTGCCGCTCTGCGTCATCAGCCCGTCGGCGGTCATGCTTCAAAAAACACTTTTTGAAGAAACGGGCGGGTTCGACGAAGCGCTGCCCGCCTGCGAAGATTACGATCTGTGGCTGCGTATCGCTGCGGAATACCCGGTGGGGCTCATTCCAAAACCGCATGTCGTCAAATACGGCGGGCATGCGGATCAGCGCTCGCGTGAGTTTCCGGCCATGGACCGCTTTCGAATTTATGCTCTGAAAAAAATTCTTGGCTCCGGCATTTTAACCGCGGCTCAAACGCAAGCCGCTGAAAAAGTACTGGCGGAAAAAGAAGCCATTTTTGCGGCCGGCGCGGCCAAACGCCCGCTGGGAATTCGCCCGTGAAACTTTACACACCCTCTAAAATTTATATCGAAAAAGCGGCCCGGGCCTGTCCGCTCACTCAAACAATCCTGAACCGTCTGCCCGGGATTCCCAGCGAAGAAATTGAGAACGCGCATGCGTTGATGGCTGAAATCCGCACACACCGGGATCCCATCGGCGAAGGCAAGCGCATTCTTTTTTTAGCCTACGACAAGGGCCGGTCGTTCAAACCCTTCCCCGAAGCCGAGCAATACCTGTCCTGCGATTATTTCACCCTGCACGTGGCCGAAGGCTGCGATCTGGAATGCAGCTACTGCATTCTTCAGGCCTATCTCACAAATCCTCTTTTAACCGTATTCGTCAACATCGAGGAAATGCTGTTCAATCTCGAGGCCGTGCTTGCCTCAAACCCCGAGCGTTTTTTCCGCATCGGCACGGGCCAGCTGGCGGATTCCCTTTCGCTGGATCACATCACGGGTTTTTCTGAAATTCTCGTGCCGTTTTTTGCGCGGCAAAAAAACGCCGTACTCGAACTGAAAACAAAAAGTTCAAACATTGAAAGGCTTAAAGCGCTGAATCCCGAGGGCAAAGCCATCGTATCCTGGTCGATGAACTCACGGCGCGTGCAGCAGCAAGAAGAACATAAGTGCGCTGCGCTTGGAGAGCGGCTGGCCTGCGCCAAAGAAATGGCGGCCAGGCCGGGCTGGCGCGTGGCTTTTCACTTTGATCCGATTCTGGATTATCCGGATTGGGAAAAAGAATATGCGGAAATTTTTCGCGAAGTTTTCACGGCTATTCCGCACGAAAAAATCGCCTGGGTCAGCCTGGGCTGTCTGCGTATGATGCCGCAGCTAAAACCGATTATGGAGGAGCGCTTCCCGAAATCTGATGCCGCTTACGCCGAGTGGATCACCGGCATGGACGGTAAGTTGCGCTACTTTAAACCTCGCCGCATTGAAATTTATCAACAAGCGGTCCGCCTCATCCGCCAGTGGGCGCCTGCGGTGACGCTTTATCTTTCAATGGAGTCCCCGGAAGTCTGGGAACACGTGTTCGGCAAACCCGTCAGCAAGCAGGATGTCTGCGCCCTGCTTGATCGCGCCGGCCAGGCGAGGATGTCGTGACTTTTGCGAAGCGAACAGACTGGAATACGGCGCCGAACGCGCTCACGCAAGCGCTGGAACGCATCAAGCCCTCGCCGGACTTTATCGACCTGACCGTTTCCAATCCCACGCTCTGCGGCTTTCGCTATCTTGAGCCGTCGCTCCTGCAAGAATTTAAAAATCCGCAAAACCTGCTTTATCAGCCCGACGCCCACGGCCTGCTTGAAGCGCGGCTCAGCATTTGCGCTTACTACGCGCGCCGGGGCGCGGCGATTTCCCCCGATCAGATTTTCATCACTGCCAATACCAGCGAAGCCTACACATTTGTTTTTAAATTACTGGCCGACGCGGGTGATCAGGTTCTGGCCCCGGCCCCAGGATACCCGCTCATCGAATATCTTGCGGGTCTCAATGATTTAAAGCTGGAACGTTACCCGCTTTGCGACAACGGCGGCTGGAGTACGGATCTCAACGCATTGGCCGGGCTCATGACGGCGGAGACTAAAGCCCTTATGCTGGTTCACCCTGCAAACCCCACGGGAAATTATGTCGCGGCTGAAGAGCGCGCGGCACTCGTCGATCTTTGCGCGCGTTTTTCCGCCCCCCTCATTTCGGATGAAGTCTTTTTTGATTACGCGTGGAATCCACAGGTTCGTCCTGACAGTTTTGCGTCCAATAACCGGACACTGACATTTACTTTGAGCGGCATCTCCAAAATTCTCGGCCTGCCGCAGATGAAACTCTCCTGGATCATCGTCACGGGACCGGAGACCCTGCGCCGCGAAGCCTGCCGGCGGCTCGAAATTATTTCAGACACCTACCTTTCCGCCGGCACGCCGAATCAAAACGCACTGCCCTTCTGGTTCAGCCGTGAGGAAACGATTTGCGGTGAAATCCGCAGCCGGGTTCGGGAAAACCGGACGATGCTGGAAAAATCACTCGGAACGCACACGCGGGTCAACCTGTCCAAAGGGGCGGGCGGCTGGACCTCGGTTTTAGAACTGCCGGAGGATAAGCAGGATGAAGCGTGGGCCCTGCACTTTCTCGAGGAATTTCACACCGCGCTGCACCCGGGCTATCTGTTTGACCTGCCTGCCGAAAAATCCTACCTTGTCGTGAGCCTGCTCGTGCCACCCGACAGAATGCACAAAGGTCTGGGCCGGTTAAAGTTGGGACTGGGATGACACACTGCCAACAGCAGTGTGTACATACCGGTCCATGCGTCCCCGCAGGGGCTGGGATGACACCTCGTTAAAATCCATTTTACTTGCTTTGCTCCCGGCCGGCTGTTAGACTCAAAACCTCGCATCGAAATCCGCAAGTACAAGCCTGCGCCCCTTCGCGATTGTCGTACTTCCAAAGCAGGCAAAAAGGTTAACGATGGCTAAAATTAAATCGACGCGCGGTCTATACCCTATCCCGGAGCATCAAATCCGCTGGGTTGGAATTATATTTTTTATCATCATTCACGGCATTGGCCTGATCGGCACGCCGTTTTACATCCGGCGCTATGGAGTGACCGCGGCCGAATGGATTCTCTTTGCCGTTTATTTTGTCTGCACCAGCATGGCCATCACCGTAGGCTATCACCGTCTCTTTTCGCACGTGACCTACAAAACCAATGCGCTGATCCGGTTCCTTCTGCTTTTTTTCGGCGCCGCGACCTTCGAGCAATCCGCCCTCAAGTGGTCCTCGCAGCACCGTCAGCACCACCAGTTCACCGATACCCCGCAGGATCCTTACGACATCAGCAAGGGTTTCTGGTATGCCCACGTCGGCTGGATTTTATTTTATAAACACCGCGTTAATTACGACAATGTCCCGGATCTGCAGGGCTCTAAACTGGTCATGCATCAGCATTATTGGTACAGCCTGTGGTCGGTCGGTGCCGGCATGATTATCCCCATGGCACTGGGTTTTTGGATGGACCGCCCCCTGGGCGTCTATATCATGACCATCTGCCTGCGCCTGGCTCTCGTGGCCAACTCCGCCTTCTTCATCAATTCCTATGCCCACATGGTGGGTTCCAGGCCCTATGATAAAAAAATTTCGGCGCGCGATCACTGGCTGGGCGCGTTCCTTACCAATGGCGAGGGCTACCATAATTTTCACCACAAATTTCCTAACGACTATCGCAACGGCATCCGCTGGTATCAGTGGGACCCCAGCAAATGGCTGATTTTTATTTGGTCAAAACTGAACCTTGCCCACGATCTGAAACGCACCCCCAACTCCATGATCCTGGCCGCACGTTCCGCGGCCTAACCCCCCTGTTAGTACCGTGTCATTCCCGCATCGGCGTGGAAACCGATACTGTCTTGTACGCGGCCCTGTTGGGGCCGTGTCATTCCCGCATCGGCGTGGAAACCGATACTGTCTTGTACGCGGCCCTGTTGGGGCCGTGTCATTCCCGCAATGTTTTGGCGGGAATCTAGCAATCCTTGCCCCACAGTAACCTGGATAAAACATAGCTGGCATGCATTATTCTCCCTTGATTCATTATGCACATACGTGCATAATACCGCATCAGGAGATCCGGACGATGCGCCCCAAAAAAACAAGAACCGTCTGCTGTGACCCCGGCGAAAGATGGCTAACCCCGTCGGGCTGCTGCCAATCCACCGAGACAATCCGCCTGCAGCTCGATGAGCTGGAAGCGATTCGCCTGGCTGATTTTGAAGAACTTTCCCAGGAGGCTGTCGCAAAAAAAATGAGGGTCCACCGCTCCACCATCTCCAGAATCCTGGCCTCCGCCCGCAAAAAAGTCGCGGACGCGATCGTCAACCGCAAAGGCATTAAAACCGAAGTCGGCTGCTGTCAGGTGATAGCACCCAAGCCCGTGCGCAGAAAAAAAGGGAAATGACTCATGGGAAAAATTAAAGTCCTGTTCGTCTGCATTCATAACTCGGCGCGCAGCCAGATGGCCGAAGAGCTGCTGCGCCAAAAAGGCGGCGATGCTTTTCAGGTTGAAAGCGCAGGCATCGAGCCCGGCACGCTCAATCCCCTGGCCGTCGCCGTTCTCAAAGAAGCGGGCATTGACATCACGGGTAAAAAACCCCAAAGCGCCTTTGAGTTATACAAGCAGGGTCATCTCTACCACTACGTGATTACAGTGTGTGATGAAACCAGCGCGGAGAAATGCCCGCTTTATCCGGGGCCCGTGCAGCGCCTGCACTGGGGCTTCAAGGATCCCTCGGCCTTTCAGGGAAGCTGGGAAGAAAAACTCGCCAAAACCCGCGAAGTCCGCGATGAGATTCTCAAGACGGTCACGCAGTGGGTGCCTGTCGCCCTCATGAAAAACAAGCCGGGAATTCAGGCATGACCTGCTGCGCTGAAAATAAAAATCTTTCGGTTCTTGACCGCTTTTTAACCCTCTGGATTTTCGCCGCAATGGCCGGCGGTATTGCGCTCGGACATTTTGCCCCTGTCGTAACGCAATCCCTCGCGGGCATGCAGACAGGCGCCACCTCCCTCCCGATTGCCCTCGGATTGATTCTGATGATGTACCCGCCTCTGGCGAAAGTCAGGTATGAAGAGTTGGGCCGCGTTTTTCAAGACAGAAAAATTCTGGCCCTCAGCCTGATCCAGAACTGGCTTTTAGGTCCGGCCCTCATGTTTGGCCTGGCGCTGGTTTTCCTGCGCGGCTATCCCGCGTACATGAACGGCCTGATTCTGATCGGTTTGGCACGCTGCATTGCCATGGTCATCGTCTGGAATGATCTTGCGGAGGGCGATACGGAGTACGCGGCGGGCCTTGTCGCTTTTAACAGTTTGTTTCAGGTTTTATTTTACAGCGTTTATGCTTACTTTTTTATGACCCTGCTCCCCGGCTGGTTCGGCCTGCAGGGCAGCGTCGTAAAAATCTCAATGGGCGCCATCGCCCACAGCGTATTCATCTACCTGGGCATTCCTTTTTTAGCCGGATTTGTCACGCGCGCCGCGTTACTGCGGGCCAAAAGCCGCGATTGGTACGAAACGGTCTTTATTCCGGCCATCAGCCCGCTGACACTCACGGCGCTGCTTTTTACCATTGTCGTCATGTTCGGCCTCAAAGCGGAAACCATTTTGCAGCTGCCCGGAGATGTGGTGCGGATTTCAATCCCGCTGCTGATTTACTTTCTGGTAATGTTCGCGTTGAGCTTCTGGATGGGGAAAAAAGCGGGGGCAGACTATGCTAAAACCGCGACGCTGTCTTTTACCGCGGCCAGCAATAATTTCGAACTCGCCATCGCCGTGGCTGTCGCCGTTTTCGGAGTCAATTCGGGAGAAGCCTTCGCCGCCGTGATCGGACCGCTGATTGAAGTACCTGTCATGATCGCACTCGTCAACGTCGCCTTACGCTTTAAAAAAAACAGTTCTGTCTAGTCTAAAAGACTGCGCAGCATCCAGGCTGTTTTTTCGTGTACCTGCATGCGCTGCGTCAAAAGATCCATGGTCACCTGATCCTGGGCTTTTTCGGCCGCGGGAAAAATGGAACGCGCGGTCCGGATCACGGCTTCATGCCCGGCCACCAGCGAACGCACCATATCCTCGGCTTTCACCGGCCCCTTTTCTTCTTTGATCGAACTGAGCGCGGAAAACTCCGCGTAAGTTCCCGGCGCCGGCATTCCGAGCGAGCGAATACGCTCGGCAATTAAATCGGTAGCGAGCCACAGCTCGTTGTAATGCAGCTCGAACATCAAGTGCAGAGTCTGAAACATCGGCCCCGTGACATTCCAGTGGAAGTTATGAGTTTTGAGATAAAGCGTGTAGGTATCCGCTAAAAACTTCGCGACGCCTTTCGCGATTTCCTGACGGCTTTTTTCGGGAATACCGATATCGATGGGAACGGCTGTTTGAGTTTTCATAAAGGCCTCCTTGAATGATTCCCATTCTACACCAACGCCCCGAAATGACCCGGGATATTTAGCGGACATAAATCGGATTGGAAATGATCCAGATTTTATCGTTCAGGTAAACCTCCACCCGGTAGACCCCGAATCCGTCCGCCTCGCCCTCCCATTGTTCCCCGGTTACAGACTTCCACTCCTTACCGTTTTTGAGGACTTTAATCCGGGCCTCTTCGGGAAGAAACACGCGCAGTTTCAAACCTTTGTGAAATTTAACGGATTCGCCCATCATCACGCGCCCCTTAGCGGTCAGCGCCTCAAAGAAAAAATTCCGGATCGGCTTGACCACATCAAACCCGATGTAAACATGCCCTTTTTTAAACGCTTCAAAAATCCCCTGGCGCGAAAAGTCCTTGGCCAGCGCATGCGTTTGCACCGTTTCAAACATGGCGTCATAGCTGTCAAGCGCCACACCCAAAAAACGAAATCGCTGATGCGCATCCGCCGCGCCGATGCCGACAAATTTGCGCTCGACAAGAATTTCATCCCACTGCTTCAGCGCCGCATCCGGCCGCTTGACATAGGAAAACATCAAGTGCCTCGGCGAATACAGAAAGGATTTCAGGCCGATTTTGAAGTAGCCGTCCGCATAAATTTCAGCGGGTAAATTAAACACCTCCATCCCCGTCACCATGGGCCGGAGCGCCCAATCCGTCCAGGGGTTCAGCTTAAGCTGGGCATGGCAGATAAAGCTGGAAGCGCCCGACTTTTGAACCTCCTTCAAAATTTTCCTTGTTTCCTGCCGGATGTTGATTTCGTTCTCGACCCCAAAAACGCTTAAATGGCCCGCCGGGGTGGACAGTTCGGTTCCCACCAGTACCAGCACATCGCCGTGGAATCCTTCTTTGTTTTCTTTCAGCCAACGCAAATTGTCGTGATCCGTAATGACCACAAAATCGACATGCGCCCGCTCAGCAGACTTGACAACTTCGTCAAAGCCGCCGGTCGAATGGTGGGAATAAAGGGTGTGAACGTGAACGACCCCGCTGTAATCCAGATAGCCGGGCGGCAATCCGGGCATGGCTTCCAGTGCTTTATGCTGCGGCCCGTTCAGAAAGGGCATGGCCGCACAGCCTGAAAAAAGGAGGAGGGAGCTTGCCAGCGTAACTTGTTTTATTTTGCGGAACATAGACCGCGAGCTCTCACTCGCGAAAAAAACGCCGTATGGAAATGAAGACGCTCAAAATATTCGACAGGCCCTGCAAAAGGCGCGATTATAAGCCGTTTTCACTCAAAAATAAAGCCTGTCAAAAGAACCCTAAAACTTTACGGCTCTGCAAAAAGACAGTGGCCAGCGCCGCCGGCCGGTGTTAAATTAACACCATGAGCACCTTCGCACTCGCCTCTCCCAATGAATTAAAATCGGAAGGCAAAAGCTTTCGCATCATTGCTGGATTTGCAAAAAGTCCTTTCGGCACATGCCTCATTGCTGAAACCGCACGCGGCATTTGCTATCTTGCTTTCGTTGAGGCACGCAAGTCAGCGGCGGCCTGGCAGGAGCTGCGGCAAGAGTGGCCTGAGGCAAAGCTGCGCCGCCGCGATGCTTACGCGATTCGCTTAGCGCGAAAAATTTTTAGCCGGCCGAAAAAAAACAAGCCCGGCACTGCTTCTTTACACACCTTGGCCAAAGGCACCCCTTTTCAAATCCGTGTCTGGAATGCCTTGCTCAAAGTTCCGCATGGCAAACTCACGACCTACGCAGCATTGGCCGCCGCCATCGGTAAACCTTCAGCCGCCCGCGCGGTGGGCTCGGCAGTCGGCGCCAACCCGGTGGCCTACCTCATTCCCTGCCATCGCGTCATCCGCAAATCCGGCGCACTCGGCGAATACCATTGGGGCCGGCCGCGCAAGCAAGCCATGCTCGCCTGGGAAGGCGCGCCCCTCCCCGTTTAAAAACTAGCTCGTAGGGAACAGGCAGCCTGTTCCCTACAAACCCACGAAATCGTTTCTAGTGAGACAGCGCGAGGGAAATCTTTTCCGGCGGGGTTCTCTTTAAATCCCAGGCAAGGCCCAGGCAAGACAGCGTATAAATAAACCATTTACTGGGATCCCAGTAAAACGGCTTGTATCCATTGCGATAATCATTCGGAAATTTATGATGAAAATTATGGTAGCCCTCGCCATTCGTCCATAAAGCCCAGAACCAGCTGTCACCGGCCGATCCCGCCGCGTCAAAAGGTTTGGCACCGGTCATGTGCGCGCTCGAATTAATAAAAAAAGCCATATTCAGCACCAGCGTCACCCGCAGGCAGAACGTCATGATCAAAGCACCCAAGGGGTGCCCGATACCCCACCCGATCAGCATCGGTAACAGCAGCCCTGAAGTCACGGACCATAAGTCATAATGTTCATGCTGATGCATGATCAGTTTATCTTTGGATAAATCGATCACGTTCTTGAAATTCACATCGTGTTTATAGAACATAATCCAGCCCATATGACAGTAGAAAAATCCTTTTTTACTATTGTGCGGGTCCAGTTCCGTGTCCGTAAATTGGTGGTGCTGCCGGTGCTGCGAAGCCCAGCGCAGGGCTGATTTCTGAAACGTCGCCGCGCCGAAAAATAAAAGCAGGAAATGAACGACCGGATTTGTTTTAAAGGTGGCGTGTGAGTAGAACCGGTGATAGCCCACCGTGATTGCGAAACTCGTAGCGGTTAAATAGAAAAAAAAGAGCAGCCCTTCAGAAGGCGCCAGGCCTCCTTGAGAATAAATATAGAGCGGCGTTCCGAGAATACCCACCAGCGCGATGACCGGCATAAAAATAGCCGCCATCCAGCGAGTACGCCGTTGGGGCGGTGAGAAATCACTCATAATCGGCGCCTCCTTAAAATCCTGTTTTAATCCGTATTCGCGTTCGCAAGAACGGTAAGAACGAGCGGATTTACCGGCGAAGAGGACGCCAGACTTTTTTGGATTTTTCCCACCATATCACCCACCGACTGATTAAGAACAAAAGCCAGCTCCCCGGTAATACCCTTCACGGAATGCTCCAGTTTCTGCCGTTTCCTCTTATCCTTCTGCGGTTCCTTGCTGCAGGATTCGGAGCGGATCGTTTCCGCAAGCGTCCAGGCATGGCCGAATTCTGTTTCCTTTTTATTACCCGTCTTAAAATATTCCAGAATCGCAAGGGCTTGTTTGACTGAAATCAGCCGGCTAAAACCGGAATTTTCCAGAGAACTCTGTGGAATAATAAAACGCACTTTGCCGTGGTTCAGCGAAACAGGCACAAGGGCATAGCTGCCCTCATTGGAGGCCGCCGTAGTCGCTGCCATCACCGCGGATACACGGCATAACCCGTGCGTGACGTGGAACAATAAATCCTCTTTCTCCAGTGTCTTACTCATCATTTCAAACCTCGCGATCCTTGTTTCTCTGCTTTATCTGCCTTTACAAAGCGCATTTCGCGGGCCGCTTGCCGCTGCCTTTTATCGAGCACCGGCTTTTTCGTTTTGACTTCAACCACGGTTGTCGCGGCCACGGATAAGGGCCCGGCATAAAACCCGGCGCGTTGATCCTCGGCATAACCCAGCCGCGGCAGCGCCGCACAGACGGTACTGATTATCGCGATTAGGGCTTTCTTCATTTTCATAAAAACGCCGTACCTTCAACAAGCCAGAGTAAATTTAGGAAAAAATGCAACCCGCAAAAAGGCGGGGAAAAGCAGCCTGATGAGGCACCGAATGCGCGAAGAAACTTGTCGCTTCTCTCATGGAGGGTAGCGTCGATCTAAAAGAAGCAATGAATTGACACGTGAGCTTAACAGAAAAAGGGCCTGATAGATACAAGTATTCCCCGCATCAATGTAGAAGCGGCAGGCACGAGAATTCGTGCCTGCCGCTTTAAAAACTTTACCAGCCTTGCGGAATTACGCTTGCTTCGTAATCGTCGTATATCCCACAAACAAGGCTGAAAAACCGATGAGGATCGTGACGATCTTCTCAATCGGCGGAAAGCCTCCCAGCACCACATGGAGCAGATTCATGCCCATGAGCGCTTCATAGCCTAAAACGATCCCGCCAAGAACCAAAAGCCAAGTCACCAGCGTTAGTAGCATCTTCATGAACGCCTCCTTGAGTTAAGGTTGCAAGAGCCTGGATTTCAAAAAACACATCCTTAATGGGGATATCGGCCGGTTCAAAAAAATCCATAGCGCCTTGATCGCGGCGAGTCTCAGGGTTGGCGGGAAGTTTCAGGTTTGGGTTTCCAGCGGCGGTGGGCCCACGACCATTGTTCGGGATATTCACGAATATGACTTTCAAGCATTTCATTGAGACGCCGCGTCACACTGGTCTCCCAATCAGCCTCCCCTCGCGGCAATTGCACTTGCGGCAGCACCAGAATTTCATACTGCCCCACGCCCTTGCGCAAACAATAGGCAGGGATAAGCGCGCAATCCGTTTTCTTGGCCAGCCGAGCCGGCAGCGAGGTTGTAGCGGTAGGCGTCCCAAAAAAATCAATCCAGAGGCCATCCTTGCCATCCCACTGATCAATCAAAACCGCCACGACGTGATTGGCCTGCAGCTCGGTCAACGCGCCGCGAATGGCATTTTTCTTTGGTATGGGGATCACGGTCGTCGCCCGGCGCAGGCCATCAATGGATTTATCGAGGTATTTGTTTTTAAGACTTTTCACAATCACAGAACATGGAATTCCGGTCAGATAAAAAAGAAACTCCAGACATTCCCACGACCCCAAATGGGACGTGATGAGAATCACGCCCTTGCCTTGCGCCAGGGCCGCATCCATATTCTCTTTTCCCTTGATTGTAAAATTTCGGGCCGCATGCTTTCTAATTTTCTTGATGAGAAACAAATCCAGAATAGACTGAGCCGTGTTCTCGAAGGATCCGCGCACAATGGCCTTTTTTTGTTCGCGGGAAAGCGTATCGCCGTAAGCCCTGGCGAGATTGCCAAGCGCAATCTTCCTGCGCCCGGCCGCAAAGGTATAAAAAAGACGCCCGGCGCATTTTGCAATCCGGCCTGAAAGCTCAAGCGGCAGCAGGTTCAGTACAAAAACCAGCGCCTGAACGGTCAAAAATTGGAGTAAATAAATCACAATCCCCCGCGGTTGCAGATGACATTTAAAGAGTGCGCCAGGCACAATTCTAGGGGACGGGTATCCACTTTACGACAAAATTCTTCTCAAAGGATATGCAGGGGCAAAAAGCGGTTAAACGCCGATATCTTCATTCCAAAGTTCCGGCCGGTCGCGGATAAAATCATGCATCAGCCGTTTACATTCTGCCGACTCAAGATTGATCAGCTTCACACCCCGGCTTTGCGAATAGTCTTCGGGCCCTTTAAAGGTTTCATTTTCCCCGATGACTACCACAGGAATTTTGTAAAGAAGGATTGTCCCCGTGCACATATCGCAGGGTGAAAGCGTCGAGTAAATGACGCACTTTTGATAATCAACGGCTTTCAGCCGGCCGGCGTTTTCCAGACAATCCATCTCCGCATGCAGCACCGCCGATTTCTTCTGCACGCGCCGGTTGTGCCCGCGCCCGACAATTTCGCCGTCTTTGACCAGCACAGATCCGATCGGAATGCCGCCTTCGGCAAGTCCCTGCCGCGCCTCTTCAATCGCCGCCTTCATGAATTTATCATGCCCGCTCATCGAAAACCTCCGTGACGTTTTGGCTAAACCAACCCTTTAAAAGGAATCCCCCGGTAAATCACTAGATGATCCTGATGCTGAAACAGCGGCTTCTTTTTCTCGAAAAATTTCGTGTAAACATATTCCGCAATTTCCCGCCGCTGATCAAGAGTATAGTGGTGTACATGCGGATAAAGAAGAATCATCCAGATCACGGCCATAAATTCCCTGAAATCATTCACAAAGAATTTGACCCGGCTGGTCCGCGAAAGAATCTGAGTTTTTTTAAAAAACGGGTTTTGCCGCAATGCCCCGGCAAACCGGATCAAATCCTGCTGATTGGTATGTCCGCAAAATTTTTTGGCGAAATGATTATAGAGCCAGGTGGTGGTCGCGGGGTCGTCGCTTTTCGACGACATTAGAACACAGTACAACGCGCCCGAGGGTGCCAGCAGTTTCGCAGCCAGATACTGAATCAAATCGGCCCATTTGCGCTCTTCGCAATAATACATGGAATGCTGAAGCGTGATCAGCTCCAGTTTTTTGCGGTGGAGGTTCTTCCGGATAAACTTTTGGATGGTAACGGGATGCGAAAAAATCTCGTTAAAATCCCCCAACACCGTAAAAACATTTCTGGTGTGCTGGCGGCGCATTCTTTCCTGAACGGCGGCCAGAGCTTCTTTTTCGATATCGAGGAGATAAAGCCCGCCCTGGAATGCCGTTTGCAGAATTCTGAACTGAGGTTCATTGCTTGACCCGATCGAAAGAGCGCGCATGGATTGCGCAAGCGGCAAAGCCTTGCCCAGCGTTCTTAAAACCTTGGCAAGTGTTTCTCCGATATCGACCTTATCCTGGCTATACCGCGACCAGATTTTGTCCTGCCGCGACATCAAGGTCTCGGAAACTCTGACGCCTGAATTAATAATCTTCTGAATCGACAACGCTTGAGTCTCCCCGCCATGTTTCTACCGGCCTGCTTACAATGATAGCATACAAATAAAAGGCGCCGGTACTAGGCGGGGCGGCTGCACAACGTGATGATTATCATTGGGTAGGGGCAATTCATGTTTAACCGCCGTGGCGGGAATTGCCCGCTCAAGTTATTACGGCGCTTTGTCATTGGCTAATGACGGAAGGACATCAAACTTTTTTGGCCGAGATTCGCACGACCTGACCATTTTCCCAAATCACCACTTTATCATTATGCGCACGCCTTTCTTTCACAAGATCCCTGAGAGCTTGCTTAAGAGCGCGGCGGGCCTTTTGCGGAATACTCTCCTTAGCTGCCATTTCTCACCCCGGCCTGTTTTAATAACTTCTGTCCAAGAGCAACAGGAGGCGTTACTCACAGTGCCGGGCTGAACAGCATGGCACCCGCAGTAATGCCTCCTGTTTTTTCCGCCAGACACATCCCGGGGCATAGTTGCTTTACTGGGATTTATCTGCAATGCTTTGAATAATGGTTCGAAAAAAGCCTGATAACGATGGTGCTTAACGAAAGGACTTACGATGAAGAAGCGGATTATTTGGTTGCTGGTATTTATCATGGCCGGAACATGCTTTTACTCCGCAAATACAGCCCGCGCAGAAAATGAGAACAACAAAGCGGTCAAGGAGGCGGCCGATCAGTTTTACGCGGCCTTGAACACCCTGTTTACGGGAAATGCCGGGCCGATGGATGCAGTGTGGTCACACCAGGATAACATCACCTATATGGGGCCCGACGGCACCTTTGAGGTCGGCTGGGAAAACGTCAAGGCTGTTTGGGAGAAGCAGGCCGCCAAGAAAATGGGCGGAAAAGTAACGCCCGCGCAAATGCAGATTACCTCAAGCCACCACATGGGCATCACTTTTAACTACGAAATCGGAGAGAACTTCGACAAGGACGGAAATCCCGTCAAAGTTTCGATCCGCGCTACCAATGTGTTCCACAAAAATGAAGGCGGACAGTGGAAAATGATCGGGCATCACACCGACATCCTGCCCTTTCTTCAGGAAAAATCCGTCTCGTAAAAACAACAGGCGGCGTTACTAACAGCGCCGGGCTGAACAGCATGGCACCCGCAGCAACGCGCCTGTTTCTTCTAAAGATAATGCAAATATGAGGTGATAACTCATATTTGTATTATTACAATACTCGTCTATGAAATACTACCCGCGAGATATTTAAGCCGCCATAGCCCCTACTTGCGGTTATGCAATTTGAAGTTACAACTTGCAATTTGCATAATTTCGAGGTAGGCTTTAGCCATGATTCAGAGACGTATTAAGAAAAAGTTCTTGAAGTTTCTCCAACAATATCCCGTTGTGATGCTCACCGGGCCCCGTCAGTCGGGCAAAACAACTCTTTGCAGGGAAGCTCTGCCGCATAAAGCTTATATATCCCTGGAAAACCCGGATACTCGTGAGTTTGCCCTTTCCGATCCCAGGGGATTTTTGGCCCAGTACCCGGAGGGGCTTATCATTGATGAAGCCCAGCGTGCGCCTGAGCTTTTTTCTTACATCCAGGGCATTGTGGATGAAAAAAAGAAAAAGAAGGGTTTGTTTGTCTTAACTGGCAGTCAAAATTTTCAGCTTTTGGATAAGGTCAATCAATCTCTGGCCGGCCGCACGGCGATTCTTAAGCTTCTTCCTTTTTCGATGGCAGAAATAAAATCCGCAGTCCGAAAGATAAATTTGGATGAGCTTTTATTGAAAGGTTTTTATCCCAGGATTTATGCTGAAAAGCTCAGTCCCCATCATGCCCTAAGCTTTTACTTTGAAACTTACGTTGAGCGGGATGTCCGAACTCTGCTTCACGTCAAAGACCTTTCCACTTTTCAGAAATTTGTCCGTCTCTGCGCCGGAAGAGTGGGTCAGCTTCTAAATCTTTCGAGCCTTGGCAATGACGCGGGTATTTCTCATACCACTGTCAGAGAATGGCTTTCCCTTCTTGAGGCAAGCTACATTGTATTTTTACTTCCTCCGTATCATAAAAACTATAACAAGCGCATTACCAAAGCGCCCAAACTTTATTTTTATGACGTGGGGCTGGCCTCTTATCTACTGGGCATTGAAAATGTGAAACAGATGCAAAGAGATCCTTTGCGGGGCCATCTTTTTGAAAATTTGATCGTCATCGAGTTTCTCAAAAACCGTTACGAAAAGGCCGAGAGCTCTAATCTTTCTTTTTTTCGTGATTCAAATAATAACGAGGTGGATTTGATCGCGCCTTCTCAATCAGGGCTATGGGCGGTGGAGATTAAATCCTCCCAAACCGTTGCACCTGATTTTTTTAAAGGGCTTAACTATTTTGAAGAATTGCATAAAAAAGATGGCGAGATTAAAAAAGCACTTGTTTACGGAGGCGATCAAAATCAGATCCGTTCCAACGGCCATGTTGTGGGATGGAAGGGTTTAAGCACGTTCTTAAATGGCGCAAAAACGAAGAAATCGGTTTCAAAGTAGTTTCATCAAGACGGCATCAAGACGGCATAAGACGGTACCGGTACTAGGAGTGCCGGGTTCAATCCAATAAATAAAACAGCGGGCAATCTTTAAGAGCCTGCCCCCTTTCCGGTGTCTGTGACCTGACATTTACACTAATTTCGGTTCAGCCTTAGAAATCTGCTCGATCAAACGAAACTTTTTATAAACAGTACCGGTTCTGGGAGTGCCAGGTTCAATTTTAACCCGGCACTTCTGGGTCTGTTGCAGAAGTCAGTTTAAAAAGCAAAGTTGCCTTGGTTGACAATCGTTTCTTTGAAAAATCGAAGGGTTTGGCAGAAAAGTTGGCAATGGTGACGCCAAAAACGCAGCAACTTCTTCAAGTTAATCACGGCGCAGCCCATCATGAATCGTTTTGCAGCCGCTTGAAGGCCCAGACAATATAGTTTATGGAATTTAAGGACTTCTTTGAGATGCGCAAAGGTTCCCTCCGCCTGAATGTTTCGAAGACGGTGGGCAGCTTTGGCTTCCGGACTTTCGGATCGTTTGAGCGCGTCAACAATCAAATTCTCATAAATTGAAAATTGAATCGTTCTAGCTTTGCCTTGAGTGCAGAGAAATTTTTTTGGACAAGCGCGGCAGTCTTTCTCTCGGGCCCGGTACCGTCTCAGGTGAGATAGCTTGTGGTCGATTTGTCGGAATCGTAAAGTCTTTCCTTGCGGACAAATAACTCGATCGTTTTCTTTATCATAATGAAAATGCTCCCGGGCAAAATCGCCTTCAATGGCATTAAGACGTCTCGGTGTCATATAAGCTGTGAGCATTTGATCCGATAACCATTTGAGATTCTCAGCGCTATAGAACCCTTTGTCGGTCGCAAGACTTTGAAATGAAAGGCTGTGCTGACTTAAACGTTCTTTGACTCCCCGGACGATTGGCCGAAGTAATTCCGAATCATTCTTATTGGCATCGTCCACCTGCGCATGAGTAATGATGCCGCAAGCTTCATCGACGCTGGCAGAAGCTTTATAGTAAGCATCGCTGGAAAACCCTGGCTTCTTCGTGGCTTTCGCTTCGGCATCTCTTCTCTGGGAGCCTGAAGGAATTGGAACCGTGGGACCTGGTGCGTTGGATGATTCTGAAGGATTGTTACCGACCGTTTTATCATAATGCTCTAAAACTCTTGGTTGGAGAACTTCCAAAGATTCCAAGGACGCATTGGCTTTCAGGAGCGTTGAATCAATCGATTGATGATGTCCTTTGACAAGTTGACGACGGATACAAATGCCAAGGATATGGTCGAAGACCGCTTGATAAAGGACCTTTGAGATTCTGTCCTTTCGGGTTCTGGAGATCGTGGAATGTACTGGCGGGACTTCATCCAGGTCGTAGCCTAGAAACCAACGGATCGCTAGGGAATCTTTGATCCGACGCTCAAGGGCACGATCTTCATGGATGCCTTCAAGGAAGCCGACCAATTCGATCTTGAAAAAAACAACCGGATCAAAAGAAGGCTGCCCTGTATGGGAGTAGGCCTCCTTAGCAAGATCGTAGATGAACCCAAAGTCGAGCGTCTCTTCAATCTTGCGGTAAAGGTCATTGGGGCTTACAAGATCGTCCAGACAGAGATTGTGATGTTGTTTCATGTCGAACTTTTTTCGTCCCATCATGGCCATATCCTCCTGATTAAGAAGATCGGCCATTGGAAACTTTTAACTTAGTCTGACTTCTGCAACAGACCCTTCTGGTACCGGTACCTTAGCCAATAAAATTTTAAATTGATCTCCAATTTTCGCGTACGGTATAGGGGACGGCGTGCCAACGGGAAGGGGTTAGATTTCGTTACCCTTCTCTTCCGGACGGCGTCCGGTTAAGGTTGTTAACAGTCCCCAATTGAGGGACAGGTTAAGCCTGGCGGGTTAAAAAGGCAAAGAAAAAAGCCGGAGTCCATTTGGATTCCGGCTTTTTTATATGGCTCCCCCACCTGGACGACCTTCGCAACTGGCTGCTATTTTCAGAAGAGGCTATGAGGAATGAGATTTTTCTTTTCGGATGATTTCAAAGGCTTTATGCATTGCATCAAATCGATCAGAGAAGTCGATACCTTCTTCGCGCATCTTGACCATTAAAATCTCATGGTACTTTGTTCTCATGGCATTAACCTGATCTTTAGCCCGGTACTCCTGCTCGGGAATCTCTTTCTCCAGTCTGACCAAATCTGTATAGATTTGTGCAATTTCAACCAAACTCATAGTTCACCATTGGCAATTCTTATGGCAATACGTGTCGCATGATCCCGGTCTTTAAATTTAATCCCTTGGCTCTTCAACATATCGATAAATTGCCAATGAAGCCCAACTCTTTTCTCCTCCAAAAGCTGCAATGCTTTTGGATCAGTCGTCTTTTCTATTTTCTCGATGACTTCGATATATTTCTTTGCAGCATGATAAAGAGTTTCTTTCATTTTAAATCACCCGTTAAGCAGTGGCATTTTTATGAGTTCTTTTGCCGAATTATAGAGATATTGTCAAATGTTGTGGCCTGAGGATTTGAAATCGTATCCTTTCAGCCTTGCTCAAGCCGCTTTTTGAAGTTCAACTCCGTCTTGAAATT
>Ga0154324_109_pt4 | contig 21470 bp, 13 predicted proteins | sample RifGroA2_FD_115852 | JGI IMG/M metagenome (GOLD analysis project Ga0154324, IMG submission 115852) | Omnitrophica bacterium GWA2_52_12 | reverse complement strand
TATCCGTGCTTTCCTCCATCCAATAGAGAAGCACCTGGCGGTGGCGGTACGGCAGAAGACTCAACAGTTCTTGAACATCACGCGTATCCTGATCGAGGACTTGATCTGATAGCCAGCGGCCCAGCGCGTCATGCCTGAGGGGCAGGCCAAGGCCGGGTGACCTCAGAGCGCTCCCCTGGAGTGCAAACAACAAGGCTTTCAGGCCGGCCGCATTTCTGGGGATTCCGCGAACAACCGCGAAAACTTCCTGCGGCGTCCACACGAGCCTGGCTTTTTCACCGTCCGGCATTTCGTAAATCAATTTGCGCAGCGTCTGCAAAACCCGGCGGATTGCGGCGCCATGCCCCGGCAGCATCAACTCAAGCCAGTCCAAATAGGTCTTGAGCGCCAATTTGGGAACGCGGTTCGGCCAAGCAAAATCCTCGCCTTTGCCCGCAAACGCCATCAGTGCCGTATAAAAATCATTCGCGTAAAGCGCATCTAAATCTTTGGGATCCAGCCAATACTCCTTAAAAGTGCCGCCCGCGATACGCTCGACAAAGTAGCGCAGCATGTTCTGGGTTTCCCGGTAAAGCTGCACGCGGCGCGACTGCTGTTTTTTCACAATCAATGCCGCCAGCAGCGAATAGCCGTAAACCGTATCGGCCTTGACAATTTCCTGCAGCAGGCGCTGAACACTCATGGATTCAAGCTCTGGCGGCACATTTTCAAGCGAAGGCATGACGAGTTTGACTGTTGGCTTTTCTTTTTTCTCCTCAGGGGGCTGTGGTTTCACTTCGGGCGCTTGTTTCGCGCTCACCTCTTTCAGCGCCCGGCGAATCTCATAAAACGTGAACGTATTCCAGACACCGGCGGCTTGAAGTTTTTCCTGCGGCACTCCGGCCAGAGAACCCACGGTGCGGAATCCGGCGTCCAGCAGGCGCTGACGCAGCGGCAGAGGCAGGTCTAAAGCAGTGATAGAAACGGTTTCTGTACCGCGCTTGATCCTGAGCGGCAGTTGCTTTAGTTTTTCTTGCCGGCTGACTGCAAATGCAAGTATTTTTTCAAAATTCCCGGCTGCCTCGCTGATCGCCTTGATTGTTTTTGCGCCGACCCCCGCCCTGTTTTTCAATTCTATTTTGGTCAGCATCGCAAGGTCACGCAGCCGGTCAACCCCAAACTTTTGAAATAAATCATTCTCATACCCCGCATCCAGGCCCATTGCGGCGATAGGCAAATCGAGCACCGCTTCGCGTTCCGCATCCGGCAGCCCTTCAAACACCGCCAGATTCAGCATGCGCTCTTCCCCGGACAGCAGCGGCGCGCTGAATGTCTGTAGATATTCGGGAGACAGGTTTGGCGCTACCGTCCCCGTGAGACCCCGCGCGAAAAATAGCTCTGCCAGGGTCAGCCAGTCGGCACTCGTCAAAGGCGCCCACGTTTCAGGATCCTTCAGGTGAGCGGGCGACCAAGTCATGCGTTGCAGATCAGAAGCCAGCTGCCGGATACGCAAGGCACTGAGCTCACGCTGTTGACTGAGAAGCCGCAATCTTTTTTCAAGCTCAGCAGGCAAATTGAGATTGAACACTGAATTCTCTAAAGAAATCTCTTCCACCGGCAGTAAAAAACCAAATTGCCGCAGGCGCTCGCGGTCTGAAATAGGCAGTTCCGGCAAATGGTCTCTGCCGAAAGACGCGGTATGTCCAAGCCATTGGGTCAGGGGCCGAATTTTTTCACCGTCTGCAGACCATTCTTTGTACCGTCCCGCAATGGCGGCGCCTTCTTCGGACAATCCCAACGCGTTGAGCCCCTGCGAACTGTTCCCATCCAGAAAAACCGCGCTCGCGCGCCATAAACGGACCGCTTGATCCGGGTTCACAACCTCGACAGACAAAATATCTTCCAACGGCCAGCGGGCCCGCACCCGGCCGGCAAACTCCACATACACGCGGCCGCCGGAACCAAAAAAGGCATGCGTCACGCGGCCAACCATGGGCGGTCTGGCGCTCGCAAACCGGATCACGTGCGGCTTGTCGATGGCGGTGGAAAGCATGTCCAGAATCAGCGCCGCGTGTTTCTGCTTCTCATACAAGTCCGGCGGCATCCGGCGCAAGGTTTCCTCCAATTCCTCAATCCTGGTTTCCAAAGACGCCATATACGTTTGAATCCGCTGGCCGTGGCCCGGGAACTCTTTTTTTGCAGGAATCTCTCGAAAGTACAGAATCGACTCGCGATGATCAATCTGGATTTCGGCGTCGACGCCGATGAACGGAGAAAAAAGCGAGGTGGTTTTAAAACCGTCCGCCTTGAACTGGCGCAGCATTTCGCCCCGGACCTTCACGACTTCGCGATACCTCTCAAGCTCGCGGCGCAAAGTCTTAAGCCTTACGTCCGGCAGCGACTGGCTATAGGAAATATCATTGTCAGCAAAGGATTCAAACGGCTGGTGCCCCCCGATAAACACATGCACATGATTGCGTCGCCCGAAGGAGAACATCCTGTCGGCATCGCGAAAGACGGCTTCGAGAGTTTCCATATCGCCCGCATGGTGCGGAATGGCCGCAAACATTTCAAGGCTCTCTGCATCAAAAAATAAAATGAATAAATTTTTCTTTTTGACATCCGCGTACAGCACTTCACTCTGATGCACGCCAGGCCACGCCCGCCGCCCCGGAAACAGATCCTGCGCATACGAACGCAGCCATTCGTAATGAGAAGCGGCAAAATCCTTTTTTCTCAGCATGATGGCCGCGGTAGGCAAGCTCTTGAAATCTTCAACTACAAACATTGTCCGCTCCGCGATATCTTTTTTCCCTGCACGCATCTCGGAGCGAGCTGAACCTTCCCCCTCCCTAACCTCCCCCGCATTGCGGGGGAGGAGACGACTGGTTTCCCCTCCCCTGTCTGCGGAGACAGGATCATCAAGATCCTGCGAGCGTGTCGAAACCATAGGGTTTCGACGTACGGGGGAGGGCAGGGTGGGGGAGGCGATGCGCAGATCGGTACGCGAATACTCGTAAATTCTCCCGGTGCCGGCCCAGTTAAGGTGGCGGCTTAAAACAACCGCATTTACTTTGCGGGCAATGCCTTCGCGGCGGTGCGCGGTCTTGAACTGAAAACCTTTTGCCAAAATAAGTTCATCCAGCTTTTGCTGTAGCTGCGTGCCAATGCCCTTGCCCTGCTGGTCCGGCGCTACCGCCATCGATTCCGAATAAACCGTATTTTTCTTGCCCCTGTTTGCATCATCCACCGCACCAGGGAGACCCTGATAACTTTCAAGCGGGCCGGCAAGCACATAGCCGACAATCTTATCGCCCTGCTTGGCAATCAGCGGAAACTTGGCAGGATTGGTAAAAGCGTTACGCAGCATGCTGGGCGTGTATCTCAGGTTGGCTTCAAAAACGCTTTCAATCCGGGTGATGGCCTCTTTGATTTGGGGCCAATCTGCGGCTTTCGGCTGAATAATCTCGATGGGAGTTTCCGGCGCAGGCTCGGCGGGCGGCACAGGGGCCGTTTCCCCCGCGGCAAGCGTTAAACGAACGTAATGGGCTTTATATCCCGCTTGAAGCCAGTTGGGGTAAGTTGATAAAACTTGGGGCTGCTTCAATTCTCCAAGCCGGCTGTCGGGAATGTGCACCGTAAAATAACGGTAGCTTTTTTCACGCGCTTTGGCGATCACGGCATCGCGAAAACCTTTTTTAAAACCGTTGGCGTCTAAGCCCGGCGCAATCGCAAGCGAGCCAAGATAAAACGTATTATTTGCGCCGAAATTCGGGTCCTCTTTGACGCCTTTGACTTTTTTGTAATCCTCAAGCGGCCCGCCCAAAGCATAGCCGACCACTTCCCCTATGATCTTGGCCAAAAGCACCGTCGTATTGGAATCACGAAACTTTTGAGCCAGCGTCGCTTCCGTCTCGCGCAGTTTTTCTGGGAAGGTCGCTTCCAGCGCCAGCACATCGGCTTTCACTTTGTCCCAATCGCTGCCGGCGACAGCTTCATACGCCACATCCTCAGCGCTCCAGGTTTCAAAGCGGTATTTCTCCCGCGTTAAATCCACGGAGTATCCCGAGACTTCGCCTTCCGTCTTGCTCAGCGCCCACGACTGCCGGGGAAAACCTTCCAGATATTGGAGAGTTTCATCGTCGGCACGGCGCACAAACAACGTCTGCCGCCGGGCGCCGCTGGAAGCCACATGCTGCGTAAATTTTCTCGGAGTCGCGTTGTAAGGCGTCGCGTCGTTGTAGAGCACCTTGCGGAAACCCGCCTTGTAGGCGTATTCTTCAATAGCTCGCTTGATGAGAGCCGGGGAAATCGACATCGTGCCTTCTACGCTGTCGACCACCAACACACTGGCGTCCTCGTTTTCTACGGTCTTATAAATTCCGGCCGTCATAATCGCACGGACTTTGCGCTCGTTGTCGACCACAAAGTCGAGCATGGTCATGCCTTTGCTCATAAAATACCCATACCCCCCTCTCTCGTTCACACCGCTGAGAAACGCGCAGCAGAAAAATTCGCCCTGCCGGCTCAAATCCGTCCAGGGATCGCGGTCCCAGATCGTGGCTTCGACCACGCCGGAGGTCAGCGAGTAATCCGAAGCCAGCGACTCAAGATATTCCATCAGGACTCTCTCGCCCTCCGTGTTTTTCTTCACAAAATGCAGTTTAATTTCATTCAAAAGATAGATGCTGGCATCGAGCGACACGGTGCCTTCCCGGATCTCCGTAATGATATCCGCATAGCGCTGCAAAATTTCGCGCACGCTCTTGTCGCCTTTTTTGAGACTGCCCACCAGAGAGGCCCGGTGAACCGTGCCATCGTCATCACGGTACCCGAGAAATTTTTCGCGCACCGCCTTGCGGATTAACTCCACGTGCGTTGGGATAGGCTTCGGAATGTAGTCATTGCCGTTAAGACTGTACTGAACCCGATAGCCCGGATCGTCCCACAATTCCCCTACCCCCAAAGCCTGCAATCTCTGACTAACTTTTTGCGACAGCGGCCACTTTTCAAACGCTCCACGGAAATCCCGGTATTTGAGCAATAAAGCAGTCAGATGCGGCAGCTGGCCGGGGTCGACAGAGCTCGGTTCCAGGCGCACGGTCTCTGGCGGCTGAGGCACCGTCACTTGCGGCTCAACCTGCTGAGTTTCGACCGGCACAAACAGATGATCGGCGGCCAAATTTACAATCCAAAAAATCGCGGCCGCAGTAAAAATAACCCCAAGAAAAGCTGAGCCCAGCGAAAACTGAATGACTGCTGAAATTCCCATCGCAGCCATGGCCAAAAGCTTAACGCCGGGGTGACCTCTCCCTGCCACACGCTCGCCCCTCGAGTTTGGTAGCAGCAGGGTTCGCAAGCTGGAAACGACGGAGCGAACCTGCTTCGCGCGAACATAATTGGGGAGATAAGCTTCGGGGTCCTGCTGATCCAGCGGCGTTTGCTGACGCTCCAGGCTATTCCACTTGTCGCGAAGCTGCGCATACCCCTTGAATCTGAGCAGCCATTCGATTTCCTTGCTCGAGTGATAACGCTCATCGGTCGAACCAAAAAGCCGGCGGCTGCGCGCGGTAATCTGCGCCTCCACCTCGTTAAGCACCCGGAAGCGCGTGATCGGCTCTACCAGCATGTGCTTACTCACGAATTGCTTCACATCCATCAACCGCCCCAGCGCCTTTTCATCGCTGGTTTCCTGCAGCGCCGCCGCAAGCCGCGTATGCGCGATTTCGTCAAAAATCAGATCTTCCTGTTCCAAAATGAACTCACGCAATTCACGTTCCATGCGCGGATGCTGTTTGACGATCTCAGCCGCTTCCTGAATGAGGGCGAACTTCTTCTCAAGGGATCCGCCCTGTTCAAAAGCGGTTCTGAGCTGCTGGACATGTGTTTCGGATAAGTCTGCCGCTTTCTGTGCAAGTTGGTTTTCAAGACCAGGCTGAACTTCGGGAAAGTACTGCTGCCAATACATGAGCTGTTTAAGCACGCGCATTTGAGCGGCGGGTTCGGGTTTGCTTTCCAGCGACGTTAAAAGCAGATTGATAATGACCACGGGCACGCCGGACGCGGGCGTTGCCTGCAAGCCGTCCCGCACACTTTTGGAAAATGCGCTCAGGAAATAAGGGCCCGTGGCTTTGGGTCTTTCCAAAAAGCCGTTTTTCCACAAATAGTTAAAAGCATCGTAGAGTTTTCGCAGAGGCAGTTTGGTCTTTGTCAGCTCCTGGTAGGTTTTCGCGCGCAGGCCATCGGCATCATCGATGGCCTTATAAACTTTTCCGTCGGACAACAGGACTTGAAGGATGTCCAAAGCCTGCACGATCAGTTTCTTCGTCGCGTCTTCCTCGGCCCGCATTTCTGAGCGCACCCCCAAAACAGCGGCGCTCACGACAGCGGCATGGGGTTGTTTTAAGCGCAGATCCGCTTCACGAACCGCTTGCGGCAAAGAGAGCGCGCCGGGCAGGCCGCGCATTACTTCGGCAAGGCGATGAATCTGATTTTGAATGGCCGCTTGAGCCGCAGGGTTGCCGTTTGTCTTAAGCTCCACCGCGCTGATCAAACGCGACATCCCGCTCAAATGCCCGGTCTCAAACGGATTGATGCCGCCGGCCATCGAATCGCGGTAATATTTCCGGTGTTTTTTATCCGTCCGGGAAATGGCCGGTGTGATCACCGCGTAAGTCACGCCAAGTGACTTTAAAATTTCGCGGATGCGGCTGGCATGAAATCCTCCGTAAACCAGCACCGCCGTTTCTTCATCCGGCGTCTTGATGAAATCCGCCACGGCCGACTGCACTTTGGCATCACGCGTCAGTGCCGTTTCATAAAACCCCATGGCTTTCTGAATGCGCTCTTCCCAGGCTTTGGAAAGCACGACTGTTTTCTTGCCCTGGCGGGCAATGAAACCGGCCAGCTCCTCGGTTTTAAGTCCTGCCAGCGTTGTTTGCATCCGGGCATACTCCGCGGAATTTGCCTCCAAGCGGTTCAGCCGCTCCAGCAGCCTCACATCCTGATAAAACGCATACAATTTTTTCTCGGTAGCATTTCTCAAAAGGCCGGAAGCAAGATCCGCTTCAAACCGGCTCATTTCGGCCAAAAGATTTTTTACGCCCTGCTGATTGACGCGCGCGATCAACGCGGCCTGCTTTGTATCCAACAGGCGCAGCATGCCGGCAATCCCGGGATAAGCGCTCGCCAGAGAACCGGCCCCGCGCAAGCCGGCATAAAGGCGGCTGGCATCTTTGAGGTACGCGGCAAAATCACTTTCGCCCCGCTCGAAACGCGCGTGGATGCGGATGAATTCCTGTAAGGGCTTTGACAAAAAGCGGCGGGACAAGTTCGCGAGTTCTTTTTCTGCGGCCCGTAAATCCGCAGCGATCTCGCTTTGAACCTCTGCTGCCTGCCGATACCAGGCCACGCTGGCGAAATGTTCCTTGATGGCGTCGGCCCCGATCAGCCGGAAGTCGCGCTTGCGGTTGGCGTGCGCGTATTCAGCGCCACCGATCCGGAGTTTATCGAGCAGAAAGTAAGAAACACGCCGCTTCACGTCCGGTTCCGCTATTTTTTCAAAAAGCACGTCGGTCGGCACCGGGCCTTCGTAGCCTTCCTCAAGCACCGTCTGAACGCCGTGATTTTCAATAAGATGCCCGATCAGCGCCGCGATATTTTCCTGCGCTTCGAGCGAGTCATGCGCGTCCTGCACAAACAGAATATTTTTGGACAAAACACCTTTGTGGAATTCTTCAACCGCGGCAAGCTTGGGGGGAATGGAAAAGGGCGTCTCTACTCTCACCGCGGCAGCTGCGGGCGGCAGAGGTAAAAAAAAGTTTTCGCAAAGCAGTAAACAAAGAGTTAAAAAGCCGGCGATCACTCTGTTTACCGCTCTTGCCGAGCGTTTCAAAAGCGCGGGACTGCCCATATTATTTAAAGAAGGGTTCCTTTCAAAAATGGAGGATTTGGAGAAGTTTACCCGGCCATTCTCGAAAATTCAAAAAGAGGAAAACCGCCCTGACCAAGCCCGGCAGGCCATGCCGGGCAATGTTCACGAATGCTAGTTTTTGCTCGAAAAGAAAAAGGCAGGGCTATGGCGAAGATTTAACAATTTCAGCTTTTTTCTACTCTATCTAAACAGACCCTTAAACCAGCGCAGCATTTTTCCTAGCGGGCCGGAATCGTAATCCATTTGGGCGCCGCAAAAAAGGCAGGCCACGGTCTCGGCTGGAACATGCTTTTGGCAGACAGGACAGGCAACCGTTTCAGGGCCAAAGTATTCGCGTTCAATCCACTTGCGCCGAAGCTTCTCCGGCGCTTCAACCTCTTCGACCGGCTCCCAGTCTTTTGGATCGTCATCCTGCATGGCGGTTAAACAATTCCCGTGGAATTATTCGGGATTTGAACGATTACGCAGATACTCAATCGAGAGCAGCGTGATTTTGCCGATCAGCCAAACGACCAGAATGGAAACAAGCAGGCCCAAGATCAACCGCGCGAAAATACCCAGCAAAAGCAGCAGCGGAAAAAGCAGCATGGCCAGAACTGAAATGACCCCGATCATGACAATCACAGACAGCCCCACAAGAAAAGCAAACATAAGCAACCCCTTTTTTAGTTGGATTATTTGACCTCTTTTACCTGCACACGTCAAGCATCGCAAAAGAGCGGGTGACGCGGAGGCTAGTCCGGATGGGAGGATCCACACCGGGCGGAGGGGCCCAGGAGGACGCCTCCGCGGCAGGACCCGCTCGAAAAGTCCACCGCAAGCGAAAGGGTCGAATTGTTCTTCCAGGCAAAAAGCCTTATACTTAATCCATGCGCGTCGGCTCAAAAAACCAAAGAACCCTCTGGCCCCACCCTGACCGCCGGGACACAGTCTGCGTCATCGATCAACGGCACCTGCCGCATGCTTTCGTGACCGCCGAACTGCGGACGGTTGAAGACGTTTATCTTGCCATCCGCGACATGTGGGTTCGCGGCGCGCCGCTGATCGGAGTCACCGCCGCCTACGGCATGTATTTCGCCGCGCTTGAAGCTTCCGGTTCCGGGCATTTTGATCAGACGTTAGAAAACGCGGCTCAAAGACTCATTTCGTCACGGCCCACAGCCGTCAATCTTGCCTGGGCCGTGGAAACCCAGCTCGCGGCCATGCGCAATGTCAAAAGCGCGGCAGAAAAAATACGGGCCTCTTTTGAAAATGCGAACCGCCTCGCTGAAGAAGACGTGGAAAACTGCCGCAAAATCGGCGCTTTCGGCCTTACACTCATCGCGGAGCTCGCTAAAAAAAATCCGGGCCGGCCCGTCCAGATCCTAACGCATTGCAACGCCGGCTGGCTGGCCTGCATCGATTGGGGCACGGCCACTTCCCCGATCTATCAGGCCTTTGAAGCCGGCATTCCCGTGCATGTTTGGGTCGATGAAACCCGGCCGCGCAATCAGGGTGCCTCGCTGACGGCCTGGGAACTGGGCCAGCACGGCGTACCCTACACTCTGATCACCGACAACGCGGGCGGTCATCTCATGCAAACCGGCAAAGTCGATCTGGTGATTGTGGGCACCGACCGCACCACGCGCTCCGGCGATGTGGCGAATAAAATCGGCACTTACCTCAAGGCGCTTGCCGCCAATGATAACGCCATTCCTTTTTACGCCGCCGTCCCCTCTTCAAGCATTGATTGGGCGATTACATCCGGAGTCCGTGAAATTCCGATCGAAGAACGCAACGCCGATGAAGTCCGCTACATGACCGGCCTGAATGCTGCGGGAAAAGCAGAGCGCGTGCTCATCGCTCCGCAGTATGCGCGCATTTCCAATTATGGCTTCGACGTCACCCCCGCGCGGCTCGTCACGGGATTGATCACTGAACGCGGCATCGGCGCCGCGAATGAGGATGGTTTGCTCAAACTTTTTCCGGAATATAAAACACACCTGCCCATCCCGGGTGCGCGCGATGAAGGTGTGATTAAATTTGAGTGCCGCTGGCAGGAAGCGCCGCCGCTCGCGCTGGCAGATTTGTCAGAACTTATTCCGGTCCGCAATGAACTCTTCACACGCGGCTTGATCGGTGTTTATCCGGACGGGGTCGGCTACGGTAATTTGAGCATTCGCCGCACACCTGCGCCGGGCTTCATCATTTCGGGCACGCAAACCGGTCATCTGGCCAAAATCGGGGCAGAACATTTTACGCTCGTCAGCGACTGCGACATTCCGGCCAACCGCCTGGAATGCCGCGGCCCGCTCAAAGCCTCATCCGAATCCCTGACTCACGCCATGCTCTACGAAACTTTCCCGGAAGTCTGCGCGGTCATTCATGTGCACTCGCCGGCTCTGTGGAAAAAACTGCTGAACCGCGTCCCCACCACTTCCGCCGCAGTTCCATACGGCACACCTCAGATGGCCTGGGAAATTAAACGCCTGGCAGCCGAGTCCTCTCTTGCAAAAAAGGGAATCCTGGTCATGGCGGGTCATGAGGACGGCGTGATCACGATGGGAAAAGACCTTGCGGATGCCCGGCAAGTGCTGCGCAGCTACCTCTAGAGAAGGTGCCAGGTACCCTCGCGACCCTACCAGGCGAGGGTACCTGGCACCTTCTCCGACGGTTTAAATGGTGAATTCTTCAGGTTTGCGTTTTCCGAACGGAATGCGCAGCCACAAACGTTCGTGAAAAAAGTAGACCAGAATTTTCACGGTCGTATCTAAAAGCCCGACCGTCGCCGCGAACTTTCCTTCGCCGGTCAGAATCCAGACAATGGCTGTGGTGATAATCGTGGCGATAAACCGCCAGCTGAATGCTTTGGCTAAACTTCTTGAATGGGTCTCTTCCAACTTGGCTGCTCCTCAGAATGATGTCCTGTGCCGGCCGATTCGGTAAGGAACGGTTTTAAACCGTTCCCTACAAATAAAATCAGATTATTCCGAAACTCTAATTTTCAAGCGCCTCGTCAATCACTTCGAGCGCCCGATTTAAGAGCGGTTCCGTATGCGCGGCGGAGATAAAATTAGCCTCAAATTGCGACGGCGCAAAATAAAGGCCCTGGCCCGCGCAGTGATGAAAAAACCGGGCATACCGTCTTGCATCCGCTTTTTTAGCCGAGGCATAATCCGTCACCGGGTCAGGCGTGAAAAAAAGCGTGAACATGGAGCCGGCGGTGTTCAACACGGCCGGCAAAGCGTAGTCTGCAATCATCCGATGAATTCCGTCAAAAAACTTCTGTGCTTTGGCATTCAGGTTTTTATGAAAATTATTTTTTTCGAGCTCGTCTAAAACCCAGAGCGCCGCGCTGACTGCCAGCGGATTACCAGAAAGCGTGCCCGCCTGATACACCGGGCCTTCCGGAGCAAGCTTATCCATAATATCGGCGCGGCCGCCAAACACCGCCAGCGGCAGCCCTCCGCCGATAATTTTTCCAAGGCAGGTGAGATCCGGACGGATGCCGTAAACCTCCTGCGCCCCTCCCTTTGCGAGCCGGAACCCCGTGATCACCTCGTCAAAAATCAGCAGCACGCCGTGATCATCGCACCAATGGCTGACGCGTTTAAGATAGTCCGCGGCGGGCGGCACCACGCCCATATTGGCAGGCACCGGCTCTAAAATAAAGGCGGCGATTGATTTTTTTTCCCGGCGCAATACTTTATCCAGCGCCTCAAAATCATTGAACGGAATCGTGAGGGTCAGCGCCGCCAGCTCTTCGGGAACTCCGGCAGAATCCGGCGTGCCAAAAGTCGCCCCTCCGGAGCCGGCTTTGACCAGCATGCTGTCGACATGCCCGTGGTAGCCGCCGTCAATTTTGATAATTTTTTTGCGGCCCGTAAACCCGCGCGCCAAGCGGATGGCGCTCATGACCGCTTCGGTGCCGGAAGAAACCAGCCGGCATTTTTCGATGGCAGGAAAAAACGTGTGAATGCGCCCGGCCAGTTCCACTTCGCCCGCCGTGGGCGCGCCGAAACTTGTGCCCTTTTTCATGTCGCGCGCCAGGCGTTTCAATAGGCCTTCGGGCGCGTGCCCAAAAATCAGCGGCCCCCAGGACGCGCAAAAATCCAGATAGCGCCGCCCGTTTTCATCCCATACAAAAGGACCCTTGCCCCGCTTGATAAAAAAAGGCTCGCCGCCGACCGCACGGAAAGCGCGCACCGGCGAATTCACGCCGGAGGGGATGTGCTTTTGAGCGCGCTTGAAAAGGCGTTTGTTTTTCACAGCTATTCTTCGTTTTCTGCATACTTCTGCTTCAGCGCTTCAACCACCGCGGCATCGGCCAGCGTGGTCGTATCGCCCATGGCTTTGCCTTCGGCGATGTCGCGCAGCAAGCGGCGCATAATTTTTCCGGAGCGTGTTTTGGGCAGGTCGGCGGTAAATAAAATATCTTCCGGACGCGCAATCGCACCGATTTTTTTAGCCACGTGTTCTTTGAGTTCTGCCACCAAGGCCGGCGAAGCGGCGGCGCCCTTTTCCTTGAGCGTCACAAACGCCACGAGCGCCTGCCCTTTAATCTCATGCGGCTTCCCTACCACGGCCGCTTCCGCCACCGCCGGATGATCGACCAGCGCGCTTTCCACTTCCATCGTGCCGATGCGGTGGCCGGCCACGTTCATCACGTCATCCACGCGCCCCATAAACCAGAAATAACCTTCTTCATCGCGGTGCGTGCCGTCGCCGGCAAAATAAGTCAGATGTTTCCACTTGGACCAATAGGTTTGGCGGTAACGCTCGTCGTCGTTAAAAATCGTGCGCAGCATGGAAGGCCAGGGTTTGGTGATCGCCATAAACCCGCCGCCGGTTTTCACGATGTCGCCGTCCTCATTTAAAATCTCGGCGGAGATGCCGGGAAACGCACGCGTGGCGGATCCGGGCTTGGTGGTGGTCAGACCCGGCAGAGGCGTGACCATAATCGCCCCGGTTTCCGTTTGCCACCAGGTGTCCACCACCGGGCAGCGGCTGCCGCCGATATTTTCCTGATACCAGATCCAGGCTTCCGGGTTAATCGGCTCTCCTACGCTGCCGAGCAGGCGCAAGGACGACAAGTTGCATTTCTGCACCCATTCCAACCCCCATTTCATGAAAGCTCGAATCGCTGTGGGTGCGGTGTAAAAAATCGTCACGCCGTATTTTTCGATTAGTTTCCAAAAGCGGTCTTTTTCAGGCCAGTCCGGAGACCCTTCATAAAGAAAAACAGTCGCGCCCGCGGCCAGCGGCCCATAGACCACATAGCTGTGGCCCGTGATCCAGCCGATATCCGCCGTGCACCAGTAAACATCTTCTTCCTTAAGATCAAAGACCCACTGCGTGGTTGCCAGAACACCCGTCAGGTAACCGCCTGTCGTGTGCACAATGCCTTTGGGTTTGCCGGTCGTCCCTGAGGTGTAAAGCGTGAAAAGCATATCTTCACTGTCGTTTTCAACAGGCGGAATTTCCGCCGCGCCCGCTTCCTTCATCAGCTCATGCCACCAGTGGTCACGGCCGCTTTGCATGGTCACGGAAACACCCAGCGCCGGATCACCTAGGGCGCGCTGATACACGATAACGTGCTTGAGGGTAGGCGTATGCAGCAGCGCTTCGTCCGCCGCTTTCTTAAGCAGGATCGGTTTACCGCGCCGCCAGCCGAAATCCGCCGTGATCAGCGCTTTGGCGCCGGCATCGTTGATGCGGTCGCGCAAAGACTCCGCGCTAAAACCGCCGAATACCACGCTGTGCACAAGCCCGAGCCGCGCACACGCCAGCATCGCGACCACGGCCTCGGGCACCAGCGGCATATAAATCGCCACACGGTCGCCCTTTTTGAGTCCGAGTTTTTTTAACGCGGCGGCGCATTGATTGACTTCGCGGTAAAGATCACCGTAAGTCAGCGTGCGCGTATCCCCCGGCTCGCCTTCCCAAATTAAAGCCGCTTTATTGCGGCGGGGATGAAACTGCGAGCCGTTGCGCACATGCCGGTCCACGCAGTTGAAACACGCGTTGATTTTTCCGCCCAAAAACCATTGGGCATGCGGCGCCTTCCATTCAAGAACACGGGTCCACGTTTTAAACCAGGTGAGTTTCCCGGCCCAATCCGCCCAAAAACTTTCGGGATCCGCGGCCGCGCGCTCATAAATTCCGGCATCGCGGCAATTGGCTTGTTTTTGAAAATCAGGCGACGGAGAAAAACTGCGGGTTTCGGTCAGCAGAACATTAATGGCAGGTTTGGTCGTCATCGTTCTTCAAAACGCCAGCCGGTGTAAAGATGATAATCCTTCGCTTCTCCGGGTAGATCTTCCACCTGAAAAACAAAACTGGCTATGCCTCCCTGATCGAGCCGGTCCGGCGAGGCCGGAACACTGGTGCTCAGCTGTGGAATTTTATTGGCGTCAAAAACCACCAAATTCACCACAATGCCACAAATGGGATTGCCAATGTTGTTGATGACAAGGCCGCGCAGCTCGCTGGTGCGGGAACCCGCAAGCGTAAAACCGCCGCCCTTGACGATCACGCGCCGGGGCAGTTTTTGAAAGTTTTCAATCTCCGGGAAGGCTTCGATATCCATGATGGCAGGATTATATACGAGGCTCGGGTGCAGGGGCAATTCTTGTTTACCCGCGGCGGGCGGGAATTGCCCCTGCGGCATCAACGCTTTATTGGGGCCAGATTAAGACAGATCGCCGGAAAGATACAGGGGGGCGTCGCGGTCAGGCAGCTCGGAAATTCTTTGTTCCAATAAGGCTTTGTCATATTTATCCGTCGTAAACTCGCGCCGGTTTTTAAGCACCTCGATAAAAACCTTCACCACGCGGGGGTCAAACTGCGTGCCCGCGTAACGAATCAATTCATTGACGGCGTCTTCAACCGGATCTGTTTTTTTGTAACGTGCCCCCGCCGCTCGAATGGTGTCATAACTGTCCACCACCGCGATAATGCGGGAACCCAGCGGAATGGCGTTGCCTTTCAAGCGGCTCGGATAGCCTTCGCCATTAAACCATTCATGGTGATGCAGTACGCAGACGGCCTCTTCGCGCAAAAAGCGTATCGGCCGCAAAATTTTATAGCCCAGGTACGGGTGTTCTTTAATTTTTTCATACTCTTCAAAATTGAGCTTGGCCGGCTTCAAAAGAATTTCGTCACTGATGCAGATTTTTCCGATGTCATGCAAAAGCGCGCCGAGCTCAACCGCCTCCGCGTCTTCCGCTGACATGCCGAGCGTTTCGGCGACAAAGCGGGCATATTTCGCGCAGGTCGCGGCATGGCCGGCCGTATGGCGGTCTTTCGCCTCAAGCGCCTGAATCATCGCGCGTGAGGCTTCGAGCGATCCGCGCCGCGCGAGTTCCGTCACTTCCGATAGACGGCGCTGAAAATCAAGCACACGGCCCTCTTCCATTTTCGGCACAGGCGTGTTCACGCCCATCACGTTTTCCATTTGCCGGAACTGAGTCACGCGATTGCGGCCCGTGGCTTTGGAACGCAGAAGCGCCTGACGCGCGAAAGCAATCAAGTCGCCGCGCCGCTCCATGCGGTCGGCCGGATAGCTCGTCAGCCCGATGCTGACCGAAAGGTTCAGCACCTGCCCGGCCACTTGAAAATCATACGACGCGAAGCGAAGCCGAATACGCTTAGCCAGCTCGAGCGCCTCTTCGTATCCGGTCATGGGCATGAGAATCGCAAACTCCGCGCCGCCATAACGCGCCATCAAATCACTGACGCGGCAGTTTTCGAAAAGGAAATTGGCGCAATCGCGCAGCAGCACGTCGCCGGCATGATAGCCCTTTTCTTCGTTCACGACTTTGAAGTGGTCGATATCCAGAAACAGACAGGACACATCATAGCTGTAGCGCGAGGCCCGCGAGAACTCTTCCACAACGCGCACTTGAAAGTAACTGTGCGTGTAAATGCCCGTCAGCTCATCCACCTTGGTCTGCATGCCGGCCGCAGAATCCGCGTCGGCTCCCAGAGCTTCCGCGTCTTTGACGGCATCCACATCTTTTTGTGAAGATCGTTTGTAACCGCTGTAGAATTCTTTCAGCTTCCCGGCCAGTTCCTCATAATGACTTTCATTCATCACAATACAGCCGGCAACCCCCGCCCTTTTTGCCGCACGCAGAAGTTTGTCATCTTTCACCGGAGCCATCAGAACAAATGGAACCGTAATTTTATGCGCGCTTAAAATTTCGAAAAATTTATCCGCGCCGTCTTGATGCATTTGCGCATCAATCAGCAGCAAATCAAAAAAATTCTGACGCATTTTTTCAAACGCTTCATCGAGCGTGCAGGCGGAATCGACTTCTGCGGGAAAGGGGCTTTTGGCGTGCAGACCTTTTTTGAAGAGAATGGCCGCCTCGGGATGGCTGTCGACCACGAGAACCGAAAACATACCGTCTGGGGCCATGTTCACCTCTTTTTCGCCGGGTTCTATGAACTAGCAACCGCTAGCCGGATACCTATAAAGCTATTCGGATACTAAAGGAAGTGTAACCTGCTCTTTAATGTTTTACAAATGGCCAGGAAAGATTAATGGATTGGAAATCAAGGCAAACAAGGCATGATAACTCTATTATTGACATATAGTTACAAAACAAGCGGCAGATGCTGTAGACACTTTCAAGGCGGCGGCAGAAAGATTCTTTGCCCAATCCTTTCCGGCGGACATAATCCGGGTGAAGCCTTAAAATCCCTGAAAAAATTTGCGCAGTTCAGAATGGGTCGCCCCGCAAAGCCTTGCGTAATAGACCCAGTAAGGGCAATCCTCATATCGCTCTTCCGTGAGAGCTCGCCGCAAACTCGCAAAAGCACTCTCCTTAAATTCATTCAATTCCCCGATGGGCCGGGTCGCGATTAGGTTTGTCATCATAGCCCCCTTTCTGAGAGGTTGAATAAGCACAAGTCGTGCCAATCTGTCTTAGCGCCTAAAAAATATTCTTTCGGGTTTCGATTTAACTGCTTGATTTGCAATAAGATAAAACGTGAAATGGGCCCGTCGAAACCGGCGTGCATGAATTTGCTTATGCTTTGAGGCGCGACAAATTTGTATTCGGGCAATCATTTGGAATAATGCTAGAATCCAGCATCTGAACACAACCCATCGAAGCGTTGAAAGCGAGAGCAGCATGCGGCGGAAAAAAATCGGGATTTTAACGGGCGGCGGCGATTGCCCGGGCTTGAATGCCGTCATACGCGCCGTCGTGAAAGCCTCCCTGTTCCAGCACGACTATGAAGTCATTGGTATTTTGGACGGCTATACGGGGCTGGTTGAAAATCGCACGCTCCCGCTCACGGAAGCCATGGTTTCGGAAATTTTGCCCAAGGGCGGTACTATTTTGGGCACTTCGAACACGGCGGATCCGTTCCGCTATGCTGAAAACGATGCAGCGGGAAAAATGACAATCCGTGACCGTTCCCGCGACGCACTGGCTGTCATTAAAACATTGGAGCTTGAAGGACTTTTGATTGTGGGCGGCGACGGCACGCAATCCATTGCACTGAAATTATCTCAGCTCGGAGTGCCCATCGTCGGCATACCCAAAACCATTGATAATGACCTGGACTGCACGGATGTCACTTTTGGATTTGATTCCGCGCTCGCAATCGCAACCGAAGCCGTCGACCGCCTGCACACCACCGGCGAATCGCACAAACGCGCCATGGTTTTGGAAGTCATGGGCCGCTACACCGGCTGGATCGCATTACGCTCAGGCATGTCCGGCGGCGCCGACGTCATTCTGATTCCGGAACTTCCCTACGATATTCAAAAAATCCGCGGCTCCATTCAGGCGCGCATCGCGCGCGGCAAACGCTTCAGCCTGATCGTGGTCGCTGAAGGCGCCAAGCCTTTGGGCGGAGAGGTCGTGATTCAACAGACGATTCCGGGCTCGCCGGATCCAATCCGGCTGGGCGGCATCGGCCATGTAGTGGCCCATCAGGTTCAGCAATGCACCGGCATTGAAAGCCGCGTCACCGTCCTCGGACATCTGCAAAGGGGCGGCATCCCGACGACTTTTGACCGCTGGCTTGCGACCCGCTTCGGGGTGCACGCGGTTTCGCTTTTTGCTTCCGGGCATTTCGGACGCATGGTGACACTGCGCGGCCAGCGCATTGAGTCCGCGAATCTTGAGGACGCGGTGCGCCGCCCGCGCTGCGTAGACCCGGCCTCCGAAGAAGTCCGTGCGGCCCGCGCCGTCGGCACATGCTTTGGGAATTAAATGTAACAACCAAAGCATCCAGACGGCGGCTTCCTTAGCTGCCGCTGGATAGTCTCCGGCCATGGGGCTGGAGGCACATGCTTTGGAGATTAAATTAAACCACCAAAGCATCCAGACGGCGGCTTCCTTAGCTGCCGCTGGATAGTCTCCGGCCATGGGGCCGGAGGCACATGCTTTGGGGGGTAAGGTGAAAGGAAATAAAATGCAAGTCGCTGTTTTCAACACGAAACCTTATGACCGCGAGTTCCTCACTGCGGCCAACAAGCGCTTTGGCCACACACTCGTTTTTTTCGAATCGCATCTCACGCCGGAAACCTGCAAATTAGCCTATGGCTTCGAGGTTCTTTGCGTTTTCGTCAATGACGTTCTGAACCGGCAGATTCTTAGCGCTTTGGCAGAGCACGGAACACGGCTTGTGGCACTGCGCTGCGCGGGTTTCAATAATGTGGACCTCGCGGCCTGCCGCGATCTCGGCATCACCGTGGCGCGCGTACCGGCTTATTCTCCGCATGGCGTTGCCGAACATGCCGTCATGCTGATGCTGGCGCTGAACCGCAAAATCTGCAGGGCCCACCAACGGGTTCATGATGGAAATTTCTCTCTCGAAGGCCTGCTGGGTTTTGAAATGCATGCTCAGACCGTGGGCGTGCTCGGCACCGGCCAAATCGGCGCCAATCTCGTGCAGATCATGAAAGGCTTTGGCGCCAATGTGCTTTGTTACGACGTGATTAAAAATCCCCTCTGCGAAAGCCTCGGCGGCCGCTACGTGCCGCTTCAAGAAATTTTCGCTCAAAGCGATATCCTCACGCTGCACCTTCCGCTGACTCCGGAAACACATCATCTGATCAACGCAGACGCTCTGCATACCATGAAAGACGGCGTCATGCTGATCAATACCAGCCGCGGAGGATTGATTGATACGCGGGCCGTGATCGGCGGTTTAAAGTCCGGTAAAATCGGCTATTTGGGATTGGATGTTTATGAGGAAGAGCAGGATCTTTTCTTTGAGGATCTCTCAGGCCAGGTTTTACAAGACGACACTTTCGCCCGCCTTTTGACATTTCCGAACGTCCTCATCACCGGGCATCAGGCGTTTTTTACCAGCAACGCTCTCTCCAATATTGCGGAAACAACGCTGAAAAACATTGAAAATTTCAAACACGGGCGGCTGGATCCAAAAAACGAAGTGCGCGCAGAGCGGCTTTCGAAATAGTCTTAGCGGTGTTCGATAATGTCGGCCGCAGGATAGCGGACTTTGGCGGCAGCGGCGTACTTGTCGGTCAGCGCGCGGTAGCCGGCGCTGCATGCAACTACGGTTTTATAACCCGCGGCCGGAAGCCCTAAAATCTCGTCGTACTTCCCGGGCTCAAGACCTTCCATGGGGCACGTATCAATTCCCAGCAGCGCGGCCGCGGTCATGAAATTACCCAGCGCGATGTAGCACTGGCGCGCGGCCCACTCGTGAATCACTTGATGCCGCGGCCCTTCCACTAAATCCTTCACCATCCAGCTTTTGTAAACGGCCAAAGATTCCGGCGTAACCCCGCGAACCTCGGCCAGGCGCTGAATCCACTGATTCACATCCCCGAGAGTGATATCCGTTTTCGCGGCAAACACAATGTGGTGCGAACAATCCAGCACTTGTTTCTGATTCCAGGAAACCGGCATCAATTGCGCCCGCAGCGCCGGGTCGCGGATAACCAGAAATTTCCAGGGCTGCAGCCCGTACGAAGACGGCGTCAAAAGCAGCGCCTGTTCCAGCGCAGCCCAATCCTTATCAGAAATTTTGCGCAACGAATCAAATTGCTTGGTCGCATAGCGCCACTTCAGCGCCGATAAAAGTTCTTCCGCGTTGAGTCCTGATTCATTTTGCAGCTCTGCCATAATTCATCCTCTCCAAATGATTACGAAATCCAGCCGGCAATATCTTTGGCGTGATAAGTCAGCACGGTATTCGCGCCTGCACGGATGCAGGCCGTCAGCGTTTCGAGCACTGCCGCGCGCTCATCCAGCCAGCCTTTTTGTGCCGCGGCCTTGATCATGGCATACTCGCCGCTCACCAGATAGGCCGCAAGCGGAAAATTAAAACGGTCCCGGGCTTCGCGCAAAATATCGAGATAGCACAGTGCGGGTTTCACCATCACCATGTCCGCGCCTTCCTGAATATCCAGTTCGATCTCCCGCAAAGCCTCCGCGCGATTGGCCGGGTTCATTTGATAGGTCTTGCGGTCTTGGGGGATTTTTTTTGCGGAAGCCGGCTTGCCTGCCACGGTGAGCAAGCCCGCCGTGGCGGGAGCCGAATGCGCGGCATCGCGAAAAGGTCCGTAAAACGAGGAGCTGTATTTGGCGCTGTAACTTAAAATGCCTGTTTGTTTCAAACCGTTTTCATCCAACGCACGGCGGATCGCACCCACGCGCCCGTCCATCATGTCGCTGGGAGCCACCATGTCCGCCCCCGCTTCTGCATGGCTCAACGCGATCCCGGCCAAAATGGGCAATGATGCATCGTTTTCAATGTCCCCTTTCGCGCTTAGAAGTCCGCAATGTCCGTGGCTCGTATACGCGCACAGGCAAACGTCGGTGATGACAAGCATCTCCGGAAAGCGCTTTTTTATTTCACGCACGGCTTTTTGAACAATTCCAGTCTTGAGCGCGGCCTTGGAAGCCTTCTCATCCTTGTCTTCCGCGAGCCCAAAAAGGAGCAGCGCCCTCACTCCCGCTTTTTGCAAACTGCCGACTTCGTGAAGCAGCGTGTCGGGAGAAAAACGAAATTGACCGGGCATGGAAGTAATCGCCTCTTTCACGCCGCGCCCTTCGCGCACAAAATACGGCATGATGAGCTGGCTTTTGGAAACCTGTGTTTCCTGAAACAGCCGGCGCATGGCTTTGCTCACACGCGCGCGTCTGGGCCGGTACTCTGGGAATTGTGCTGACATAAGTTTCCTGCGATCACTTTCTTTGCTTGGCGGTAAATGCTTCCAACGCCCGCACCAACCCCTCCACTGTGTGTTCACGGGCTTGAAGCAGCGGTTTGAGTCCCAGCTGCTGCAAAGCTTCGGTGGTTGCCGGACCGATGGAGACCAATTTGCGGCGTATTTTAGCGCGAAGCGGCCGCGGAAGGGCATTAAAAAAATGCCGCGCCGTCGAGGCACTGGTCAAAAGCACAAAGTCCGGCTCCCCGGCTCGAACCGCTTCGCGCAGCCCCGTTAATTTGCGCGCATCCCGGACGGTGCGATAAGCCGTCACCGCCGTGACCCGCCCACCCGCTTTTTCAAGCGCCTGCTTTAAAAAGGGCGGCGCGATATCCGTGCGCGGCAGTAAAAAGTGCTTCCCCCGGATCGCTTTCT
>Ga0154324_102_pt1 | contig 21689 bp, 20 predicted proteins | sample RifGroA2_FD_115852 | JGI IMG/M metagenome (GOLD analysis project Ga0154324, IMG submission 115852) | Omnitrophica bacterium GWA2_52_12 | reverse complement strand
AAAATTCCGCGCCGGTAGATTTTGCGATGCAATTCAAAATAAGCCTTCAGGATTTGGCGCCCCACTTCTTCCGGAACGCGCCATAAGAGGCCGACATGCGGGTATTTGTTGCTCAACAAAACTTCCACGTATTCCTGAATCATGCGTGAGCGATAAACAAAACTTGGAACAGCTAGCCCCGCAAGGTGCTCACGGGCCAAAATCAGTTTCTTGGCTTCGTGCTGAATGTTGCTTTCTTTGCCTCGCGCCAGATGCTTTTCCACCAAAGCCGTATTTTCAATCAGGTGAACTTGGGTAAACGATCGGCCTTCGTCGCTCAAAAGAATCCGTTTTTTTCCGTGAATGCGGTTCTTTAAAATCTGTTTGTATTTCTCCGCCGCCCGGGATCCGGCGTTCATATCTGCATCGCTAGCAGCTGGTCTCTCCGGCAACGAACGCATCTCGGAGCGCATCGTCCCCGATGCGTCCCGAGAAGTCCCGCGAGCGGAGTCGCGAGATTTCTCGGGACGGGATATGGTCTTTTTGGATTCATTGCCATCAAATAATCTTTCAAGGCGGGCTAAAAGATCTGCCGGCATGTCGAGCTTGTAGAGACCGTAATGTTCCCCTTCAAATTCAACGCTTGCTTCTTGAATTCTCCGGCCGGATATCCGATAAGGAATCGGTGCATCCTTAAGCACCCCTATGGCTTCGTAAAGAAACGTTTCTGCCTTTCCTGGATTGGCACCGTGCATAAATTGCCAGGCCTCTTCGTGTTGAACGCGGTAGACCGCCAAGCCATTCACTTCGCGAGCAAGCGCGAAATAGGACGCAGGGTCGGCTGATTTTGTATTGTTCTGCAACACGCCGGTAATTGTTTCATTGCCCCAGTAAGCCGGCTTAAAACCGCCCCATTCGATTGTGTTTTCTAAAATTTCGTTTTTGGTTAAAAAATTTGAAATCTTTTGGGCGTATTGAAGGCGCTTTGAATGGTCGCCATCCGAATCGCGTGAGTCCGCCGGACTTCCTAAGGAATTGTAGAGTGCATTGAAACTTAAAATACTCACCAAGATAAGTCCATTGATCCACAAGAGTGGAGCAAATGGGTTATTTAAATTTTTTGCGAAATACATTGCAGGTGCTGCGGAAAGAAATAATGCGAGAAGCTGTAAAAGCCGCGAAGCATCAATCATGGACTGTAATCGGGCGACAGGTAAAAATTCGTTGGGCAACTCTTTTTTGAAAATCAAGCCAAAGGCCCATTTGCTGCTTAAGTCACGAACTCTTTCTTGAGCCGTCAACATAGCTGCCAAACCTACCATAAACGCAATGAAGGCCCACGCAGTTATCGCCAAAGCCATGACCACACCCATCAGCAACCCAGCTGCGGGTCCAGCGGCACCCAGGATCTTAAGCAGCTCAAGCCCCACTGGAACCAGGAGGAGAAAAAATAACCCGGTTATCCATCCGCCCCGGATCTGGCTTGCGACCCGCTGCCTCTCCAACCGGTACTGCGCTGCGGCCTTAATCTGCCAGGGTTCAAGCGCTGCCAGTTGCTCGCGTTTTAAAGATGTTTTTAAATCCGGCAGCATCGCTGACCAATCCAAGGCCTCTTCGTCTGTTTTAAAATCAAGCATGGCCTGCTGCCACGCGTCCCAGAGTTGCCGTCGAACTTCAGGGGCATGCTCTTCTAAGACTTTTAATGCCTGATCCGGATTTTGTTCAAACTGCTTAAACCATAGATCCGCGGCTTGGTTTTTATTTTCCCCTTCGTAACCGGCTAGTCTGGCAATCAAAGCAGATGGATCTTTTTCACCCTGCAGCATAAAAATCAAGGCTGGCAAAGTTTCACCATGCATGAAGATATCTAGCCAAACCAGGTCGTCTTCCAAATCCACAAACACCTTCTTGGTTCGGCGAGGATCCTTGTCAAAAAATTGAAACGTTGCTGCCGGCGGCAAAGATGCGACATGCAGAATTTGCATGGCAAAACTTTGCCCAAGAGCAGCATAAGCTTTCTCAAAAAAACCGTTTTCTCCGTAAACCTCTTGAGCCCTATTCACAAGTTGTGCCATTTGTCTGTCAGCGCGGAAAATAAAAAAGCGCTGCCAATCCTTGAGGGCACGCCCGTTCGCAGACCATATTTGGATTTGTCGTTCAAGCGCTCGCGAGTCAAGAGAGAGCGTCCGGCTCTGATGATCTACCCAGCCGTGGGGATAACGCGCCAATCTATGCCCGGGCAGCACATTCGCGACCTCTCTGATTTTTATTTGAATATCGTTGAAGATCAGCTCTTCTTCCGATTTAATCTCATAAAGGTAGGGTATGGCCCGCCGGTTTGAATGATTTTCAAACATCGTGATTGCCAAACGGTCACGCGCTAAAGACTGGTTAATCTGGGTGAAAAGAAATAAAGTCTCTTCCGGGGCTCGATCCACGCGCCTCATCCAATGCCCCAGTATAAATCTCCAGGATTTTTCAAATAGTTCGGTCAATCCATTGCGCGTTTTCAAAAAAGAGATCCAATTTCTCATGTCGCTTAGCCATACCTTAGGCAAGAATGGGTCTTGTGGATCACTGCGGCGCTTTCTGACTTCAACAAAATTTTCAAAACGTTTCTTGAGGAGTTGATACATGGGAAACGTCACGATTTCTGCTGCGCTTTTTTCAAAAGCCTCGTTTTTCTTTAATTCCTTGAGTTGTGCAAACGATGGCGGAATGATAAATCCATCGATATCCAAGCGCGTCACGTAAGGGACAAACTCCTGAGCGGGCACCGGCTCAACTCGGAATGCCGGCACGTTTTTTTCTTCCCATATCTGGTTCCCCCGACGCCAGTGCCGCAGAGTGACGGTGTTTTTGGCCCGGTCTATTTCAACAATTTCGGCAAGCGTTTGCTCATACGCGCTGCCTACTTTGGAGCCTAAACGCACGGTTTGCCCCACCTCCAGCTCCCGGATTCTTTGCTGCGAAATTTCCTGGAACTTTTTCTTAAATTCCACTTTTCTTGTTCGCATCAAAAAATGAGCCCCGTGCCATGCCGTCAACAAAGCCGGCGGCAGGATAAAAAATCCAAACGCCGCAACAAAGACAGGGTTCACATTTGGCCCCAGACCGGCAGGAAAAACCAGCGCCAATAAAGCAAGGAACAGCGCTCCAACGCCCCCGGCGGCCGCGAGTACATAAATTCTAAAGTAGTTCCCCTCTATTTTTTTGTAGTCGCGCACAACCTGAGAGAAGCGCTCTTCTTGAAATGGTTTCTGCTTGAGAAGATCGGTTCGGACTTTTTGTATGCCGGGGGCATACAAAAAGGCGTTGAGAGCCCGGTGATTCCAGCGGCCTTTACTGTCAAGCAGATTTTGACTTGCAAGATACTGCGCCAAAATTTGAAAACGTTCCTCTTTTGCTTGGGAGTTCATCCAGCTTTGATAGATTGTTTTTATCGTAAACATCCAGAATAATTTTTTACGCCACTGCATCGCCTCTGTTTTTCGCGCATCTTCCGAATCAAGAGAAAGCGCGGCGGCAGAAAAAGTATGAAACAGGAACCACAGCAGAGCCCCTTGATGCTCGAGTGAAAACTCCGCTTTTTTGGAATCATCGCTTAAAATTTCTTTCAATGTATCAACGGCCGGCTGCAAGCTGACGGAACCGCCGACAGAATTCTCAAGGGGAGTGAGTGCCGCTTGGTTTGCATCAGCCCGTTCAGGGGGAAGCGGCTGAATAAACGCGGGGCTGACCCCAACGCTCTCGAGGGTGCGGTCTCCGGAGACCCAGGCCAGTGAAACTTGCTTGTCGTTTTGATAGAGCCGCGTGATCGTCGCCTGCCTTGCGCCGCCTTTCCAGCCCGGATCGTAGTAAACCTCTTGCCCCACGCGAAGCTGTGGCCAAACTAAACTAGCCCGGTGTGTGCGGAATCCGGAAACAGTCTTTTGCTGCAAAAATTCGCGGCCAAAGAAGCCTATCCAGGCAACGCCCAGCCAGGCCAACGCATCGGTCCATTGCCCTAAGAGAGCTCCAAAGGGCGGCGCTACAAAAACTCCGGCCAGTGCCCCCGCCGCAAAATAAAAACTGACAAAAAGCAACGCCGGGATCACGCTTCGAAAATGAAATTTTAAAGGGACTTGCCCACTCACCGACTGCTCAAACAATAATCGGTCCTGATCGCTAGAAAACATACCGTGGTAAGTCACTTGATCCATAGCTTCACTGAAAGACGCTGCCTCCGCGCGCATCTCAGAGCGCTTCACAAGCGCGCGGCGATCTGTCCAACGTGCGGCTTCTTTCGCAATCACGGTCTCGGCATGCTCGCGCTGACCGAGAAATTCGGCGGTTTCGAAAATGGGCGCGTAACGCGTGGCCGTGCGCATGACCGCCGGCGCTTGATAACCGGGGATGCTCGCGGCCATGAGCGCGCGGTACAGCTCTTTATGCCGCGCTTCTTCTTTCGAGATTTTGGGCGTGATCACGCAGTAGCTAAATCCGTTTTTATGCAGCAACGTTTCGATGTTTTGTTTGTGGAAGCCGCCGAAGACGAGGATGGCAACGTCACGCTCATCATTCTGGAGAGATTGGGAAGATGGATCCCCGCTAGAAGCATGCGGGGATGACAGAGGGAGAGGGGACGGGAATGATTCAGCGCTAACGGCGCTGAATACATGATGGTCCCTGCTTCCATGCAGGGGCGGGAATGACAAAGGAGGAAGTGGCGTAGGCAGTACACCCGCCGGCTTCACTGAGTCAGGTTTATCTAACATGTATTTTTTTAGAGCGGCCTCTACCGCTTGATCACGTTCCTCGGCTAATTCGTAAAAGCGCATGGCGCGGCGAATATTGGCTTCCCATTTTTTTGAAAGCGCCAGTGATCTGCGCGTTTGGCCCACGATGAAGGACAGTAATTCTTCTGTTTTGAAAGTTTTGAGCGTGGCCTGAATCGCCTCATATTCCTCAAAGGAAATTTCCAGCGCGTTCACGCGCTCAAGCTGGTTCAGGATTTTTACATAACGGAAAATGGCGCGATTTCGCTTGTTCGTTAAGAAAATTTCAGCCAGTTCGTTTTCAAAGTTTTCCATTTCGCCGAATAGTTCGCGGGGCCGAATGGCATGTATGGCCTGCAGGCTTGCGGGTGTTTTTACGCGCTCCGACGCAAGTACTGCCATGATGTTGGGGTAGCGATCATCCTGTAGGGGCAATTCATGAATTGCCCCTACAAATTTGCGGTTTGAGTATAGAGCCGCGGTTAACCGCTTCAGGTATGCCAGTAAATCCAGTTCGCCGGCATCAAAACGCTTGCGCAGCTTGCGCTGTTCCTTGACTGTTTTGGGTAAGTATTGGTCCGCAAGTTTTTGAAGACGGCCCGACAAGTCCTGCAAATCCGCAGCCGTTTGCTTACGCGTCAGAGCGGCCTGCCGGTACCACTCGATGTTTTCAAGATGTAGCTGCACATTGTCCGCACCGATAAGATCAAAGTCCCCTGTGGATGAGGAGAAAGGGGAGGGGGAAATGGGGAAAGAAAATGACTTCGGTTCATTTACATTTTTTGGTCTTCCCTTTTTATCTTTCACCTTTCCCCTTTTACCTTTTCCCTTATTGAAGCGCGTAATATGCGCGTACTCCGCGCCGCCGATCAGCAGTTTATCCATCAACGCGTGCGCCACTTTTCTTTTTATCTGCGGATCCGAAATTCCGGAAAAATATTTATCCGTGGGAACCGGCCCTTCGTAGCCTTCCTCAAAAACCGTTTTGACTCCGTAATGTTCAACCAGGTAATGAATAATTTTTGCGATTTTTTCCTGCGCCTCAAGCGAGTCGTGCGCATCCTGAATGTAAATGATCGTTTTGCCGGAAGATCCCTGCGCCGAAGTTTCAACGGTGCCCAGGGCCGATGGAATCGACACAAGGGGGTTTTGCTTGGGCAATGGCCGGTTTTGCGTTGGTTCGACTTCACGCTTTACACTCGCCGCTTCATGCGTGCGCGGCGCTGCCTGCGCAAGATCGGTTGCAAGCAAACACACGCAGAGCGTGAGCGCCACGGTCTTGAAAAAAAGACCGGTCTTTTTGGGGGTAGCAGCCTTTATATTTATAGAAAGTTGGTTCATAGCAAAAGCGGTATGAAAAGATAATCGCAGAGGGGCTAAATTACAAACAGGGGTGAGCGGCGATTGAGTCGGTGCGGGGCTTTGCTATAAATTGCTCGAAAAAACTAAGGCCTAAAATCCAACCGCAGGGGCAATTCATGAATTGCCCCTACAAATCGGTCGGCGTTATTCTTTTTCCCGATCCAGGCGCAGCTGCCCGCAAGCGGCATTGATTTCGCGGCCGGCGGTTTGGCGCACCGTGACACGCACGCCTTTATCTTCCAGCGCATGCACAAACGCATCGATGCGCGGTTTCTCGGGCGTGCGAAAATCCATTTCGCGGATAGGATTGTAAGGAATGATATTCACTTTCGCATGCAGGCGGCTGGCGATCTGCGCCACGCCGCGCGCTTCTTCATCGGAATCATTCACATCACGAATCAGTGTGTATTCAAAAGTAATGTCGCGCTTCAGCTCGTGATGAATTTTATCCAGCGCTTCGACCAGCTCTTTCAGCGTATATTTTTTATTGATCGGAACCAGTTCGCTGCGCTTGGCTTCAATGCTTGAGTGCAGAGAAACCGAAAGACGCACGCGGCCCTCATTCAGCTTGACGAACTCCACGATCTTCGGTGTAATGCCTGAAGTAGAAACCGTGATGCGCCGGCCGCCCATCGCCAAACCCCATTCCGCTTGCAAAATTCTGAGCGCTTTCATCGTCGCCTCAAAATTATCCAGCGGCTCACCCATGCCCATAAACACCACATTCGTCACGGGCATTTTTATTTTCTTTTCAATCCAGACGATTTGCTCAATGATTTCCCCGGCCGTCAGATTGCGCCCGAACTTGCCCTTGCCGCTCGCACAAAAAACGCAGCCGATTTTGCAGCCAAGCTGAGTGGACACGCACACCGTTTGACGGCCCTGCTGGGAGATCAGCACGCTTTCCAGCAACCTATCATCGCGGGTTTTAAACAGAAATTTATGCGAATCCCCGCGCCCGCCCTCAAAATCTTCCGCAAAGGTAAGGCCCGCCAAATCATGGGTTTGGGTCAGTTTGGCGCGCAGCGCTGCGGTCAGCGTTTTGGCCTCGTCCAGTTTCGAGATATGTTTTTGGTAAAGCCACGCCAGTAGCTGCCCCGCCCGGTAGGCGGGCTCTTCGATCGATTGGATCAGGGTTTGCGCTTCGGAAAGTTCCAATCCGTAAAGAGTAGGTTTCAAAGAGGTCACTTGCGGTTCTTCAAATCCACTTTTTCCATTTCATCCAAATCAGCATGCCCACACCCGCAAAAGCCATCAATCCGAGTGAAAAAAAGTAGCCCAGCGGGTGATCCAGCTCCGGCATGTGCTGAAAATTCATGCCGTAAATACTAGCGATAATCAGCGAGGGCATCGTCAACGTCGCCATGGCGGTCATGCGCTTCATCATCAGGTTCATTTTGTTCGACATCACCGAAAAATGCACCTGCATGAGAATGCCGATCTTTTCATGAAATCCTTCCGTGATTCCGTAAATGCGGAACAAGTGGTCATACACGTCGCGAAAATAAACTTTTTGTTCATCCGTAATAAAATCACTGGCGTTGCGGGTCAGATAGTAAATCATATCGCGCTGTGGCGCGACTGTTCGCCTCAGCATAGAAAGATCGTGTTTGATTCTGAGCAATCTCGGCAAGTGCCTTTCATCCTGGGCTTCAAAAACCAAATCTTCGAGCTCATCCAGGCCCGCATCATATTGATCCAGCACCGGCATATAATTATCCACCAAACGGTCAAGCAAGGCATGAAAAAGCAGCGTGGCATCTCGTCCCATAAAAAAACTGTTCTTTTTTTTGATTTGCTCACGTACTTGCTCAACGCTGCGCACCGGCGTGCGGTGAAAAGTCACCACGTAGTTTCTCCCCACAAATACGTCCAGCTCGGTGGTGAGAAGCTCATCGCCGCTGCGCGAAACCGCGTGCATGACGATGAACAGGTGATCATCGTAATCATCCACTTTCGGGCTGGAGACATCGGTCACACAGTCTTCAACAGCAAGCGGATGGAAATTAAAAATCTCGACTAGCGCATCGGTTTCAAACTCATCCGCGTTTTCCAAATCAACCCAGAGCAGCGCATTGGGGTTTTTTATAGCCGCGAGCATCCGTGCACGCGACACGTTGCTTTCAAACGGTTTATCCTTTTCACTCACAAAAGCATACAGCATGATTTTCAATCACTCGTTTATTCGGTAGGGAACGGTTTAAAACCGTTCCCTACAGTGGAGAATCTATCGTTTAGATCCCCGGCAAAAACTTCCGGGGATAAGTGTACGGCCTACGGCCTCCCTTATTTTCTGAGTTTAAAGCCGATGCGGAACAAATAAACCGTCAGCGCAAGAAAACCCGTAAAAAGCACCAAAACCACGGCGGCGCATGCCGTGACGGGCACATCCGATTGCCCGATCATACCGTAACGCATCCCATTAATCATGTAAAAAATAGGGTTAAAATTTGTGACCCAGCGCAGCGGCGCGGGCACCATGGTGATCGAATGGAATACCCCGCCCAAAAAAATCAGCGGCGTGATGACAAAAGTCGTGATCAGGGAAAGATGTTCAAACTCTTCGGCAAAAAGCGCCGTGATCATGCCGGCCGCCGAAAAAATCAAAGACACGATCACGACAAAATAAAACATCACAGCCGGATGCGCGGGCATAAAGCGCACAAAACACAGGGAAGCGGCATAGACCCCGCTCACCACCACCAGCGACCGCGCCAGACCGCCGATCAAAATCGCTGCGACCATTTCCAGGTAGGAAAGCGGCGTTACAAGCAATTCCTCTATATTATTAGCCCAACGCGAAATAAAAAGCGAGCTCGAAGTATTGGCATAGGCGCTTTCAATGACATGCATCATAATCAGGCCCGGAACCAGAAAAACCAGGTAGGGCACGCCCTGCACGGTCTCGATGCGGCCGCCCAGCGAAAATCCGAAAATAAAAATATAAAGACAGCTCGAAACCACCGGCGGGAAAATGGTCTGCGTAAAAACACAGGTAAAACGCACGATTTCCCGGCGGACCAGAGTGATAAAGCCCGTCATTGATCGCATGCCGTACTCCCCGTCTTGGCAGTCAGAGTCAAAAAAGCGTCTTCCAGTTTGGGGCGGCGCACATCCACTTTTTCGATCTCAATTCCTTTCCCATGCAAAAGCTGCAAGACCTGGTTAACCATGCCCGGCTTCTCCTCGAACGATAAGCGTTTGCCGCCGTCTAATATTGTCACGGCCCCTTCCCGTACCCTGCCCGGAAATTCAAATACGGGCGTTTTGAGAGTCAGCTCCACAAAGTCCCGATGCAGCCGGTGAATTAAAGTCCCCATCGCTTCCTGCGCCACTACGCGCCCCTGATGCACCACTCCCACATGCGTACAAAGTTTTTCCGCTTCTTCAATGTAATGCGTGGTCAAAAAAATCGTTTTGCCTTTGCTGTTGAGCTCTTTCAAAAAACTCCAAAGGTGATAACGCAGCTCAAGATCAACTCCTGCCGTCGGCTCATCCAGAATCAAAATCCTGGGGTCGTGCATCAATGCCCGCGCAATCAAGAGGCGCCGCTTCATTCCGCCCGAAAGCCGTTTGTAATCGTGTTTGCGTTTTTCCCAAAGATCAAAAAACTTAAGCCAGTGCTCAGCCCGTTTTTTCGCTTCTTGCCGGTCAACGCCAAAATAGCCGGCCTCATACGTTAATATCTGTTCCGCCGAAAGAAACGGATCAAAATTAAACTCCTGCGGCACAAGCCCGATCATGGCGCGCGTCTGGCGGTAATCGCGGCGCACATCCTTGCCGAAAATCAGCGCCTCGCCCTGCTGATAATTCGCCAGGCCCGTCATCACGCCAATCGTCGTGGTTTTACCCGCGCCATTGGGCCCCAAAAAACCAAAAAACTGTCCGGGCTCCACGCTGAGCTGAAGATTGTCCAGCGCCTTGAAGCGGTTGCGGTAAAACTTGGTCAGATTTTTTATTGAAATGGCTGGAGGCATAAGAGGTTATGAACTTAAAAAAATGGCGGAGAGACAGGGATTTGAACCCTGGAGACCCCTTTCAGAGCCTACCCGCTTTCCAGGCGAGCCCGTTCGACCGCTCCGGCATCTCTCCGTTTATCGTTTTTCTTTGCGCAGCGCGCGAAAAAACTCCTGCAGAAACAATCGGCTGTCTTCTTCCATCACGCCGCCCTGGACAAGCAGGCGGTGATTCAGCCGGTCATCGCTGGTAATCTTGTATAAACTTTCGCACGCGCCGGCCTTGGTATCGCGCGCGCCGAAAACAAGTTTTGAACATTTCGTAATCACCAGGGCGCCCGCGCACATCGGGCAAGGCTCCATGGTCACATACAGTGTGCATTTTTCAAGCGACCCGCGGTGTTTATCGCTGCCCTGCGACACCGCGCTCGAAGCCTGCGTCAGCGCGATCATCTCCGCATGCGCGGTCGGATCGTGCAGGGTTTCCATCTGATTATGCGCCCGCGCGATGATCTTGTTTTCAAAAACAACTACGGCCCCGACAGGCACTTCGCCCTTTTCAAGCGCAATCGCCGCCTGCTTGAGCGCTTCCTTCATGAAATGCTGTTCTGGAACTTCCATAGAAACGAGGGATTCAAAAGCCCCGGGGTGTCGCTTGATGAATTGGGAGATCATAGCTTAAAAGGCGGCGCTTTTCTAGAAGTGGTTTTGCGGCGGCCGCCGGGCTTCTCTAGTACCTCATGACATTTGAATTTGTGGATGTAAGTCGTTCCTGTAGGGGCAATTCATGAATTGCCCCTACCAAAAACAAATGTCATGAGGTACTAGGAGGTATGGCTGCCGCACTCCGGGTGATTACGCTGGCAGATATGCAGCAGTTCTTCAGCCAGCCGCTCATGCATTCTTTCTTCCTGCACAAGCCGGCCAAGCAGCTGTATCACCGGATCTTTTTTGTCGAATCCCAGCAAACATTGATCCAGTATCTCCTGATATTTCCAGGCAGTAGTCTCTTCGGATTTTCTCATTTTTTCAAACCGCAGCATCCACAGGATCTTTAAATACTCATTCTTCATGGCATTTTTTCCCCAAGGCCGTGATGATTTTTTCAAGCATGGCTTTGTGCCCCAAACTGTCGTCGGCGAGCTTTTTCAGAATGGCCAGCACCCTGCCGCGGTCAGTATCTGAAAAAAAACTCAACTCGTCCTCATTCTGATAAAAGGTATTGAACAGGCTGATGCCCACATCCTCTTCTTCAATTTCAGTCAGAAGCCTGTTGATCATCGCATCGATGTCTTTTTTCTTCATGCGTCCTTGCCCTGCACCAGTAACTGCCCCTGCCGCGCGTAATCAATGGCTTCCGCTAAAATCCTTGCGGCTTCTTGCGGCGCGTGAAAGCCCATCGAGTTTTCGGCAGAAATAAAATCAAGCCGCCACTGTGCTTTTCTTTGCATCTCGTAGGCCGCTTGAAGCTGTTCGTCGTTGGCCCCGTCCTTTTTGGCCTGAACGATCGCCTCAATCAACGCCAGCAGCGCCGTTTCCGCCCGGTCCAGCAGCGCGCGCGTGCGGGCCTGAATGGTTTCAACGCGTTCTTTCATTTCCGCTTCCGTGAAGTGGTGGCATTGCAGGCAGGCGCGCGCGGTATTCAAAAGCGGACTGCGAATATGGTGATCGGTGACTTTGGCGGCGCCTTCGCGCTTGTAAGGCATGTGGCAATCCACGCAGGAGACTCCGCTTTTGGCGTGCACGCCCTGATTCCATAATTCAAATTCAGGATGCTGCGCCTTGAGCACCGGCGCGCCCGTTTCGGCATGCACCCAGTCTTTATACCCGGTTCTATTGTAATACGATTCGATCTCTTCGACCTTCAGCCCCTCGGCCCACGGATAGGTCAGTTGTTTATCGGGGCCCTTAAAATAATATTCCACATGGCATTGCCCGCACACAAACGTGCGCATTTCCTGGTGCGTGGCCATCGTGTTGGGGTCGTAGTTCTTGATGCCTTCTTTTTCTTTCAGCGCTTTGATGCCGTTTAAAAAACCCGGGCGCGTCACGCGTAATTCCATCGTCTTGGGGTCGTGGCAATCGATGCACGCCACCGGATGCTTCGCATATTTCCAGGCTTTCTCCAGCGGCATGCGATTGACTTCCGCAAAACCTTTCATTAAATCGCCACCGCCGACTGTTTCATAAATATTTTTCATCCCGCCGGCGTGGCAGTGCAGGCAGGCGCCCGGCTGTTTAAATTGTTTGGTGCGTAGCGTTTCTTTCTGATCCGCCAGCGAGTACGCGTGGCCGCGTTCTTCACGGTAATCCACGCCAAAGGCATAGCCTGCAAAAAAACGCCTCCATTTGGGCTCCTCATCCAGCTTTGAAAACGCTTCGCTGCCGCCGTAGCGCGTTCGCTCGATATCTGAGGTCTTTTTATACCCATCGTATTCGCGCGGAAAATTGCGCCGCCAGATTTCAGGATCGGTGTTTTTTTCCGTCAGCTGAACCACATCGATGCGCTGGATCTTTTCCTCCGATTTGCGCTCGCGAATATTCATCAGCAGGGCAACGATCCCCCCGGTCAGCACCATCGTGATCAAGATCACCGAAACATACCCTAAAATTCTTCGCACGGCTTGCTCCTTCGCATTAATCCAGACTCATGTGCCCCACGGAACGGTGGCATTCCGTACAGCGCACCGTATCCAGCGCCACTCCCCGGTGACCCGTCAGTTCGCTGACCATATCGTCGTGGCAGTGGATGCAGTTGGCCTGCAAAATCTTTAAATTATGATCGCTGATTCGGATCGGTTCCGGAAAATTCTGCAGTGTAAAGGCCTTGGAATGATTCCACCCGTTACGCGACTTCTCTACATACTTCCACGGAAACGCATGCGGAATGTGGCAATCGTTGCATTTGGCCGCCTGATGGTGGCTCGACTTCGTCCACGACTCGTATTGATCCCGCATGATATGACAATTCATGCATGCGCGCGGATTATTACTGAAATACGACAAGCCCTTGGCATAATCAAAGGTATAAAATCCGAGACCGGCCACAATCCCCAACGCCAGACAGGCAAAAATCTCAATCTTGGCAAACGCACTTAATTTCATCAAACTCGATTCATGTTCCGGCTCTCGTTTAAGGGGCTGTGATGATACTAGTGTCCGCCATCACAGCCTGTCAAACCAATTCATGCGCTTCTTGAAGAACTTACGGGCTCCCCGGGTTCACGGCGGCGGACTGTCTGGTGCAAAGAGCCACCCGCTTTGAAAGTTCCGGCCGTTATTCTGCCGGCCAGCAAACACCAAATTCAGATGCGGTGACAAATAGGAAATGTTTGAAATTCCGCACTGATTTGAGTTAGACTTTCAACATGCGCTTCACAAGAATGATTGCCTTTGGGCTGTGCCTGATCTCTGCGCTGGGATCTACGGTCTGGATAATTCCCGCTGCCTCCGGGGAACCTGAAGATCCTCCATCTCCTCCCACCTACGACCAGCTTTCCCCCGAAGAACTCGCCAAGACAATGCCGGCACCGGAGAAAATAGATGACCGGCTTTGGGAAGAAATGCATCAAATTCAACAGCAGCGGGACGCAGCGCTTGATAGACTGAAACAGATCGAGCGCGAACTTCAGCGGCTGGATAGAATTGAACAAACGGGCGCCAAAAAGCTTTTCGATGATCTTGCGAAAAAAAAGGGCTCATACCGCGATTACGAAACCGGGGCCTCCCCGGGCCAACTTCAGAAAGAGCGCAAGACTCTGACCACTGAAAAGAACGAGCTTGAGCAAAAAGAAACGACTCTTTTTAAGAAAGAACAGGCCCTTGAGAACGAGTGGTTAGACTACGTTAAAATTCGAAAAGCTGATCCGCCGCCCTACGCATCTCCGACAAACGAGAAGGGTCTAAAAAAGTTTTTTCAGCAGCAGATCGCGGAGCTTAAAAAAGAACTTGCCGTCGAAGAGGGGTATCTGCAGGAAGCTAAAAGATGGGCAAAAGATTACGAATCACAGACAAGCGTGGCCGCTCAACAAGAGCGCGTGGATGCGGTCACGGCGCAGTTGAAAGAGGCGGAAGAGGGCCTAAGGCTTCTTGAGCGAAAAAAAAGTGCCGTTCCCGATGCAGGCATAACCGACGAAAAAAAATCGCCGCCACATCCAGAGCCAGCCCGAAAACCCTTGACCGATGAAGAGAAAGCCGCGTGGAAGAAAAAGGGATTTTCAGATATTGAAATCAAAACGCTTTATCATGGCGGCGTCGTGACGGATGAAACAGGGCACATCATCACCGGATGGCCGCCTTCTTCCTCAAAAAGAAAGCTTTCTTTCGCCGACCGTCTAAAGAAAATGACCAAGCCCTCAAAATAATGGGCTGCAGATTCCGTTGACATCAGGTTATTATACAGCGTAAAATGCCCACATGATTACACGCCAACTCGCCCCCTTGTTGCCTCAATCCCAAAAAAGCATTCTGCTTCTCGGCCCCAGGCAGACGGGCAAGTCCACCTTAATCGCAAGTTTTGGACCTGATCTTACGCTGAACCTTGCTCATGAAGCCATTTATCTCGATTTTGCTCGTAATCCCATGGAACTGGAGGAGCGCCTGGCTTCTTTCAATACAGCAAAACCCATTTCGGTTTTTATCGATGAGGTTCAGCGTTTGCCAAGTCTTCTGAATACGATTCAAGTTCTCCTGGACAAGCCTGGGAATAAAATCAGATTTATATTAACCGGCTCAAGTGCAAGAAAATTAAGGAGGGGCCATGCCAATCTGCTCCCCGGACGTATTCATACGTTTTATCTTGGCCCGCTTGTGGCCGGTGAATTAAAACATCAAATGGATGTGCGCCAAGCGCTCGCTTACGGCAGTCTTCCGGGAATCTGGACAGATAAAGATCCTCTGTCAAAAGAAAAAACGCTGCGCTCCTATGCTGGAACCTATCTAAAAGAAGAGGTTCAGGCGGAAAGTCTTACGAGAAATCTGGAAGGATTTTCACGTTTTTTAAATGTGACGGCTGGATGGGCAGGTCATTTCCTCGATCTTTCAAAAATAGCTGCCGCTGCACAGGTAGCGAGACAATCGGCCGCGCGCTATTTCGAAATTTTGGAAGATTGCTTGATCGTCCATCGCTCAGAGCCTTTCACCAAAAGCTTGTCGCGGCGGCTGGTGCAGCATCCGAAATTTTATTTTTTCGACACGGGCGTACTGAATGGCCTCCTTGAAAATTTTCAGCCTTCACAAGATCGCATTGGCCCTCTTTTTGAGCACCTGATTTTCACTCAAATTCTGCATAGCGCCTCCGCCCGCGACCACCAAATACGGATTTCTTCTTTTCGTACTGAACATGGCGCTGAAGTGGATTTGATCGTGGAAACAGGAGGAAAGCTCTTTGCGCTCGAGCTCAAAGCTTCGCGTAATGTCGGTCCTTCCGATTTAACCGGTCTTAAGCGTTTCACCGATTTTTATGGAAAAAAACACCGCCCAAGGGTGGTCTATCTCGGCGATCATGCCAAAAAAATCGAAGGGATTGAAATCCTGCCCTGGCAAAGCGCCCTACAGGAAATGGGTTTTTGAGGGGATGGTGCGCCCGACAGCTTGCCCGCCAATCTCTTAGGTGGGGCGTCGAACCTGTAACCTTCTGATCCGCAGCTCCCTTGGAGCTAAATTTCTGTTCAAGCGCTGAATAATTTAACGGATTATAGTAGAAGGGGTTACGGCGGGCAAAAATTTTGAGTTGTTCGTTTCTTGGCCGCTAGGTGTCTCACAGGTGTCTATACCAGAACCAAATTTAGATAAGACCACAGCGGGTTAGGAAAGCCGCGGTCCCTCTAGATACTATTTTTTTCATAACGACACCTTCTAATCATAAGCATGATGGCCTCGCCTGCGGAGCGCCAGCAATACCACACGTTTTGCCGATTCGTCTACATCGTAAAGAATGCGCCAGTCACCTTCTCGGATGCGAAAGCGGGCAAGGTATTGAAAAACAGAAACTTCGCCCTTAAGAAATTTAAAACTTTTCCCCTCTGGCTTTGGATCTATGGCTAGTTTGTCGAACCACTCCAGAATGCGCAGTTGCTCTTTTTTAGATGCTTTCGAAAGCACCTTAAGGAATTCTTTTTCGGCTCTCTCGCTCGGAAAGCCAACCTCATAACTCGCTTGGGTCATAAATTACACTAATTTGTTTTTGAGACGGCTGACCGGAACCCATCCACCTGCCGCATATTCTTTACGCCCCTGCGCCACTTCCTGCATCAGAGCCTTATCTTTAAGCTCTTCGACAATTTCCAAAAGCTCAAGCAGCACTTCGTAAGGAATCATAGCTTTGACAGGCTTGCCATGATCTGTCACAAAGTAGGATTGCCTGCTTTTTAGCACCTTGGCAAGATTACCCCGCAATTCCCGAACCCCTACATACTTCCCATCTTTAACGAATCCAATAGCTGTCATTTAACACCTCCGAAACTGATGATTTATTGTGTACACAAATGATAACTTGGTATTAACGAATTTACAAGGGCTTATTCTTGCTGCCCAAAGCCGCCCCAAACAGCTTCGGCCGGCTGCCAGCGCGGCGCCTGTGAGTAACGTCTGCGGTTGTTGCACTTTATTGGCCGAGCCTTTTCAGCGTTTTGCCATGGATGCGATTTACTTTTTGCAGTGCCGCATGGATGCGTTTTTCGGCCTTGCCACTGCGGACAGGCGAAATAATTAAATTGCGGCCGTCCGTTGTCACCTCCAAGGGAGTGTTTGTGTCAATATTCAAAAGCTCTAGAACAGCCTTTTCAATAACCAGCGCAGAGCTATTGCCATGAGCAGTTAACGTTTTAATCATGTTTAACCTCCGTTATCATAATGTATCAACATTGTATCACCTAATTTAAGCCCTGTCAATTTTCTGCCTAGGCATGGTATGCCCGGAGATTCTACTTTGCCACCCTAGGATTTTTAGGGCGGAGCGCCGCTTGCATAATCAATGACAGACATGGTGTCGTTTTGGTGACGTAATGGTGCCGAAAATGCGTCAAAACACGCATTAGTAGATAAAAAATGGTATGAAAAGAAAAAAGGCGTAAGCCTCTCTAATTTGAGGACTTACGCCTTTTATAAGAGTGCGCCCGACAAGAGTCGAACTTGTAACCTTCTGATCCGTAGTCAGATGCTCTATCCAATTGAGCTACGGGCGCAAGTAATTCAAATACAATGACTTACAACTTCGTATAAAAACCTTAAAAAATGCAATTGACCACCAGTTGACCAAACCTTATACTGGTTCCCGCTTGAGAGAACAGTCGGAGGTTTGAGTTGGCCAAGTTACGTTTCATCAAAGAACACAACGAATATCAAATTGATTATTATCAAAACGGTAAACGAGTCCGCCGCTATCTCGGCCCCGATAAAAAACACGCCGAGAAAGAATTAAAACGGGTCGAGGCTTTGACCAAGGCCCAAAAACTGGGCTTTGAGCTTATCCAGCCCCAAACGGCAAGCGTTTATAATACACCATCCCCCGCAGTCCCGGCAACCCAAGAGAACAAGCCGGGTTCCGAGGGCCGCCATATCACGATTTCAAAGGCCATTGAGGTCTATCTGGGTCGTTGCGAGGGAGCCGCGCAGTCCGGTAATATTACCAAAAAAACCTACGAATACAAGAGTTCCCTCCTAAAGGGCCGGTTTTCGGAATTCCTGCGCAAGAAATTCCCGGAACTCGAGTCTCTCGATGAAATCCAAAAAGTCCATATCGAGAGCTACCGGGCTTACCGCGTAAACTCCCGGAATAAGAATGCGCCGGGCCGGAAAATTAAACCTACTTCCTTTAACAACGATCTCCGGGAACTGATCGCCTTTTTCAATTACTGCATTGATAACGACAAGACCTTTCATGTTCTGGTTAATCCGGCTTCAAAGGTTGCAAAAATCCAAAAGGCTGACCGCGACGAGCGGCCGCCCTGCTTAACCAAAGAGCAAATCAATCAAGTGCTGGAAAAATGCAACGGTGATATTGAGCTCAGGAACGTCATTGAAACTTTTGTGGAAACTGGCGTCCGCTACAACGAATTAAGAAATCTTCGCTGGGAAGATGTCGATCTTGCAAAAAATATGATCACCGTTAAGAGCCGCGAAGAATTTCTGACCAAAAGCAGAAAGAGCCGGACCATTCCCATCAGCCAAAGGATGCGGGAACTGCTTAAAGAAATTCCTCACAGGAGTGAAAAACTTTTTGATTTGAACAATCTTGAAAGGCCTAAAGCAAAAAAGAACAACCTCTGCAATATCATGAAGCGGTTTCTTGATGTCAAAAAACATTTGCCCTTTCTCCGGCGGGGCGAACGCTTCCATATTTTTCGTCATACCGCCATTACGCGCTGGGCCAACTCCGGCGTTCCGCTCCCTGTCGTGCAGAAATGGGCAGGGCATTCGAGCGTTGAAATGACCATGAAATACGTCCATCCTTCCGATGAAGAAAGCACAAAATGGATGCAAAAATTCTCGGATCTGAATAAATAAGAGCTCAGTCTTATTTATTCGCAACCGGTTTTTTTGTGCCCTATTTTCCGTAAGCGCTTATAAATCAAAGGGTTGCTTATTTAAAAGCAAAACCACTGTGCCGGTAAAGGCGGCTTAATCGCGCTTAAGCCGCCCGGGCGTATTGAATCACGCTCGCAGGCACCATCTCCTTGGTTTTCAAGAAAGAATGCAGCGCATCCACGGAAATCAGGATTCTTTTGCCTACCCGGCATAACGCCGGCCTGGTCCGGTTCATTTTTCCGTGAATGAGGAATCTTTCCGGTTGTTCGCGTAAATACTTTCGAAGCGTACCCTTTGGAATGCTTGTAAAAATACTCGCCCCATCCAGATCAAGATAGCCCTCGGGTGCAAAAATCAGGCGTTGGATAATCCGCTTGTTTATCATTCATTGAATTTCATCTCTAATCGCGACCTCCTTTTAGGAATTTGACGGTTTCGATTTTTTACTTTTTCTTGGTTTTGCTTTTCACATCATCCGCAAACTGGATGCTTTTCAATGCTTCGCCCAGCGGGTCCATAACCTCTTCCTTGATCGCTTTTTTTTGATCCGGGCTGCAAACAATGTAACCGTGAAGATCCTTCAAGCCTATTTCCTTGCGTTTCCTTTTTTTCATTGTGGTTCCTCCTTTTGGTTTTAAAAATTCTCATCTTCTTCGGAAGAGGGGTCCTCTTTCCTCTCTTCATTCTCCCGACTTCCGCTCTCATCAGCGGTTTTGCTTCTATGGCCGCCGCCACTGAAAGGTTTTCTGTCCTTCCAAGCCTCCGAATCTTCGCGCTGGATGACCGCTTTCAGTTCCTCTCTTTCCAGGGCTTCAATCGGTCCGCTTCTGGACCAATAAATTAACTGCTCTACCGGAAGGCCGTCACAGGAGGAAAAGAAAGTCGCTTTGTCTTTTTCATGAAAAAGTTTTTCCTCACTGATGAAAAAAATCTTTTTCTGGATATAGCCGAGCTTCTCGCGCAGTTTCTGAATCCTGGCTTCGGTGGGCAGGACATAAAGCACTGCATCGTAATTCTTGCTGGCGTCGTAGCGATTGAATATCGCTTTATAGCGCTCAAGCGGCTCCTTCGCGTTAAGCTCATATTCAACCGCATAATTGGCATTGGCGGTCAAAAGCAACGCATCGGGCGAGCTGCCCCGGGGTTTGATCGAACGGATGACCCGCTCCGGCACCCAGATTCCTATGTCCAATTCCAGAGCCAGAGCACGAAGCCGGATCAATCCATAATCATGCTCGTAATGCTTAAAGCGCTTATCTTTTGGAAGGGCCGGTACGTACTGAAAACCCACAGCCCGCAAACGGACCAGACCGGCATGGGTCAGCACATACAAAGGCCGTGGGTCGCTGTAAACCCTCACCGTTTCCGCCAAACCAGCTTCGATTAACTTGAGCATTCGCCGGTAAGGAGCGCGGTCAGGATTGCAGCCCTTGAAAAAGACATCCCGAATCTCATCCAAATGAGCAAAGCTCATATGGTCAATCCAAGCCATAATTTCGTAATCTCTTTCCTGAATCATCATGAGAAAATCACCTCCCAGCAAACGATGACTACTGCCCGCCTCGCACAAGGCATTTCCCAACTACCACCTCTCGATCTCATTCCAAATAAATCCATGTAGAGAGGGGGTAGTTGGGAAATGCCTTGTGCGAGGCGGGCAAATAACTTACGACGAAACGCCTGGGGTCCGGAGGGACCCCACCCTTTTTCCCCAACCTGGGTAGAGGCAAATCGGTACATTCTGTTGTTATTTAGTTGAAGCAATTGAGCGGTAATCACGCTATGCATCGCGATGATCCTTTCAAAGAATTCTGCCAGGCAGACACAACATGCCCGTCAGTTTTTCCCAATTTTTTATCTAGGCCGGGAAGCGCCTTTTCGCGATTTGTGGAATCATGTCCCACGGACAGGGTTTTAAGTCCCAATATGCGTGACTTACCTCTCTCGAGGTCTCTAGGACGCTTTCTCGGAAGGAACTGCTCTAGCGTCCTGGTAAGTTCTTTCTAAAACGCAGGCTTTAACGCCTTTTTCCGTGTTTATTGGGCAGCGCACGGACAAAGCTGCTTCACGCTATAAGACGCGAATGAGAAGTCGCATATTCAAAAAAGAATACACGCCTCCCTTATATTTGGTCCGCTTTGGCAGGTTTGTTCGAGGTTATTTCTACAGGTGCGCAAATTTTTTTTGGTGCCGTTTTTTAACGGCGCGGTTTCGGGCGGGAATAGGCTTGGCCGAGATAGCGGATCATCTTGATATTCGAGTAAATCGTCGAAAGATTGGAATGCAGGGATTTGGCCACGGTTTGGGGCGGCCAGCCCCGGTCAAAATAAAGGCGAAACACTTTTTTAAGCTTGCCGGCATAGAGAACGCCATCCAGAACTTCCCTCAATTTCCGGCCTTCCTCATGGCGCTGCCTCACCGCTTCAAGACGCTGGGCGGCCCCATTGACCCTGGCCCAGGCACTCGAAGGGCTGATTTTCAATTTTTTAGCGAGCTTACGGATTGTCTTGTCCGATTTTGGGCTCAGTAAAAAAAGCTCGTAAGCCCGCCGCTGTTTTGGAGTAAGGCGCGCATATTTCGCATAGCGTCTTAACCGGCGTATGCTTTGTATCTTTATCCTTCGCTTTTCCGCAGCGTCCTCCGCAGCCAACATCCTTTCAAGCGGGGAATCCCTTGTGCTGCGGATCTCATCCAGAACGTCTTTTTCATAACCCGTAAGCCGGGCTTCGGATTCGCCTTCGATGCTTTGAAAATGTGTGCTTCGCGTCCTGGCCCGATTCGACCGGCTTGACTCTTTTTTCATGAGTTTCCTCTTGGATAAAAGATAGCACAAAAAGTAAGACCGATTTTAAGAGCAGGGAAAGTAAGGTCAAAAGCTTTTATTCAGGAAAGTATCTCTCTGGAAATTTATTTTTTGGAGCCGGCTAAGAACGCCGGAAATTAAGGGCGGGTTTAGTAAATAAGTACTTTGCTCCGACCAAGAAAGCAATGCCAGGGTCAGCTTCAAGCCCGGCGAGGCAGTCTTCAATGGAGTTGATTTATAGTGGCCCCGGTTGTCTAGACCGTTTTTTGTATCAGTTTTAGATAGAGTTTTTTATGCCACCGGGTT
>Ga0154324_104_pt4 | contig 21851 bp, 9 predicted proteins | sample RifGroA2_FD_115852 | JGI IMG/M metagenome (GOLD analysis project Ga0154324, IMG submission 115852) | Omnitrophica bacterium GWA2_52_12 | reverse complement strand
GCGCGCGGCGTCGTGCGGGCCCTGCATTTTCAAACACAGCCGTTTACCCAGGCCAAGCTGGTGCGCGCGATCAAGGGGGCGGTCTTTGATGTCGTTGTGGATTTGCGGCGTCAATCAGCCTATTATGGAAGGCACGTCAGCGTGGTTTTGAGTGCCGGGAATCGGCAGATGCTTTTTGTGCCTCAGGGATTTGCCCACGGCTATTGCTCTTTGGATGATTCTGAAGTCCTCTACAAGGTTTCCAACATTTACGCGCCGTTTCATGACGGCGGTATTTTGTGGAATGATCCCGCTCTGGGCATTGAATGGCCGGACCCGGGCGTGCCGTATATCGTGGGGGCGAAAGACCGGAAATTGCCGAAGTTAGCGGATCTTAAAGACGTCTTTTAATTCCATCGTAGGGGCAATTCATGAATTGCCCCTACATTTAAAGGAGACAGACATGGCAAATCCCAACGAACATGCGTTTAGTTTAGAAAAAGCCCAGCAGACATTTTTACAGAAAGTCTATCAATGGATGGCGATCGGCCTGGCCATCACCGGCTTTGTCGCCTATTCGGTGTCGGGTAATTATGCCCTGATGCGGGCGCTCTCGGGCGGAACGTTCTTTATCCTCATGATCGCGGAGTTTGGGCTGGTGATGTGGCTGTCGTCGCAAGCCATGAAGCTCTCGCCGAGCACGGCGCTTACGGGGTTTTTGGTGTATTCGGCGCTGAACGGACTGACGTTTGCCTATCTGTTTATTGTCTACACGCACACTTCAATTGCGACAACCTTTTTGATCACAGCGGCAACTTTTGCCGGCGTCAGCGTGTTTGGCGCCACCACCAAAACAGACTTGTCTTCCATGCGCAGTTTTTTTGTCATGGGCTTGATCGGGCTGCTTGTGGCGACGGTGGTCAATATGTTCCTGCGTTCGCCGGCGCTGGATTGGCTCTTGTCTTATCTCGGGGTCGGCCTTTTTATCGGGCTTACGGCCTACGACACGCAGAAACTGAAAATGATGCAGGAGCGCGGTTTCGGCAGTCCGCAGATGGCGGTGATGGGCGCGCTGATGCTGTACCTGGATTTTATCAACATGTTTCTTTTTCTGCTGCGTTTGTTTGGCCGCAGAAAATAAACACTTAGTTTTCTCTCTGTCATTCTGAACTGCCTGCGCCTGTTATTTAGGGCGCAGGACAGTGAAGAATCTCAAAGTTCAGAGATCCTTCGCCGTCCTATGAGTACATAGGCGACTCAGGATGACACACCGAGACACCGGTGATTCTTCCATGATTGACGTTCGCTCACTCAGCATGTATTACGGCCCCTACGCCGCTCTGAAAGAAGTTTCCTTTCAAGTGCAGAGCGGGGAAATTCTGGGGCTGCTCGGTCCTAACGGCGCGGGCAAAACCACGGCCATGCGCATTCTCACCACCTATCTTTATCCCACCGCCGGAACGGCCACACTGGACGGTTTTGATATTCTGACCCACCCGCTTGACGCGCGGCGTACCACCGGGTACTTGCCCGAAACCGCACCGCTTTATCCCGACATGCGCGTGGACGAGTATCTGTCGTTTGTCGGTCAGGCGCGCGGGCTCGCGGGCAAAGCGCTTGAGGAACGCCGCGAGTGGGTGCGCGAGGCCTGTGATTTGGCGTTTGTCTGGAAGCATACGATCCACGAACTTTCGAAAGGCTACCGCCAGCGCGTGGGCCTTGCGCAGGCCTTGATTCACGACCCTAAAATCCTCATTCTGGATGAGCCCACCTCAGGGCTTGATCCCTTGCAAATTCTAGGTATTCGCAAACTGATCAAAGGCCTGGCGCGCGAAAAAACCATTATTTTTTCAACGCATATTCTGCAGGAAGTTGAAGCCATGGCTGACCGCATTGTGATTATTCATGAGGGTCGCGTGGTGGCGCAAGGCACTCAAGCGGAGCTTGAAAAGCAGGCGCGGCCCAAGAGCGCCAAATCGGGAACGCTTACGTTAGAAGATATTTTTATTGCGCTCTTAACTTAAGTAGTAGGGAACAGGCATGCCTGTTCCTTTGTGTAGGGGCAATTCATGAATTGCCCCTACGATAAAAAATTTTAAAAATCGGGCATTGGTTTCAATGAACAACATCCTTACAATTTTCCGCCGTGAAAGCGCCGCTTACTTTAATTCGGCGGTCGCCACAATTTTTGCGACTGTGTTTGTGCTTTTGAACGGCAGCCTTTTCATGATGCAGTTCTTCTTAATCGGCCGGGCCGACATGCGCCCGTTTTTTACCCTGCTGCCGTTTCTGCTGGCGGTGTTTATTCCCGCCGTCACGATGCGCCTTTGGGCCGAAGAGCGGCGCGGCAACACGCTTGAAATGCTCTTGACCTTTCCGATGGGCACGCAGGAACTGGTGCTCGGGAAATTTCTGGCGGCACTGCTTTTTTACGCGGCGGCGCTGGCCGGCACGCTTTCCATCCCCGTGATGCTTTTTGCGCTCGGCCGTCCGGATGCGGGCGTGCTGGCGGGCGGGTATGCGGGCGCGCTTTTCATGGGCGCCTTTTTCCTGGCGGTCGGTCTTTTTGTCTCCGGGCTGGTGCGTGATCAGATCACGGCCTTCATCGTCAGCATGCTGATTTGTTTTACGCTTTATTTCGCGGGCACGGATTTTGTGGCTGCGTCGCTTGACGGCTGGGTCACAGGCGCGGGTACGCTGGTGCGTCTTTTTCTTGGCACGGCACGCCATTACGACGCGTTCGCGCGCGGCGTGATCGACCTGCGCGATGTCATTTATTTTTTGCTGGGCACGGCGCTTTTTCTGGTGCTGAACGGATTCTGGCTCGAAGGCCGCATGCGGCCCAAGGCCGGAACTATTTTCACGGGTGCTGTGGCGCTTTCGGCCGGCATTTTTTTTCTTGGAAACTGGTTTGTGTCCGGCGTTTCCATCGGCCGCTTTGATTTTACGGAAGGCCGCATTTACACCGTTTCGCAGGCCAGCAAAGACATTATTCGCGCGCTCAAGGCGCCGGTGACGGTGAAGTTCTACATTTCTCCGGCGGATAAATTGCCCGCGGGCATGAAAACTCTTGAGCAGGATGTAGCCGGCAAGCTCGAGGAATTCCGGCTGGCTTCCCGCGGCCGCCTGCAATACAAGATTTTGCACATGGAGGCCGTGCAAGCCGTCGAAGCGGCGGCCAAAGGGCGCACCGATACGCTTGAAGCCGAGCTTTCTAAAAAAGGCGTGGAGCCTTTCCAGGTTCAGTCCATCGAAGCGGATGAAGTGGGTGTGAAACTGGTGTATTCGGCGCTCAGCATTTCTTACAAGGAAAAACCCGAAGAGGTCCTGCCGCGCATCATGCCTGAAAGTCTGGATGAGCTCGAGTACATGATCGTTTCGAAAATTTACCGGCTGACGCTGGACGCGAAACCCAAAGTGGCGATTGTGGCGCCGTATGAGGATCGCAATGTCGATCCGCAAATGCAGGCGCTTTTGATGCAGCTGACGGGGCAGGCGGGGCCGCAAGGGTACCGTGAAGATCAGTACGAGTTGCTGCCCGCGCTTTTGAATTATGAAGGTTACGACGTGACGCGCATTCAGCTGTCAGAAAACGAACCCATTCCCGAAAAGACAAAAACGCTGATTGTGGTCGAGCCCGGTCATTTTTCAGAACGCCAGCGGTTCGAGATCAGCCGGTTTTTAGCCTCGGGCGGGTCTCTTTTCCTGGCGGCGCAGAATTATGAGTTTGAATACAAACCGGCGCGCCGCAGCTTGACTCTTTTCCCCAACGAAAAATCACCGGACGTCAATCCGCTTTTGGAAAACTGGGGGCTCTCGCTCAACCCGGATATTCTGCTGGATCAACAGCATGATGTGATCAGTATGTCGGGTGCGGCGCAGTCCGGAATTTTTAATATTCCCATTCCGGTAAAACTGCCCATTCAAATCGTGATTCCGCCGGCGGGCATGAATACGGAGGTGTCGATGACTTCGCACCTGTCTTCGCTTTTTTATCTGTGGGGCAGTGCGCTTACCGTAGATAAAAATAAATTGCAAGCAGAGGGACTTAAACTCACGACCCTTTTGGAATCCAGCCGGAACTCCTGGACGATCCCCTTTAAACCGGGTCCCATGAGCGCCGAAGAGTTGCTCGAGTCGGAGCCCGGCTCAAAGGGACCTTATCCGCTGGCTGTGATGGCGGAAGGGACATTTAAGGATGCGTTTGCCGGTAAACCCGCGCCCGCGTGGGTTTCCAAGCAGCCCGATAGCGCTGAGAAAGAGCCGGAGGAGCAGCCGGAGGCGGTAATGTCTGCGCCGGGTAAATTGATTTTGACGGGCGCGGTGACGATGTTCCAGAAACAGCTTGCCCAGGGCGGCGGGCATTTGAACTTTTTTCTGAACGCGGTGGATGCGCTGACGCTGGGTGACCAGCTTGTGAAAATCCGTTCCAAGCGCGTCACGGATCGCGCGATCGGGCGTATTTCAACCGGCGCGAAATTGGCCTGGCGCCTTTTTGTCACACTGCTTATTCCTGTATTGATCGCGCTGGCCGGCACACTGAATCTGATGATGCGCGGCCGTGCCAAGCAAGCGTATTTAAAGGTTTCGCAGGCGGGGTAAAATGCGCTACCGTCATTCCCGCATTTGTGCGGTGACAAATACAGTCATGTACGCAACACTGTTGGTGTTGTGTCATTCCCGCATCGGCGTCGAAACCGATACTGTTTTGTAGCTGTATTCTTTGGTTGTTTTCCCGTAGGGGCAATTCATGAATTGCCCCTACAAAAAGCATTCAACCCATACATAGATCCCCGCTTTCGCGGGGATGACGAAGAGTGAGGCGGGGATGACGAAGAGTGAGGCGGGGATGACAATTTAAAGTAACGTAGTGACTTGTGTAAACAGTCATAAATAATTCGCAGAACTAACCCATGAATAAAAAACAAATTTATATTCTTCTGGCCATTCTGATTTTTCTCGCGGCCGGTGTGCTGCTCAAGCAGTGGAGCCGGTCTCCCCAGCTCGTCACCGAAGACTATAGCGAACTTTCGCTCGCGCTGGATGAAGCTGCGGCCGCCCATATTGAAGTGAAACGGATGGGCAAGGAATTGCTGGCGCTGGATCTCGAAAAAAGCGGCTGGGTTTTGCCGTCGCGCTGGAAGGTGCCTGCGGATGCAGAAAAAGTCAGGAAATTTTTCAAACTTATTTCGGGAGCGCGCGGGGAACTGCGTTCGCAGGACGCCGCGCTTTTAGGGGATTACGGGCTGGGGGACGGCTCGGTTTTTACAATTTTGATCAAAGATGCCGAGGACAAAGTTCTGCTGGATTTGCGCGTGGGAAGTGTGCGCGCTGCCGACGGTCAGGCTTTTGTGCAGCGCGCGGACACGGCTGAGGTTTATTTGGCGGATTTTGACTTCTTTAACACGTTTGGCATTTATGGTGACGCGGCGCAGGCTGAAATCAAAGCGGATCTTTGGGCGGATTTACAGCCGCTGAAATTCACCGTTTCGGATATTACGGCCCTGGAAGTACGTTGTTTGGAGAAGGGATCCGGAGTTCCGGCGGCCTCTGTCAAAAAAAGCAGCGGCGATAAACCGGTCTGGGAGTTTGCCGGGCCGCACGGCCGGTTTAAAATCGATCCCGCCAAAGTCGAGGCTTTTTTAGGAGAGCTTGAAAATTTACGCGCGCGAGCGGTGGTGGATCCCGCAGGCAGCTACGGTTTCGAATCGCCGCTGCTTGAAATTAAACTCGAAGGCAAAAATCCTCTGACGCTGACTGTGGGTAAGGAAAATGCGGATAAAAGCGCGCGTTACTTCAAAGTCAGCGGTTTGAATTTTCCTTACGAGATCTCCGGTTACGAGGCGGGTAATCTCCTGATCGATGACAGCCGTTTTTTTTCCGCCAATCCGCTGGCGCTTGAATTACCGGCCGTTCAAGCCTTCACGCTTTACACGCAAGGGGCGGAAAAACGCATTGCCTTTGCGGATGGGGAAGTTTTTACGCATCTTAAAAACCGGTTTTCCGATTTGAAAATCACCGGCTTGCTGAGTGCGGAGGAGTCTAAAGGCAAAATCAGCTCTCCGGCCCGGGAGTGGATCCGGATTGAACTCGGAACGCCGGATAAAAATATCACGCTGGATTTTGGCGATAAATTGGCGCCGGATGCTTCAGGAGCCGAAAAGCGCGCGGTAGCACTGCGCGGTGAAAATACCGCTTTTACGGTTACCGAATTTGACTATGAAGACTTTTTCAATGCCGCCAAGCCGGAAAAACCTCCCGTGCCCCATGCGAAATTATCTTAACCTGCTTCAGCACATTCTTGATCACGGCCGCCAAAAAAGCGACCGCACCGGCACGGGCACGATCAGCACCTTTGGCTATCAAATGCGCTTTGATCTGACCGAGGGTTTTCCGCTCGTGACCACCAAAAAAGTCCATCTCAAGTCCGTGATCCATGAACTGCTTTGGTTTTTAACCGGCAGCACGAATGTCCGCTATCTGAAAGAAAACGGCGTTTCGATCTGGAACGAATGGGCCAATGCAGAAGGGGAGCTTGGGCCGGTTTACGGCAAACAATGGCGCGACTGGATGACGGCGGACGGCCGGCATCTGGATCAAATCCGCAGCGCGGTTGAAACGATTGAGAAAAACCCCGACAGCCGGCGCATTATTGTCAGCGCCTGGAACGTGGGCGAGATTGAAAAAATGGCCTTGCCGCCCTGCCACGCTTTTTTTCAGTTCTATGTGCTGGACGGCCGCCTTTCCTGCCAGCTCTACCAGCGCAGTGCGGACGCGTTTCTGGGGGTACCGTTTAATATCGCGTCCTATGGCTTGCTGACTCTCATGATGGCGCAGGTGACGGGACTTAAGCCCGGTGATTTTGTACACACGTTCGGCGATCTGCATATTTATCTCAATCACCTGGACCAGGTCAAGCTGCAGCTTTCGCGCGAGCCGCGCCCGCTGCCGTGGATGCTTCTCAATCCGGCCGTTAAAAGCATTTTCGATTTTAAATTTGAGGATTTTACGGTGGAAGGGTATGACCCGCATCCGGCGATCAAGGCGCCTGTCGCGGTTTAATTTGTATGCCTGAAATTTATCACGTCGTGGCGATGTCGCGCAGCCGCATCATCGGCAAAGACAACAAGCTCCCCTGGCATTTTCCCGAAGACCTCAAGCACTTCAAAAAGCTCACGATGGGCAGCACGGTCATCATGGGCCGTAAAACGTTTGAGAGCATCGGCAAGCCGCTTCCGGGCCGTGAGAATTTTATTTTAAGCCGCGGCAGCCTGCCGGCGGATACTCCGGGGGTGCATGTTTTCCGGTCGGTGGAACAGGCCCTGAAAGCGGTTCAGACGGAGAAAGCTTTTATTATCGGAGGCGCGGAACTTTACAGCTCGACTATGTTTGACCTGGACGGCATTTATCTGACGCTGATTGATGAAGATTACGCGGGCGATGCTCAGTACCCGCCGATTCCGTATCAGTACATTGAGAAAGAGCGCAGTGTCCTCCGCGAAAATCCAAAAATAGAAGTGATTTTTTACGGTTTGAGGTAGACCCACGATGCCCGAAAGCGAGCGTTTGTATTTAAAACAGATCGAGGCCGGGCCGATGGCGAATTTTATTTATCTGATCGGCGACCGCAAGACGCGTGAGTGTGTGATGGTGGATCCGGCCTGGGAAGTGGACCGGATTTTGAAGATCGCGGCGGAAGACGAGATGAAAGTGATCGGCGGTTTGGCGACACATTATCATTACGACCACACCAACGGGATTGCCGATCTTGTGGCTCAGGCGGGCTGCAAAGTGCATATCCACAAGGAGGACGCTCCTTATCTCAAGGGCCTGAAAAGCGAAATCATCAAGGTGGATTCGGGCGCCAAAATCCAGGTGGGGGACGTGGAGATTACTTTTATTCATACGCCGGGCCATACGCCCGGCTCGCAATGTTTTCTGGTTGATGGCCGGCTGGTTTCGGGTGATACACTGTTCATCAACGCCTGCGGCCGGACCGATTTGCCCGGCGGGAACGCTGGACAGCTTTATCACAGCTTGCAGCTTTTGGGAAAGTTGGATGAAAAGACGGTGCTTTTCCCCGGGCATAATTATGAGGAAGGCCGCACAGCCTCCACGATTGGGGATGAGAAGCGTCATAATCCGTATTATCAATTTCATTCAGTGCGTGAGTTTCTAGGATTGCGGACATCATGAAAAATACTTTCAAAGTCATTCTTTTCATAGCCCTCGCGCTCGGCCTTTACTTTTTTCAGATCAATAAAATTCCCGTCTGGTCCATGGATGAAGGCCGTTATGCGGAAATCGCGCGTGAAATGTCCGCCATGAACGACTACATCCTGCCGCATTTCAACTATCTTCCTTATCTCGAAAAGCCCGTGCTGCCGCCGCTTTTGACGGCCGGAGCTTACCGCCTGTTTGGTGAAACCCCCCTGGGAGCCCGCTTTCTCCCGGTGGCCGCGGCCCTTGCCGGACTGCTGCTCGTTTATTTCGCAGGGCGGCGTTTTTTCTCCGCCCAAACCGGCGGCTGGGCGGCGCTTGTGCTTTTGACAACGCTGGGATTTGCGCTGGTGGGCAGGTTTGCGGTGATCGACGGTTTTATGACGCTGCTTTTGAGCGCGGCGGTTTTTGCGCTCATGAAAGCGATTTTAGAGCAGGACCGGCGCTTTTATTATCTGGCCTGTGTGTCGATGGGACTTGGCTTTCTCACCAAGGGTCTGATCGGGATTGTTCTGCCCGGATTAATCTGGTTTGTGAGCGTGCTGGCGCTGCGGCGCTTTGGCGAATTCAAGCGCGCGCCCTGGTTCACCGGACTTTTGATCGTGGCGCTCGTGGTCTTGCCCTGGATGCTCCTGATGTGGCGCAAACAGCCGGATTTTTTTCAAGTATTTATCGTTGAACATCACATTCAGCGTTTTTTGACCAAGGAATTCGGGCGCATGAAGCCGTTTTGGTTTTATGCCCCCATTTTAATCGGAACCTGTTTTCCCTGGTCGCTCTTTCTGCCCGCGGCGCTTACGGACGGAGTGCGGCGCGGCAATCCTTCCCGGGAAAAAAATATTTTCCTCTGGATTTGGGTCGCGGTCATTTTTGTTTTTTTTAGCCTGCCCAAATCCAAATTGCCCTATTACCTCCTGCCTGTCAGCGTACCGCTGGCGCTGATTCTAGGTGAGTTCCTGGCCTGCTGGGTTCGCGGAAGCGCATCCGCGCTCTCGGACAAATTGATGCGCGGCGCATGGATTCTACTTGTGGTGGCGGCGAGCGCGGCATTTGCGGGCGGCAGTATTTTCCTGCTGTTCTTTCACAGGGTCGTGGAGGATCCTCAGTTTGGCGCTCTGCGCGCGGTGCTGCTTGCCGGCCTCGGAGTGCTGCTGGCGGGATCTGCCGCCGGCTTTTTTCTTTTGAACCGAGAGAAGAAAACCGCATCGACGCTTATGCTTGCGGGCATGGTCTATGCTTTGCTGCTTTTAACGGTTGAAGGGATGCGCTTGATCAGCCCCTTTCAAAGCAGTTATGCGGAGGCGCAAAAGATTTTGGCGAAGTTGCAGCCCGAAGACCGCGTGGCGGTGCTGGCTGCGCCGGATGATTTTTCTGACCTGCCGTTTTATCTCAAGCGCCGTATTCTGGTTGTGGGTTCGGACCGTGGCACGCTCAAACACGCCAGCATGAAGCCCTCGCAGGCCGAAGACTCCAAAAAATGGTTTTGGTCCGTTGAAACATTGATTCAGGAATTTAACGAACGCACCCATGTTTTTTATGTGCTGATGACCGACGAACGCTACCGCGAAATTGTTGATCAACTGCAAAGCCCCATTGTTTTAATGACCCGCGGCGAAAAAATCCTCATTACCAATTAGCCTGTCTCCGCTCTGCTTGTAGGGGCAATTCATGAATTGCCCCTACGGTGTGGTTGTTGAAAATCGCTGTAGGGACACAGCTCCTACCTCCCCCCTTCAAATCGATAAAATTATAATATTATTGATAGCTGCTGCTATATTTTGATCTTGATTTATTTGTTTTTTGTCAATGCGAGTGGTAACTTTTAAGTGAAGGTAGAAGTGTCTGAAAAGTAAGCTTAACCCGCATGATTGCATGCGGTTAGGTTTTGTGTGCGTACCCGGTCTAAAGCGTTTTCAAAACGCTGGGGAGCGGGGTGTGGGTATTGTGTTTGAAAGGATCATTTTAAGGCGATGCAAAAACAGTTCAAAAAAATAATGGCAGCAGCGCTGGCAGTCACGATGGCTGTGACCGGATACCCGTCTGTGCCCGCGCAGGCGTCGCCGGGCGCGGCGTTGGGCGTCTCTGCGGATTTTCCTGCCGACTTGTCGCGCCTTGAAATTCCCGGCCGGCTGGGGCGCATTCAGGAAGCTTATCTGAGAGATCGCAGCCGAACCGTGCTTTTGATTCAGGATGCGCACGCGGTGCCTGAAGCGGCGCGCAGCATTGCAGGCTTAATTCATTTTTTTGAAAAAGAATATGGGATTTCGCTGGTGACATTCGAAGGTGCCAAGGGCAGGCTGGATGCCGCAATGTTCCGCAGCTTCCCGGATAAGGCGTTACTCAAAAAAGTTTTTAAGCAGATCCACGATCGTGGTGAATTGGCGGGAGTCTCAGCGGCCGTGCTTTTTGGCGACCGCCCCGGAACCCTCTTCGAGGGTCTTGAAGATTGGCCTGTGTACGAAGAGGGGTACCGTTACTTTCAGGAAGCTCTGCGGCAGGAGAAACCGCTCACGCAGAAAATCAAAGCTTTGCAGGCTGAACTCGCCCGCAAGAAACAGACGGCCTATAGCCCGCAGGCTCTGGAGTTTGATCGGGCAACGGAAAGTTTCTATACGGACAAGATCAATTTACCGGAACTGCTTAAAGTTTTGCGCCGGTTCAACGTGCCCGCTCAGAGCGCGGGGCTTCAAGCGCTGCTGGATGAGATTAAGATGTCTGAAACAGCGCAAGGAGATCTTAGCCGCGAAGCAGCAGTGGTGGCCGATCAGTATTTTAAATCCTCAGGCGGGCACTTCGATCAACGCGCAGCGGCAGAGTTCAACCGCAAGCGGCAGGCGCTGCAAACCGGCGAGCTGAGCCCGGGCGCTTTTATGCACTTTCTCCGGCCGCTGGCAAAAACGCATGGTGTTCGGTTAAAACTGTCGCCGGCATTGCGCGGCGCCGCAAAAAATGAGCGAAAGCTTCGCGACCTTGAAGGCACGCAGTTCATGCGGGATCTCGAACAGTGGCTGGCCGAAATCAAGAAGCTGCTTTTAAAAACAGAGGCCGAGCGCGGTCTCGATGCCGAAAGCCGGCGCTTATTCCTGCTCAAAAAATTGGCCGGGCTCGAGCTCTCCTATGCCGAATGGCATGCGATGAATTCGTTATTGGCCGACAGTCCGAAGCCGCTTGACCTGTCCCGGCAATTCTCTGCTCACCTTACGTTTTACCGGAATGCCGAGAAGCGCGACGGCGTGTTGTTTAAAAACCTGACACAGTTGATGAAAAAACACCCGGTCAAAAATACCGGCGCAAGTTTCTCCGAAAAGGCGATTATTGTGGCCGGAGGTTTTCATGCGCAAGGCCTGACGCAGCACTTCAGGGAAAGCGGCATCAGCTATCTTGTGATCACGCCTTCAATTCGCGAACTTCCGGAGAAATCAAACTACAAAGCTCAGATGCAGGGGCGGGTTTCCTGGCAAAGCTATTTCAAGGCCGGCGCCGATGGCCGGGTGAATTTGTACGAGGCGTTCATCCGCTACGCGCGCGATGAACTGCTGTCTGCTAACCTCTCTACGCTGAAGTTCTGGCGCGATCAAATTATCCGTGATTTGGCGGATCAGGGCCGCGCAGGCGAGGCCAGCCGCTACACGTATTTTCTTGATGAACTTCATCCTGATTCGGCGGAAAGCGGTTCTGTTTTTTATCCGCTTTCGACAGACTTTCTAAAAAGATTGCGCGGGTTTATCGACGGACTGCGCGGCCTCAAAGAAACAAATCGTATCAATGAACAAAATATTTTGAACCTGCTTTCAGCGCACACGATGGGTGTTGCCGCGGTGAATGGCCAGCTTGCCTCCAAGTTGACTTTGCCTGCGCGCATGATGGGTTTAGAGGCTCGCTCGGAGATGCCTCTCGGCGGGAGCCTCGAGACAACTCGGGTCTCGGCGGAGCCTCGCTCCGAGATGCGCACCGACTCCCATGATTCGGTACAGCAAAACTCTCCGGAACTTGACGTTCCAGAGATGCGCAGAAGCATTTTACAAGAGATCGGCGTGCGGTTCGGACTGCCGGCGGCAGCGCTGGGTTTTGGAGTGCTTGCCACCTTTTTGACGAAGGGGATCGAAAATCTTCCGGCTTCTGCGGCCGCTATGAGAGGTATGCAGTTTGCCCTTGGTTCTGTGACGGCGCTGGTCATGGTGTCGAGTGCTAACTTTATGGGGCAGTGGCGCATGGGCGGCCTGCAGCCCAGCTGGAAGCGCGCGCTACGGTTTGCGGGCATCATTCAAATAGCCTTTCTCTTCTGGTTTTTTATGAAACCGCTTCTGCGCATTTATCTCAGTGACTTTGGCCCCGCGGCTATGATCGCCGTCGACACGCTTTTATCTTTGGTGCTCAGCCGCTTCATGAGTTATCTGATTTTCAAAGCCGAGAAACAGCCGCCGGAAGAAATCCGGAAAAACATGCGCGAGAAATTCTGGCTGGGCTACGGGCTGAACTCCGCCATTTGGGGAGTGTTCAACGCGGGAATATATTCCATTCCCAAAGACTGGGCCTGGACCATTCCGATCGCTTCCGACACGGTGGGATTTTTCATGGGGGTGACGTTTGCCGGATATTTGTACCGCGAATCGGTCAAGGGCCGCATGCCGGCGATTTGGCGCGGCCTCGGCATGCTCACACCCGCCGTCAGCGGGGCGGTCGCCGGATTTTATCTGCTGGGCCCGGCTTTCGGAGCGCCGTTTGGAATTTTAAGCGGAGGCCTGCTCGGCATTTTGTGGAGTTTTCTTATCGCTAGACCCTATGTGCTGCAGACGCTCGAAGAAATTCCGGGGGCAAAACCGCTGCCTGTGAGCAGGGCCGGAAAACTGGCGGCGGAAGCACCCGATGGTTTTCTCCGGCTGCTTAGCGAGAAAAAGATACGCCTGATTCTTGACCCGAAAAAACTCAGGCGTCTTTGGATTGTTCCGAGCCTGTGGCCTTGGCGCAAAACTGAACTAGAACAGGCTGGTCGGGGTAACTTTGCGCAAGTTTTTGTTTATCCCGGGCATAGAGGGGCAGTCAAAGTGGCCCGGGATTTATCTTTTCATTTGTGGGCAGAGCGGGACAGATTGCAAGAAATTAAAAATATTTTGCCTGGCCTGGTTCGCTCCGGCGCCATTCCAGAAGTAGTTCAGCAAGGGTTTTTGGGCAAGGTGTTTTACCTCGTTTTGAATGGGCCTGCGGATGCTGAAAATTTAGCGCAGTTAGAAAAAAGCCCGCAAATTTTATTTCTTCGGCGCTTACAAATCATTCTTGAAACCGGCCTAATTTTACAGGAGATCAATCAAGCCGGTTGGATTCACAATGACGTCAAGGCGCAGAATATTCTTGTCGGCGAGAATGGCCAAGGATCGGTTCAAGTGATTGATTTTGGCGTAGCCATGCCTGCGAGTCATGGCGATTTAAAAGATTTAATAGACCTGCTTTCTGCCGCAAAGCTTTTTCTGGCGAGCGCTCCGGATTTCCAAGTCAACGAAGACGAAATGACAAGATTTTCCAACACTCAGACATGGGACGAGTTTATGCACACGCTTGAATCCTGGCGTACTCGCTATGGGCCGGGGCCGTCCCGTTCGGAGATGCCCTCAACTCGGTCGGAGTTGAGGACTTCTCGGGTCTCGCCGTCTTCGGCTCGCTCCGAGATGCGTGTGTTTGAAAGGCGCGTGGTGTTCGAGCTGCCGGAGAGCGGCATGCGCCCCAGCCGTATTCAGGGTGAGCGGTATGTCACTGAGGCACGCATGATGCATGTCACCAACCGCAACCAGCAGCGCTTTCTGGAAGATGCGCTTGGCCCGCACTGGCGCGATGAAATCGGAGAGCATCCGCCTCTCTTTATTTTTTTTCAGGTACGCGGCAGCGAAAGCCGGCCGCTGGCGATTTTCGCGCTGCGCCTGAAGGGCGGCGTGATCAAGATTCCACTGGTGGATATTTTGAATCAGAACTTTGTGCCGGGTGAGGCCGATTGGGGCCCTGCGTTCGGAGCGCTGCAGCATGAAATTTTGCGAGAGGGCGTGTTTGACTACGAAATGAGTGATTGGCAAAGCGAAAAAATCCGCCTGCTGCGCATGACGAATCGGACGCATCCGGGGAGGCTGACCGTTCATCCCATTTTTTATCATTCGGTTATGATGAGCGAAACGGAAAAAGAGCCGCGGCGCCCCGTGCTGTCGATTGACTATCTGCCCCGGGTCGTATCCAGCCAGTCGGGAAGAGAACGGTTTGTGCAATGGTATGGAGGGTTCGACCGGGAGTCGTTTGCCCGCTCGCTGATCACGCCGGAGTCCGACCGCTACGGCATGTGGCATGGCCGCGGCCACCTGGCCTGGTTCGGCGACCGTGTTTTCGCGCGCGAACTCGGCGGATCGGCCACGCCTTTTGAAATCCGGCCGTTTAAAGCAGAGCCTCAGCGTTATGCCAGGCCGCCCGTGGCGGTTCAGGATGTGCTCAATACATTTTTTGAGGCGACGTCCGCATTGACCGCCCATGCCAACAAGAAAAAAATGCGTCGAACCGAAGAGGGGCATTTGCCTGCGTGGCTTTTCTGGCGGGTGGAAGCCCATTTCCGTCCTTCCAGAGAAGGCACGCGCGGTGTTTATGAAATCGATCTGACGGTTCATGATCCGCTACGGGAGGCGGCTTATGGCTACAGGGTGTTTATGGCGCGCAAGACCGTGGAGCGGCGCGGCGTTAAAAAGCAGAAGGAAATTGTCCGGGCCTATGAGCACCCGTCGCCCAAATCGCCGCTTGTGATTCCGGTTGAGGATGAGGAAAAAGCCCGGTTTATCATTGATCTGGCGCGGATGACGATGGCGCTGGATCAGCAATGGAATGAAAACGGATTCTTGACGGGCACGCCTCATCGCGATCATTTCAGAGAAAGTGTGCGCGATTGGCTGCGAGCCTCCCGTTCAGAGATGCGACCCGGCGGTCAGCGACACTCACATTTTCTGCACCAGGGCAAGCTGACAAGGCAATCCTTTGACACCTTGCGGCGCGCATTCGAAAGGAAGGAAGTGACGGCTCGGTATCGGGAGCGGGTAATGGCAGCATTAACTGAAGTGGCGAAACGAGCGTATCTTTCTGAGGAAAAGCAGGCTTTGTTTGAAAAGCGCATGGGGGAAATTAAGCGTAAGGATTTTAAAATTTATTCCATTCCGCCGCAGTCCCTTGGTCCGGAGGATTATCTGGAGGGTTTATATGACGACGCCCAGCACAAACTTTACATCAGCCAGGATTATTTAGCTTATCTCGAAGACCGCGGGCCGCCCGTCGAGGATTATGAACGCAAACTTTTCCACGAAGTCATGTATCCGGCGCGCAAGGTGCTAGTGCTGGGGGCCTCCGGATTTTTAGGGAAGGAAATTCACCAGGCCCTGAGCTGGGTTTATCCGGATGTGACCGGAACGGCGCATACGCAAACGCGCGATGGGTTGATTCCTGTGGACGTGACGCGCGAAGCTGACATCGTGAAATTGATCAAGGAGGAAAAGCCTGATGCCATTATCTACGCCGCAGGCGTGGCCGATCTGCAGCAGGCCGAAAACGACCGCGAGCAGGCCGCACGTTTAAACACCGAGGTGCCTGAAATGCTGGCGCGGCATTTCAAGGGGCAGCTCATTTATCTTTCAACGGATTATGTTTTTGACGGCAAAGCCCCGCCTTACGAGCCTTCCGCGCAAGCCGCGCCGCTTAATTTTTACGGAGAAACAAAAATTAAGGGCGAACAAGCGGTGCTGGAGCATGCGCAAAATACGGTCATCCGTTTCGGCCTGGTGTACGGCGCCGACCATTTGACTCTGCGCGATCCCCTGCAGCAATTCGTTTTGCACATGGAAGGCTTTCAGCAAGGCGATGCGCCGCTTGTGCTGGACGATACGCAGATCCGGCATCCGGTCTGGATTCATGATATTGCCAATCTCGCTGTGAACTCGGTCAATGAAAGGCAGCAGGGTGTTTTGCAGATTAACGGTGCCGAAGGCATGACCAAGCTGCAGTTTGCCCAGGAGATTGAGAAGGCTTACCGTGAGGCTGCGGCCCAGGAGGGCATGAAGTCTGAGCCGCCGCCCGCCGGACCGTTCTGGGCTGCGCCCGCTGCGCCGCAAGGGGGCATCGCCCGGCCGCAAAATGCCCAGATGCAGAATACTGTTGTGCCCACGCCGCTTTCCGATGCCGTGAGTTCAATGGTTTCCAGGCATGGCGGGTTGACTCCGCGGCATGCGCATCAAGCGCTGCTGACGGGCGACGTTAAAACCTTTAATCGTCTTACGCAGGCGCTGACCCGCAAAGGAGTTCGCTGGGTCATCACCGGTGCTCCCGAAAAACTTCCGCCGTGGCAGGGTACCAAGCCCACTGTCTACCGTTATGCGGATCGCGGAAAAATCCATGAGATTTTAACGAAAGGTTTCGAGATGACGGTGATCAGCCGCATTCGCAGTGATCGTGCAATTGATGCAGGTATTTTGAGTTCGTCGGGGACGGAGCCCCGGCACTTCTCGGGACTCGCCACGGAGGGCTCGCTCCGAGATGCTGCGGAACCGGAGCTCCAGATGCTTTTCTCAAAAGAAGTTCAGGACACCCGCAAGGCGCCCTATTTCGAGCTGGGGATGCTGTCGTCACACCCCAACGCCAATGCTTTGATTTATCTTTCGCTTCACGGTTACAACGAAAGCATGAGCGGCGGCGTCTCGCGAAAAATCTGGGTTCCTTTACAGGCTAAAGAGGATTTGTCGGTCGTCTCAAAAGAACTCGCGGGAGGCTCTTTTAGTTCGGTCAGGCGGGTCATGCGGCCCAACGGCAGCACTCTGATTGAAAAACACGCCGTGATTGCCGAAGACGGCGGCAAGTTGAGAGACGAAGCGAACTACATGCGGCGGCTGCAGGAAACCGGAGACCCCGCGGGGAGCTGGTTCCCGCGGATTTTTTCAGTACGCGAAGAAGCGGGGGAGACGCGGGTTGAAATGGAAGACATTCCCTGGCCCAGTCTCTCCGAAGTCATTCACTGGTCATTTCCGCAAAACTCTTTCGATTTCGGGGGGATCAAGCAAAGTGAGGTTTCCAATAAAACATTACTGCAGGTTATTCAGGATATTTACCGGACCTTGACCCCTGATTTTTATGCCCAGAAACAAAGTGAAACCCCGCCGGATTTCCTTGAGCGCTACCATTTTCAAAAGGTGGAAGAACGCTGGCGGAAGGCAAGAACGAAATCAGAGTTTGTGCGCAAGCTTTTAGCGGCGCCATACCTTGAATTCGGAGATGAAGCCCCGTCCTTGATGCCTAATCTCGGCACCATGATGAAGACGCTTGAGCGTGTCACCGCGGCGCACCCGAAGTTTTTTACACCGCCCTATCTTTCCAAACAGCACGGCGATCTGCACGCGGGCAATATTCTTGTGGATCCCTTTGATTACGTCGCCAGCGGCGAAATCCGGCATATCAAACTCGTGGACCCCAAGTACATGCCTGAGGGCAATGACCCGCTGTATGATTTCGCCAAGCTGCTGCACAATTATTTTGGCCATTACGATCTGGCCATTGATCATTCGCAGACTTTTCGTTTTATCGTGAATATGCCCGAAGAGGCCAATGCTCCCGCTTCTTTTTACACCGATCTCGATGATGAGGCCTCGGGAACGCTGATGACACTCAGCAGAATCAATTTGTTTAATCAGGAATTGATGGACTTTCTCCGGAGCGCGAGTGCAGACCGTTTGTTTCCTTTCGAAAAAGATCCGATCGCCTGGCGCATGCGGCTGCTTTTCACGCACGCGACTTTGATGGCCGGGCTCTTGCCCTATCACGCGGCGAGTGATGCGAAAATCAGCGTTATTTACGAACGCACCGCGCATCTGCTGTACATACTGCTCGACGCATTGCATGCCCAGGGCATGCTGAAAAAGACCACCGGTTTACACAAGGCCTGGGCGGCGCTGGAAAAGGCCCGCGTAAAAAACAACCGCGGAAATTTTGAAAAAGCCCTCCATCAAATGGACATTGTTTTGGCGCGTTCCGAGGTCAGAGAGACCGGCGAACGGCCGGTCTCCGACCTCGGTACGCACCCGCAGGTGCGGGCCGAGATGCCTCGCGACGGGAGTCGCGAGACTTCTTCGGGTGAGACACGGAGGTCTCGCTCCGAGATGCGTACAAACATTGAAGCGGCCATTTTGCCTTTTGAAGCTGCGCGCCAAAGAGCTGAGAGAATCAAAGCCATGGGGCGGCAGGACTTTGCAGCTCTTTTGGCCCATGTTCTGAAAAACGATTTGAATTCCATGAATTTGGCGCTTCAATTCTTTAAAATCGCGGCAGAAAAAAAAGTCGTCGTGCCGGATGAAAAAAAGTCCGCAAAAATTCACGTCCTGACCCATCGTGCAGAAAAAGCGGCAGATTTTCTCGATGAGGTTACAGAAAATCTGTACTACATCGGCCCTCAAAAAGATCTGGGGGCAATCTCAACGCGGCACTCAACGCCTGCGCTGGGAGTAGTGATTAATGACTGGACCGAACAGGACTGGGATTCTGCTAAATTCACTTCTAGCGAAACAGAGATCTTGAACCAGCAGGTGTCAGACCTCTCCGTGCTTGTTGCCGCATTGAAAACCCAATTCCGGAGCTTCTACACCCGCATTCCTCTGGCGGATACGCAAGGCGGTTTGACCATTGATTTTGAAAAACTCGAGCCGCAATACAAAAAGCTGGAAACATTTGTAACAGAAGTCATCCGCGCTTTGCGTGACGGTAACGAGCCGATGCGCGATGTGCTCACGCGTTTAGGTGCCGATATGGCTTTGCACGCCAGCCTTGCGGTTGCCCGATCAGAGATGCGCACGGACGCCTCCGCCCAATCCCTCTCCCGCGAAGCGGGGGAGCGCCCGACTGAAGTAAACAATGTTTTTGAAGTGATGTGGAACTCCACGGAAGGCCATTCCTTCAAACAACGCGTCAGGCTTTACGCTGCAAAGATGGCCGAGCTTTTCGCGCAGGATGAATCTCAGGTTGCGGCGATTAAAAATGACGCGGCGCGGCTGCGCGTTTTTATGCTGCCGCAGGATGCCACCGGCTGGTTTCTGCATAAGTTTACCTCGTGGCTGCGCGCAGAATTTCTCGACCTGTTTGATTCGCCCGCTCCCGGCAATTCAGCCGTCACAAAGCCCTTTACCTACTGGGACATTTTATGGACATTGCTGGCGTTGGTTCTTTCGCCGATTGTTTTGGGAGGCTTTACATTTTTTGCGGCATTTAGGTCTCTGCGGAAGGCATTGAGCGACCCAGTAAAGCCTACTGAGGCGCGCCAACTCTATGACGGGGTTGCATTTTATACAAAGGCGCCAACCTTGCGGAGCATCACGCATGAGCTGTGGCATTGGCTTAGATCCAAAGAATACATACGTTCCGATGTACCACTTGTGGTCATATCGAATGCTTATTTAGACAAAGGGGTCACAAGATTTCACGGGGATGCAGAGCTGGCCTTTCAAGCGCTCAAAGACATGGAGGGTGTGTTGGCGCCGTACTTACGTCAGGATTTAGGACAGCTTTCGCGGGCCGAAAGAACATCAAGGTTGCTCGAGTATCACGACCCAGATCAAGTGCATTGGAAGCTTATGGGAGATTTCTTGAATTTTTTTGACGTTGCGTTGCAACCTAGTTTAGAAAGCGGTCCGGTTGCGATTCCCACCTGGTTTTTCCTTCGGATGAATTTATTCGGTAACTGGGACACGCTGAATTTGGACAGCCCTGAGTTTCAGCAAGTGCTGCAGCGATTGACGGAAATAAGTATGAGCCTGGCCTCCTCGGCGGTTTTTGGGATGAGCGCTGAAAGTATTTCCATGGCGGTCTCCGCGGCACGCGATAGATTGCCCCCTGAACATCCGGCGTCGAAGCGTTTGCCGCAGCTTGTTGAAACCTGGCTGCAGCGTTTACAAAAACCAGGAATCCGCATGCTCTTCCAAGAAGGTGCCAGGCACCCGGACGGGGGACAGGTAGAAAAATCCCGCTCCGAGATGCGGCCAACCGTGAGGAGGCAGGACCGCCAGGTACAGCCGGTTACGCCGTCATCGCAATTAGGTTCAACACAGCATTATTTAGCCGGAGCGGTGTTGCCGAATTTATCGCGGGTTGATCTGGAAAAAATAAAAGTGGAAGCGGGAGCCCTTGCGATTTCGTCCGTGGGATGGGTGTATTCTAAATTAGTTCAGGACGTTCCTGACATTTCACTTGCGGATGGCGAAGGCAAAATTATCGACGATGTCCGGGAACTGGATCCGGTGACTCTCAAGGGATTGAAGTGGATCATTCTCCCTGCGAATGTGCAGGGGTACGAACGGGTTGTTGATGAAATTTTTGAGGGGCTTTCCCCCGGTGGATTTCTGATTTATGGACATGGAGAGGACTTGGGGGTGCCGCAGACTGTGATAAGAACGGCAACCGCTGCGGAAAAAAAGCGTGGCGTTGAGAGTGTCATCACCCAGAACTGGCCAGACGTGAATGCCGGATTCGTCGCGTACAAGAAAAGTTCTGAAGAGCCCAAGCCCGCACTCGTCATTGCGAGGAGTCCCGCCCGCCGCGGCGGGCAGGCAGGGACGACGCGGCAATCTCATGGAGCTGAGATTGCTTCGTCGCAAAAACCGCTCCTCGCAATGACAAATGAAGGTGTCGTGGCGACTTATGAAAGCGCTTCTAGGCACCCGGGCGGGGGACAGGTAGAAAAATCCCGCTCCGAAATGCGAACAAGTGAGAATGTAGCAGGTAGCAAAAATAAAGCTGCAGCCCCAGGCGATAAGAGCCCGGCTGAAGAGTCGGATCCATCGCAGCTTTTACAACGGGGCTTTACGATGGCTCAGCAGAAAATAATTTCCGAAACAGCAGAATGGCTGATCCGCTCTTTTAGACTTTTAGATGAAGCTGAGGACGCGCCTTTGTCGGCGGCGGAAAGAGAGAAGATGCTGCAATTAGCCGACTCTGTCTACGCGCTGCGGATGCGAGATATCCCTTGGCGGTTTGGCAAGATCTTCGCCTCCTATTTTCACTTCGAGAAAGATTTGATTAAACAAAATGTCAAAACTCCGATTTTGCGCTGGGTTTTTTTACTGCTTCTTACGCCGCTTTCAGCGATCGAATCATTCCTGAATGAATTTCGCATGGTGGTTTTTGAGCGAGCATCTGTATTTGCCCGGCATTATATTTTTGTGTCCGGCAAGGCGCCGGAAAGACAATTCAAAGCGATCATACTGCATGAATATGCGCACCGTTTCGAAATTGAACTGAACAAACTCGGAACGAACAACGGTTTTGTAGCAATCCATCTGCTTGAAAGTGCGGGGATTCCGTTCCAGCAAGAGGCTATGGCACAATTTTTCCCCGACAAAGCCCTCATAGCCGGCATGCAGGATTTTAAGAGAGGGGGTATGGAGCTTGCCGCGGACAATTTTTTTGTAAATAGAAGCCCGGAATTTATCGAAGACTACTTAAAAACCAGCAAACGTGTTTTATTTAAAGAACGGACTCAGAGCCCGCTTGCGGAGAAAGGGATTGTCCGTTTGCAAAGCGGGTTGCTGATATTGAAGGCCTGGATTCGAGTCTTGTTTGACCGCAAGGTGAAATTAATACGGTCTAAGGAACTGTTTAGAATTCGC
>Ga0154324_117_pt2 | contig 22255 bp, 19 predicted proteins | sample RifGroA2_FD_115852 | JGI IMG/M metagenome (GOLD analysis project Ga0154324, IMG submission 115852) | Omnitrophica bacterium GWA2_52_12 | reverse complement strand
AAGAAACGCGGTATTCCCGTTCTGGTGCTGCGTGAACCCGGCGGAACGACTGTCGGAGAAGCCTGCCGGGCGATTGTCCTGGAGGCCCGCCATTCGCAAATGTCGCCGCAGGCGGAACTTCTGCTTTATCTTGCGGCCCGCGCGCAAATTGTGCATGAAAAAATTCTCCCTGCGCTCCAAAAAGGAACCTGGGTATTGTGTGACCGCTTTGAAGATTCCACGCGTGCCTATCAGGGCTATGGCCGCGGACTCGATATGAAAATGATCGATGCCGGCAGTTCGATCGCGCGGGGCAAGCTTCAGCCGGATTTGACGATTTTGCTCGATATTCCTCCGCGTACGGCGTTTAAACGCATCGGCCGGCGTGATCGTATGGAAAAAGCCCCTTTGGCATTTCATGAGCGTGTGCGCCGCGGTTTTTTAGACCTGGCACGCCGAGATGCGCGCCGCTTTAAAGTGCTGGACGCTGCTTTAAGCAAAGAGGCGGTAGCTCTAAGAATGATTCATGAACTTGAAAAACAGATTGCCAAAGGTAAGGGGGCCCATGGCTTTTGATCCGAGCGCCTCTTTTGCCAAACTGCGCGAGAAGAATCCGGCATGCGCCTACTTGCTCACGGGCAATCATGCGGTGTCGCGCCGCGAGTCCGGCTTGAAGTTTGCCCAGGAGCTGCTTTGCGAAAAGACGCCGCGCCCTTTTGGCTGTGAGTGTCCGGGCTGCGCTAAGGCCGCGACCGGCAATCACGCCGATCTTTTCTGGCTGAGCCGTGAGGAGGAAGATAAGAATATCAAGATCAAACGGGTGCGCGAACTGATTCACTGGGCTGCGTTCAAGCCTTACGAAGCGCGTGTGAAAGTCGCCGTCATTGATGAAACGGACCGTTTGAGCGAAGAGGGCGCCCAGGCCCTGCTGAAAACGCTGGAAGAACCGCCGGCAGCGACGATTTTTCTACTTTTAGCGCAGACAAAGTTCCAACTGCTGGACACGATTCAGTCGCGCTGTTTTCATGTGCGCCTGAAAGCGCCGCTGATGCCTTCAGAACCGGCGGCGGGGCCTGTGGCGCTGGATTTGACCTTGCTTTCGGATTATTTTGAGAAGGCGGCGAATTTTAAAAAAGACAAGGCATTGGATTTTTTTGACAGCTTGATGGCCACGTTCCATGTCAAAATGAAAGCCTCGGCTTCTTCGGGAGACGCCCCCGCAAGCCTTGAATGGACGGAGGCGGTGGACGCGGTTTATGAGGCTAAAGAGGCCGTCGAAGGCAATACGAATCCCAGGATCGCGGTATCTTTTCTTTCCAATCGCCTTAGCCACCTCCAAGGAATGAAAGTATGACCTCCGAAAAGTATTACATCACCACGCCGCTTTATTACGTGAATGCCAAGCCGCATATCGGCCATGCGTATACCAATGTCCTCTGTGATACCTTTGCGCGCTACCGGCGTCTTACCGGCCGGGAAGTTTTTTTTCTGACCGGCACCGATGAGCACGGAACCAAGATCGAGAAAATCGCCCGGGATCAGGGTAAAGAGCCGGTGGATTTTGTCAACGAGATGGTGCCGCATTTTAAAAAAATGTGGGAAATTCTGGACATCCGCTACGACAAATTTATCCGCACCACGGACGAGGAGCATAAAAAATCCGTGACGGCCATTCTGCAAACATTGGTCAAGACCGGAGATATTTACCAAAAGACCTATTCGGGCTGGTATTGCACGCCGTGCGAGTCTTTCTGGACGGAGCTGCAGCTTAAAGAGGGCAAGTGCCCGGATTGTCACCGCGAAGTGCAGCAGCTTGACGAAAAAAACTATTTTTTCAAACTGAGCCAGCATCAAGCCTGGCTGGTGAAAACGATCCAGGACGACGAAAAATTTATCCGGCCCGAAATGCGCCGTAACGAAATTTTGGGGTTCTTGCGCGAGCCGTTGGAAGATTTATGCATCACGCGGCCGAAAGCGCGCTTGAATTGGGGCATTCCCTTTGCCCCGGATCCCGAATTTGTGGTCTACGTCTGGTTTGACGCGCTGATCAATTATGTCAGCGCCATCGGCTATCCGGAGGACAGGGCCCGTTTTAACGCGCTCTGGCCCGCGGATATTCACATGGTGGGTAAAGACATCCTGCGCCAGCACGCGGTTTACTGGCCGATTATGCTCAAAGCGATGGGGTTGGAGCGTCCCAAAACCATTCTGGCTCACGGCTGGTGGATGATGTCAGGGACGAAAGTTTCCAAGTCGCGCGGTAACGCCGTTGATCCGTTGGAGCTTGTCAAAAAATATTCTGTGGATGCCTTTCGCTATTTTCTGATGAATGAAGTCACGCTGGGCAGTGACGGAACTTTTTCCGAGGACCTTCTGGCGGAACGGTATACAACCCAGCTGGCCAACGATTTGGGTAATTTATGGTTTCGTTATGCCTCGATGCTCGAACGCTACTTTGGCGGAAAGGTCCCTGCGGCAGATCCTAAGGCTGTGATGTCGTCCGAGCTTTTTCAGCGGGCAGGGCGCCTTTACACGGTCGTGGCGGAGGCCATGGAAACCTGTGACCCCAGGCAAGCTCTGACGCAGGTCTTTGAGGTCATTACGCTGGCCAATCAATACGTTGAAAATCAAAAGCCCTGGACGCTGGCGAAAGATCCTTTGCGTAAGAGCGATCTTGAAATTGCGCTGGCTGTTCTCGGGGAATGCAACGCGCATGTGGCCTGCATCCTGCAGGCCTTTCTTCCGGCGACGGCTCAGGCCATGCTGGAACGGATGGGGATTGCCGCCCCGGTCAAGCTCACGCATGCGGCGGATTTTGAAGCGCTGTTTTTAAAACCAGGTTCCGCCATCCGGCGCGGTGAACCGCTTTTTCCGAAATTGGAAGAACCCTCCGCACAGGTTTGATATGTTCTTCGATACGCACCTGCACGTTCATTACCCCGACTTTGACGTGGATCGCGCTGAATCGCTGGCGCGGGCGCGCGGTGAGGGGATTCATGCTTTTCTCAACGTGGGAACCGACGTCGCCAGTTCCCGGACCTCGATTCAGCTGGCGGAGTCCTCCCCGGATATCTGGGCCGCCTGCGGCATTCATCCCAACGACACCCGGGATACGACCCCTGAGGATTTACAGCAGATCGAAGCCATGCTTTCGCATCCGCGAGTGGCGGCGGTAGGGGAAGTGGGACTGGATTTTTACCGGGAACATTCGCCGCGGGAGACGCAGCGCCGGATATTTTCCGAATTTTTAAAGATGGCTCAGCGCCACGACAAACCGCTCGTGATCCATTGCCGCGATGCCTATGAGGCGCTGATCGACATGCTCAAAGAGCACCGGTCTGAAAACCCGCGCGGAATTATTCATTGTTTTTCGGCGGATCGTCCGGTCATGGAGCAACTCGCGGCGCTCGGATTTTATATCTCCTTCGCGGGGCCTTTGACTTACAAAAAAAACGACGGGCTGCGGGAAGCCTGCCGTGCCTGTCCGCGCGATAAACTTCTGCTTGAAACTGACGCGCCTTTTTTACCGCCTCAGAGCCAGCGCGGTAAACGCAACGAACCCAGCCTGATGCTCGAAACCGCGCGGACCATGGCCGAGCTCCACGGGCTTGAGCTGCGGGCGCTTGGCGATCTGACAAGCGCCAATGCCCGTGCCGTTCTTGGATTATGAAGCGCGCCGCTGCGTTTGCCTGGCGTGAACGGGGCTGGCTGCTTGCGTTCCTTCTTCTTTTGGGGATTTACCTGGCGATCAGCGCCTGGGGCGCGGGTTCAAATCTTCCGCCGAGCCCTGCCATGGAATCGTTTAAACAGTCGGAGGAGGCCTTTAAAGGAACCAGCTTTACGCCGGATTTTATTCGCGGGTGGATAAAAAAGAGCCCGGCGGAATCCCTGGGTTTTTTCCTCTTGTCCGGCCTTTTCGCGCTGCTGTTTGCCGCGGGGTGCATTTTAAATCTGCTGTGTGCTTTTAAACCGGGCTTTCGCAGGCGCTTGTGGCCGCCTTCGGCAGTTTCTGAGAAACCCTGGGGCGCGGGCATGCTCCTGCGCGTGCTGGTACAATTCCTTGGCGCCGGACTTGGGATTAACCTCATTTTTGCGCTGCTGGCGCGCCTGCTGGACAGCGGTATCGCCGCGCATGGGCTGCTTTTAACCCACACGCTGATCGTAGACGCGCTTTGCGTTTATTTTATTCTGCGGCAGGTGAAGCAAACGGGAAACAGCTGGAGTGATTTGGGGCTGCGCACTCCGCCGGGTAGTTCTCCGGTCAGGGAGATTTTTGCGGGGTTAAGCGCGTATGCCTGTGTGATTCCCTGGTTCGTGGGGCTCTTGCTGATTTTAACGGCTATCGCGTCTCTCACTCACTATGAACCGGAGCCGCACCCGCTTGTGGAAATTTTTCTTGAGGAAGAAAAGAAAGCGCCCTGGTTGATCTACTTTTCGGTTTTCATTGGCTGCATTGCGGGGCCTTTCTTCGAGGAGATTTTCTTTCGGGGTTTTGCTTTTCCTATCTTTAAGCGGAAATTTGGCCTGGCATGGGCTCTCATGATTTCAGCCTGTTTTTTTGCGTTGATTCACAAGAATGAATTTGCATTTTTACCCATTTTTTTACTGGGGATTCTGCTGACGCTGATCTATGAAAAACGGGGCAGTCTGCTCAGTTCCTATTTCGTGCATTTTTTTCATAACACGCTTTTTATTCTCTATTTCTGGTGCGTCAAGAGTCTCATCGGCCATTGAGGGGAACGGTCATGGAACTTTCCGAATTTGAACTGATCCGGCGTTTGGGCAGGAAGATTCCGCCGCGGCTCAGGCTTCCGGGAAGCCTGACGGATGATGCCGGCGCTTTAAAAACAGTGGTGGGGCATGCGGTCATGAGCGCGGATGTGGTCGTGGATGGCGTGGATTTCCGCAGCACGGCCGGCAATTGGGAGCAGATCGGCCGCAAAGCGCTTGCGGTCAATTTAAGCGACCTGGCCGCGATGGGGGCTGCACCGGTCAGTTTTACCTGCGCGCTTGGCATTCCAAAGTCCTTTCGGGCCCGGTCGGTGGAACGGGTTTATCACGGCATGATGCGGTTGGCGCGTCAGCAAGGTATTCGTTTTGCCAAAGGGGACATCTCGCGCTCGGCAACTTTTTTTATTGCAATCACGGTGTTGGGGAGTACAGGGGAAAAGCCGCCGATTGCGCGATCCGGAGCTAAGCCCGGCGATTGGCTTGCGGTCAGCGGCAGCCTCGGCGGCAGTTTCAAGGCCAAACAATTCGAGTTTATGCCCAGAATCCGGGAGGGGCGCTTCTTACTGGAAAAATTCAGGCCGCATGCACTGATGGATATTTCCGACGGTCTGGTTCAGGATTTGGGACACATGCTGCGCGCTTCCGGCGCAGGCTGCCGTTTGCAGCTGGAGGCCGTGCCTGTTTCCGCGGCCGCGCGCAAGGCTCATCCCGGGCAAATCAGGGCTCAGCTTCAGTCCGCATTATCGGACGGAGAGGATTTTGAACTGCTTCTGGCGGTTGCCCCGGCGCAAAAAATGGGTCTTGAACGGGCTTGGAAACGCAGGTTTCCGGGAGTAAAATTGAGTTGGATTGGGCGCTTTGTTTCAGGTAAACCGCAGGTTAAATTTTATGATCATGAAAAAGAAATCCCAGGCGGAAGATTTAGGCAAGCCGGATTCAGCCATTTTTAAAGAGACGCATGTTTTGCAGTCGCCGGAGGAAACTCTCAAATTCGCCAAGCGCTTGGCTGCTGGTCTGAAGCCGGGCTCGGTGTTAGCGCTGAGCGGAGGCTTGGGCAGCGGCAAAACAACGTTTATGAAAGGGCTGTGTGCCGGGCTGGGAGTGCGCGGAACTGACGAGGTCAAAAGCCCCACCTTTGTTCTGATGCACGTTTATAAGGGCCTCTGTCCGATTTATCACTTTGATCTTTACCGGTTGGACTCCGCCGCGGATGCCGAAGAGATCGGGCTCGAGGAATGCCTGGCGGACGCGGCGGCGATTACGTGCGTCGAATGGGCCGAGCGGGCCGCGGGCCTATTTCCCGAAAATACTTATTGGCTCAAGTTTCGCACGGCGGGACCCGAAACAAGAATTCTCGAAATCGATTCGTTGAAGGAGACTCGTCATGATTCGCAAAAATGATAAACACGGTTTTGAAATCAAATTTCTCGAGCCCATTGTCTACCGCCGCCCGGACTATGTCGAAGCTCTCAGCGCGTTGGCTGAAGCTTATACGGCGAGCGAACTTTTTGAGAAAGGGCTCGAAATGGATTTGCGGCTGGCCCGTCTTTGTCCGCAGGATCCCATCGTCTTTTATAATTTGGCCTGCAGTCAAGCGCTGGTGAGGCAGAGCGGTGAGGCTTTGAAGAGTCTGGAGCTTTCGCTTAAGCTCGGATACAGGGATTTCAAACACATGCTGCATGATCCGGATCTTGCCGAAATCCGCCGGGAACCCGCTTTTTTACAAATGATCGCCACGCTGAAAAACCAGGATGAAGCCGGTGCGCGGGGTGGAAAGAAGAAGGCCGCTAAGAGCTAAAGCTCAGGCTGCTTTGGGCTGTTCCGGCGGGCTTTGAGGCGCCAGTGCCTCAGCCGCAGGTGTTGGCGCGGGTGCGGGCGGAACCACCTCCGCTTTGACAGGCTCCTGATTTTCTGCGGGTGGTTTCGGGTTGGGTGCAGGAACCGAATCGCTTTCGGGCAGCTTCACCTGAATGTTTCCCACTAACTTGCCCTCACGGTATTTTTGCACCGCTTTCACCGCACCATCTCTCCCATAGATCGACACATCCCCGTTTTTAAGGCCCTGGGTATAGGTTTCGGTCTTGACCAAGCGGTTGCCTTCGAGATAGTACTTCGCGACTCCGTTAAGTCTGGAGTGCTCGACCGGCAGTTTTGAAAGCAATTTTCCTTCTTCGCTGTAAAGCACTGTTTCTCCGCCCTGAACACCCTCGAGGTACGTGCGCAACGCCTGGGGCTTGCCGCTGGGAGAGTAGGTTTTGGTTTGCCCGTCGAGGCGGCCGTTCACATAATTGCCCTCCCAGGCCGTGACCCCGCTCGGGTAGTAGACTTTTGCAGGGCCGTGCAGAACGCCGTTGCGGTAGGTTTTCTCCGATTCCAACTGACCGTCCTGATAAAAAGCTTTGACCTTGCCGGTGGCAGGCTGCCCCGGAGCGGAATACGCCGCCGGCGAACATAAAAAAGCAAGGCAGAAGAAGGGAATTAACTTGATTAAAGACATGTTCCATTATCGGCGCTTCATGCTTTTTTTCAAGTGCGGAAACAAAATTATATTCAGCTCAGCGCTTGATCGTAGACGCAAATTGGCCGATAGTCTTACACATGCAGACTCCCTACCAAACCATTCGGCGGTTTTTACGTTCGATCTCCGCCGCCCTGTTCCAGCTTTGTTTCCTGGCGGTCGTTGCCGTTTTCTTTGCGCATTATCTCCTGGTGGGGGATAAAGAGGCGGAGCTCGGCTTTTTGAAAATTACGAATGCCCACGAACATGTGATTTCCGGGGCCGCCGCCCTGCGTTATGCCGCGGAAGCCCGCAAAGAAAAAATTACCCGAACGGTGCTTTTGGGAAGTTCGGAAGCGACCCTGGTTCCGGGCCAGACGGAGTTCCGGCATACGGATGAAAATAACCTGGAAGTGCTCGAACTGGCCGCCCGTTTTCCTGAGCAATTTATTGCGGTACCCACGCTGGATCCTGCCGACCCGGCCAAGCTCGACAAATTAAAAGATTACGTGCATCTGGGGGCGCGGGGTCTCAAGCTCTACGGCGGGCATCAGTTTTTTCATCAAGCGCCCCTGAACGATGCCGGCATGGACGAAGTTTACCGTTACGCACAGGCGCACGGGCTGCCGGTGGTCATGCACGTCAATACCGGACTTTATCTGGATGAGTTTGAACGGGTTCTCGGCAAGTATCCGGATCTGAATGTGGTGTGTCCTCACTTTTGTCTTTCGGTCTCGCAGCTAGAGCGCTTAGAACGGCTGATGAAGACTTACCCCCATCTCTACCTGGATACCAGTTTCGGGTTCGTGGATTTTCTCAAAGAAGCCATGGTGCGCATGACCCTGCAATCCTCGCAATTCCGTGACTTTGTGACGCGCTATCAGGACAGGATATTATTCGGAACCGACCTGGTGGTGACGAATGAAGGCTACAAGACGCCGGCCTGGATGGCCGGGATGCTGCGGGCTTATCGCAACATGCTTGAACAGAAGGAATACACCTTTAAAGAGATTCCCGGCATGGTGCTGCGCGGATTAGACCTGGATTGGCCGGTGTTAAAAAAAATCTATGATGAGAACAGCAGAAAACTCTTCGGCGCACCTCTCAAAGCGTAAACCCTTCCGGGCATGATGACTGCTTTTACCCCACCATTAGCCGGGCCTATTCCGGCCCCAAAGACGGCTTACCTGTTTATTCGCGGCCTCGCGCTGGTTTATGCGGCGGCCTTTGTTTCGCTTTGGCCGCAAATCCCGGGACTGATCGGAGAACAGGGGATTCTGCCAGCCGCTGAATTTTTTAAATACCTTGCGTCGGTTACCGGTGAAAACCGGTATTGGCTGCTGCCGACTGCGGCCTGGCTGCGCGCGGATACCGTTTTTTTGCAGGGGCTCTGCGGTGCCGGAATCATTTTTTCCCTGGCTCTTTTTGCCGGAATGCTGCCGCGAGTGATGTTGTTTTTAGTCTGGGCTTCGTATTTGTCGCTGATGCATGCGGGGCAGGTTTTTTTGAGTTTCCAATGGGACAGCCTGCTGCTTGAAACAGGTTTTCTTGCCCTGTGGGCGGCGCCCCTGAAGTTATGGGATAAACCGCGCGTAAGCTATGAGCCTGACCCGTGGGTTGTTTTTTTGTTTCGCTGGCTTTTCTTTCGTTTCATGATCGGTTCGGCAGCGGTAAAACTGCTCAGCGGGGACGCCGCCTGGCAAAATTTGACTGCGCTGACGTACCATTACTGGACCACGCCGCTGCCGGCCTGGACAGGCTGGTACTTGAACGCACTGCCGTTGGGTTTTCACAAGGCTTCGGCATTCGTGATGTTCGTCATCGAGCTTGGCTTACCCTGGCTAATTTGGACTGGCAGGCGCGGGCGCTTGATTTGCTTTGTGGGGCAGATTATTTTTCAGATTCTTTTGATCGCCACAGGAAATTTTGCCTTTTTTAATTATCTCACGATGGTTCTGGCGCTGTGGCTATTGGACGACGCTTTTCTGGGCGGCAGCAGCACGGCCCCCGGCCCCCAGATGAATCCGGACAGGCCGGCTGCAGCGGCCGCTTTGCAAATAATCATGCGGAGTGTTTCAAGGGGCGCGCTGGCCCTGTTGTTTCTTTTGAGCGTGGTCGTTTTTTCAGAAACTTTGCGTGTCCGTTTAGCGTGGTTTAAACCTTTAAAGAGCGTCATGTCTGCTGTCAGCCCTTTTTGCCTGACCAATCGTTACGGCCTTTTTGCAGTCATGACTCAAGAACGCCATGAAATTATTTTGGAAGGTTCGCTGGACGGACAAGATTGGCGGCCCTACGAATTTCGCTGGAAGCCCGGGGATCCCATGAAACGGCCTGAATTTGTGGCGCCGCACCAGCCTCGTTTGGATTGGCAAATGTGGTTTGCGGCACTCGGCTCGGTCCGGCAAAACTCCTGGGTGCTGGGACTCATGCGCCAAATTCTGTTCGAGAGCAAGCCGGTTCTCGACCTGCTGGGACACAACCCCTTTCCCGGTAAGGCGCCGCGCTATGTGCGGGCCCGGGTGTATGACTACCGGTTCACGGACCCGGCTACAAAGCGCGCGACAGGGGCCTGGTGGCAGAGAACGTGGATTGGTGAATACGCACCGGTGATGGCGCGCATGGGCACTACGGTCTATTTGCTTAAAAAACAGGACGGAATCACTACCGGTCCGGGCGGTTGAAAGTCACGGCGGCGCTGTGTTATCATCATACCCACAATTAGACGAAAGGAATTATTTATGGAAGAACCCTTAAGTTATCTCGGTAAAAAGCCTGAAGCCGGTTTTACTTCCGGCTTGGTTAAAATTGCTTTTTTGCTGGCGCTGGGCGCTGTGGCGGCGGCCGGTTATTTGACCCTCAAGTATTCTCACGAGCAGAAAAAAATCGATGAACTTGAAGCCTCTAAAGTGCAATTGAGTGAGCGCGTCGAATCGGTTGAGAAAGAGCGTGACGCGGCGCTTGAAGAAAAAAAATCGGCACAGGCAAAGCTAAAAGAAGTGCTCAAAGACCTTCTGGACCGGGAGAGTACCTTCCAGAAAGGAAAAAAAGAGCTTGAAACGGCCCGGATGGAGCTCAAAGCCGTCCAGGATTCTGCGGACGCGTTAAAGTCTGAGTTGGCTAAAGCTAAAGAAGCTGCTTTAAAGCCGGCGGCTTCCGCGGCCGCTACGGGGCCCATGAAAGTTCGCACGGTCAACGCTCAGTTTGAGTTTCTCATCGTGAACCCGGTGGACGGCACGGTTCAAGAGGGCGATTCGCTGATCGTCGACCGCGGCGCCCAGAGAGTCGCGGTGCTGCGCGTGGAACAGATTGACTCCGGCTTTGCAAAAGCACACATCGTTAAGTCTGCTTCAGGCGGCCCGCAGGTGGGCGATGTCGTCAGCCGTGCTTCATGAGTTTTTAAACACGCGCCGTTAATCTCCTCCTATGACCCGTACCCTTTCCCTCAATCAACGCGGAGTTCTCTCCGGTGATTTTACGCCTCCCGGCGACAAGTCGATCTCGCACCGCGCGGTGATGCTGGGCGCACTGGCTGAAGGCGACAGCGAGTTCACGCATTTTCTGGATGCCGAAGACTGCATGCACACACTGGCAGCCTTTCAGGCCATGGGTGTGCAGGCACTGTACACGCCGGATCAAAAGCGCGTCAACATTCGCGGCGCCGGACTGCATGGGCTCAAAAAGCCGGCGCAGGAACTTTATCTCGGAAACTCCGGAACCAGCATGCGCCTGCTTTTGGGCATTTTATCAGGGCAGCGTTTTGATTGTACGCTGACGGGGGATGCTTCGCTGACTTCCAGACCGATGAAGCGGGTGACCGGTCCGCTCAAGCAGATGGGCGCGCAGATCAAAGGGAAAGACAGCGCGAATTTCGCGCCGCTTTCCATTCATGGGGGCAAGCTGAAAGGGATTGATTTTGAAAATCACCTTGCCAGTGCGCAGGTAAAATCCGCTATTTTACTGGCCGGTTTATATGCCGACGGCATCACGCGGGTGCGTGAGCCCCGGCCTTCGCGTGATCATACCGAGAAAATGTTTGAAGCCGCAGGCGCTGATTTTTTCAAAGAAAACGGCTGGCTCTGCGTGCGCAAGACAGCGGCCTTAAAGCCCTTAGCATTCAAAATTCCCGGAGACATTTCCGCGGCCGCTTTTTTTGTCGCCGGGGCGGCCATGCTGCCGGGTTCCAGGGTGCGCATTTGCCACGTCGGGCTCAATCCGCTGCGCACCGGTATTCTGGGTGTTTTAGAACGCATGGGCGCTAGTATCAAGGTCGAAATTGAGACGGCCATCCCCGAACCTATGGGAACGATTTTGATTGAAGGCAAGCGCCTGCGCGGCACTCGGATCACGGGTGCTGAAATCCCAAGCCTGATTGATGAACTCCCCATCCTGATGACCGTCATGGCCCTCAGTGAAGGGGAAAGTTTAATCAGCGGCGCGGAGGAACTCAGGGTGAAAGAAACCGACAGAATTATGTCGATGGTGACCAATTTGAATGCCGCCGGCGGGGAGCTCAAAGAACTGCCCGATGGCTGCGTGATCCGGGGGGTGCCCGGTTTTCACGGGGCCGAGGTTCAAAGTTTCGGCGATCACCGGACCGCGATGAGTATGGCCATTGCAAGCCTTGCCGCTGACGGCGAAATCGTGATTCACGATACCGATTGCATTGCCACCTCATTTCCTGGTTTTCAGGGCGCTTTTGAAAGCCTGCGCCGCAGCGCTTTCTAAAGTAGCTTTTTCAAAAGGCTTCTGCTAAAATTACCCTCTTTCAATTTTCCAGGAGGATTTAAGGCTATGATGGCGAATGATTTACGCAAGGGCGCGACGATTCTTTATCAGGGAGACTTGTACGTCATTCTTGATTTTGAACATCGTACGCCGGGTAACTTGCGCGCGTTTGTGCGTGTTTCCATGAAAAACCTCAAGAACGGCCGGATTATTCAGAACCGGTTCGCATCCACCGACAACGTGGAGCGCGTCAGCCTCGATTCCAAGGTGTGCCAGTTTTTGTACCATGACGCCCAGGGGTTTCATTTCATGGACATGGAGAACTACAATTCGATGGTCCTGAGCGATGATTTGATCGGAGACGGCAAGTATTACTTGAAAGAAAACATGGAGATTAAAATTGATTTTCATGAGGACCGGCCGGTGATGGCCGAGCTGCCCAAAAGCGTTATTCTAAAAGTAACCGATTCTCCGCCTGCGCTGAAAGGCGATTCTGTTTCCAATGCGGTCAAACCGGCGACTTGCGAAACAGGCCTTAAATTGCAGGTTCCGCTTTTTGTGGAGCAGGGGACCGATATTAAAGTGAATACGGAAACCGGCGAATATCTCGGGCGCGCTTAGCATCTCAGGTAATTTTTTGAGGTACGAAGTGCCTCAGGTAGTCAGCTCCTTGATTTTTAAGATCAGTTACGGGCGATTAGCTCAGTTGGTTAGAGCACACGCTTCACATGCGTGGGGTCTCAGGTTCAAGTCCTGAATCGCCCATGTTTACCTACACGCGTTCAAGAGAACGCGTGAGATAACACACCCAATCAAGAGATTGGGTGCCGATTTTTCATTAAAAGCAGCGCGCTAACGCGCGCTGCGAAAAATTGGTGCCATACAGTCACGTACTCATGAAGTACGTGTACTGTAAGGCATGGTTGAATCTTGAGTTTGGCACTTTTTTATTTCGCGGCTCCTCTCAGTGTGTCATTCTGAACTGCCTGTGTACTCACAGGACAGTGAAGAATCTCGCGAGATCCTTCGCCGTCCTGCCCGCCCGCCGCGGCGGGCAAGCAGGCGACTCAGGATGACAGAAGATGTTTTTAGAAAGTGACAAACTTAAGGTTGGATTTTTGGTACGGCGGCATCCGTCTTTTTCTCGTCCCTTCCTCTTTGCACCCTGTGATTTTTAGTGTTTTGATTCCCGCCTCGATTGATCGCGCTCACGTAATTTTTAGTTCATAAATTGGCACAAGCTTGCCGCGCAAATGGTCATATTCTCTTGACGCATCGGGGATAGTCTCTTGGCATTGAAGATAGCTTGGATAAAATCTGAAAAAATTGTAAGCTATTTCATGTCAAGCATTGTGATTGTGAGTGAACGCTCCTGGCTTTTAGCCAAACCCGAGAAGCGACCGGAATATATGGTTGCAAGACGATGAAACTCCCTGCGTGGGTAAACATAAATGTTTTGATTGCGGATGATGATGAGGCTGTTTCCGAGTTGTATAGTGGCTCCGGTTGTCCAGACCGTCTTTTGTATCGGTTTTAGATATTATTTTTTAAGCCACCGTTTGGGATTCTGGGCCACCGCCCTATTGGCCAGCAGCATGCCATTTAATCGTGGTTCATAGACGCGCAAGAATAAGTCTCTTTCTGCGTTTCTCACCCTGATGCGGGAATTCATACAAGTCTCATAACTGCGAAATAAGTGTCGGAATTATCTGACAATCAATGCGCATTCGAAGCCGGCTTAAATATTTGTTTTTTCATAACTCCCATTAAATAATATGGTTATGGAATTGGCATGAAGTTTGAATCATTTTTAGGGATTGGGCTGGCGTCTAGGAGCCCTCAAATTGGGCTGCGGATGTTCTTGGCGGTTGTGTATTTTGGAGGGTTTGCATGAAGATTAAAACAAAATCGTACCTGATCATTCTGATGCTCAGCCTTTTATTTGCGATGTTGTATTTTTTTGTTTTTGGAGAGATGCGTCATTTGGACGGGAAAATTACCAAAGCGATGATGGCCAGCCGGGCTGCGGAGCTTTGGATGGAAACACGGCGTGTTGAAGGAGATTATTTGCGTACCGGCTCAGCTGAGAAGGCAAAAACGGTGAGTGATAATCTTCAGAAAATGATTCCCGTCGTTGATGGCTCGCCCCGCTCTTTTAGTACGGGGATGCCTCAAGCCGCCGCGGATGAGATCGTCAGACAAGCACGAAGGTATGAAAGGAGTTTTGCTGAGAGCATCCGGTTAAAAGAACAGGTGGTTGAGAGGGAGGAAATATTGCTCAAGCAAGGTGCCGTCCTTGAATCGGCTGCCAATGAAGTACTTGAAGAACTCCAAGATAATCCGCGCTCCGATGACGCGGGCATGTCCGCCAGTGATTTCCTTTCAGTGAAGGTCGATAAAATTTTGCTAGCCCGCAAGGTTCTCGAAGGCGGCCAAAAAACGAGCGCGTTCACGCGGCCGCCGGTATCGCATACCGGCGATTTTAGCCGGGATTTGCGCAATTACTTAACGCAAAAATTAGACCGAAGCAGCCTTGTCGAAGCGGCTTCTCATTATGTAAAAACTTTTGAGGAGCTCGACGTGCTCCAGGAAAAACTGAACTCCAGTATCCTGTCACTTCACGAAGCAGCCCAGTTTCTTGATGAGGCGGTTGTTAAAAATCGTAATGAGCTCGAAAAAAACAGAAGTGATACCAAAAGAGCCGTGATGATTGCAATTTTGGCTGCTTTTTTAATCTGCGGGCTTTTGGGGTTGTCTTTAGCCCTCTGGCTCGGACATATTTTTACGGGACCTCTTTTGCGGCTCCGCAATGCCATGCTGCGAATTGCCGGGGGCGACATGGATGTTGAGCTTTATGGCTATTCGGAAGACGAAATCGGTGAACTGGCCCAAAGTTTTCAGGTGATGCAGTCTAAACTGAAAAACTCTTATGATGATTTACACAAGACGAATGATAAATTAGCAAAAAAAACCCAGGAGCTCGAACGATCCAATCAGGAGTTCGAACAATTTGCGCACGTGATTTCGCACGATCTTAAAGAACCCATACGGACAGTATCTATTTATACCGAGATGTTGGCCAAGCGGCTCGAAGGCCGGCTTGAAGAGAAAGAGGTAGATTATGTTGAGCACACGCTTGGCGGGTGCCGGTGGATGTACGCCTTGATCGATGATTTGCTGACCTACGCGCGGACGGGAAGCCAGGATGAACCGATGCAAATGACCGATACGGGCCAAGCTTTAAATAAAGCGCTGATGAACCTTACGGCTGTGATTCGAAAAAATCAGGCTGAAGCCAGCTACGATAAGCTTCCTGTGGTTTTTGGCAATGGAACACAGCTTACCCAGCTTTTCCAGAATTTGATTGTCAACGCCATCAAATTTCGACGCTCAGACCCCCCCCAAATTCACATTGAGGCAACGTGCCGGGACAAAGTGTGGTGTTTTTCCGTGCGGGACAATGGGATTGGCATCGAATCGAAACAATTTGATCGTATTTTTGTCGTTTTTCAGCGCCTGCATACGCGCAATGAATACTCCGGGACGGGTATCGGGCTTGCGGTCTGTAAGAAAATTGTAGAACGGCATCATGGGAAGATTTGGGTGGAATCAAAACCGGGAGCGGGCTCGGTCTTTTATTTTACGATCCCTGAGGATGGAGGGACGCCATGAACGATAAACAAATTCGTGTTTTACTCGTTGAAGATAGTTCTGCCGACGCACAGCTCGTTCAAGATTTGCTCAAAGAATCCGATGGCGGAGATTACCCGATTCAGACCGCCGATACCCTCAAAGGCGGTTTGGACTCTTTGTCCCATGAACCTTTCGACATAATCCTTTTGGATCTATCCCTGCCGGATAGTTCTCCGAGTGCGACATTCCCCGCGCTGCATCAAAAATCGCCTACAACCCCTATCGTGGTGATGACTGGTTTTAATGACATGAATTTAGCGCTGGAATCCGTTCAGCAGGGATGCCAGGATTATCTGGTCAAGGGAAAGTTTGACGGCGATATGCTGGTTCGTTCGATCCGCTATGCCATCGAACGTCAACGGCTGGTGCACGAGCTTCAGGCTTTATCCATCCATGACAGTTTGACGGGACTGCATAATCGCAGAAGTTTTTTCTCGCTCGTCGAGCATCACGAAAAAATGGCGAGGCGCACCCAAAAGGGTTTTTTTATTTTCTTCGCGGACGTGGATGGTTTGAAAAAAATTAACGATACTTTTGGGCACCAGGAAGGGGATTGCGCTTTGACGAGCATCAGTCGTGTTTTGCAAGGTACTTTCCGAGACTCCGATATTGTGGCCCGCATTGGAGGCGATGAATTTGCCGTATTGGCCCTTGACGATCGGAAGGATGCAGCCGAGGCGATGGCGGGCCGGCTTCGAAAGAATCTCCAGGATTATCACGAGAAGGAGCGATTAAAGTACCCCTTATCGTTCAGTCTTGGTTTTGCTTATTACAATCCCGCGAGCCCTCGTGCGATTGAGGCCTTGCTTGCGGAAGCCGATGAGGCCATGTATAGCCAAAAGCAGTCTCGGTTGAAGGGGAGGAACTGATTATGCCCGGAAAAGACGGAGAGGTTCAAGTCTTGCTCATCGAGGACAATGCCGAAGATGCCTGTCTCATTCGAGAGGTCCTTCAAGATCAGAATTCCTCGTGTGCTTTTTTGATTACCCATGTCGAATACCTTCAGGCCGGACTTGAACGCCTTCAAAACGACAGCCCGGATGTCGTGCTTTTGGATCTTTCCTTGCCCGATAGCCAGGGTCTTGTCACGTTAACGCGGGTTTTAAGCAATGCATCCAGAATCCCGGTTATTATCTTGACAGGCTTGAACGATGAAGCGATGGCTCTCGAATCCTTACGTCTTGGAGCCCAGGATTTTTTGGTCAAAAGCCGGATGGCCGGGGACCTTCTATCGCGCATGATTCGCTATGGGATTGAACGTAAACGGACCGAAGAGAAATTAAGGAAAAATGCAGAGGATTTGGCGGCCTCAAACCGGCAACTGACCGATTTTTCCGAAGCGCTTCAGCGGGCCAATCGCCAGTTGAAGTGCCTTGATGAGGCAAAGTCAAAATTTATTGCCATTGCGTCTCACGAGCTGAAGACGCCTTTGGCCGCAGTGATCGGCTACCTGAGTCTGGTTTTGAGCGGCCGAATGGGTGCTCTGAACGAAGAAATTCTGGCGGCTTTGAAACATGTCAAAACAGCGTCGGATCGATTGCTGCGGCTGGTGGACGATCTGTTGGACATTTCAAAGATTGAAATGGGGCAATTAAAAATGGACAAGGCGCCGTTTGATTTGGGTGGTTTTTTAAAAGAGGAAATGCAGGTGTTTCAGGCGCAGGCGAAAGAGTATGAGATAAGCCTGGAAATCAAAATTAGCGGTGACTTGAAGCGAGTTGTATGCGACAAAGATAGAATACGTCAGGTGTTTGATAATTTGATTTCCAACGCCGTCAAATACACTCCTCGCAAAGGAATCATTCAAATTGAGGCGAAAAACATAGAGAGCGGTGTCCAGATTGATTTTAAAGACACGGGCATCGGGGTCCGCAAGGAGGATGAAGCAAGGGTTTTTGAGCCCTTTCAGCACATCCAGAAAGCCGGTCTTCACGGAGAGAAAAGTTCTGGCGTGGGGCTGGCTGTCGTCAAAAAAATCATTGAGGCGCATGGCGGGAAAATCTGTCTTACGAGCGTGGAAGGCCAGGGAACTATGTTTTCTGTGACTCTGCCGGTCGCGGAAGATGAGAGCGCCGGCGCGAGTGTTTGAGATTTTGGGGGCCTGTTTAAAAAAAGGCGGAAAAGATGAAGCCAAGAATCCTGATCGTCGATGATGAATGGTCGATGCTAGAGCTTCTGCGGGTCACGTTTGCCGCGGCGGGGCTGGAGGTGGTGCTTGCTAAAAATGACATTGAGTTTAAGCGCGAGGCTTTAATTCAACGGCCCGATGTCATTATTTTGGATCTTATGTTGGGAGAAAAAAACGGGATGGATGTTTACGAAGCTCTTTTGAACGAAGGGTTTGATCCGAAGGTTCCCGTTGTTTTTCTTTCGGCACTGGCCGGCGATCGTCCCGCAGCGCCTTTGCGTGCCGGGAGAACCTATGCATTGCACGGAAAACCGTTTGATCCGGAGAAACTCGTGGCGGAGATCAACACGATTTTGAAACCCCGATGAATTTAGAGGTTGATTTTTTAGGATTCAATAGCAGTATAGATCGACAAGAACAGCGGAGGCGATTAAGGCGATGCCGCAAAAAAAAGCCGGATCCTCAAATCATTACGCCGCAGCCCAGCCACAGCACCTTTCTGATTATTTACGCTTAAGTAACCTTCTGATTCCGCAGAAACTTGGCCTCATCATCGCCATTTTTACTCTCATCATCTGCGGCCTTCTCCTCGTCAGCAGCTTTGGCATGGGGATTCTTTCCGATGTCCGTGCTTATGTGGCCGGGGAGGGGCTGTGGTCGAAAGCGCAAAAGCAGGTTGTTTATGATCTCACGCGCTACGCCATTTATCATCAAGACGTGGATTATCAGAAATACCTTTCGAATCTACAGATCCCGTTAGGTGACCGTAAAGCGCTTATCGAGCTTGAGAAACACGATACGGACTATAAAAAATTGGATGCGGCATTTGTCGAGGGGCAGAATCATCCCAGCGATGTGCGCGGGATGGGGTATTTGATTAAACGGTTTTTTTTCATTTCCTACATTCGCGACGCGCTGATCGCGTGGAAAAAAGCCGACCGTCTTCTCGATGAATTGATCGATCTGGGTGAGAGTATCCGCAGGGAGGTGCTTTCCAACTCGCCCTCCGATCAAGACACGGCGCAATTTTTAGCGCGTCTCGATGAAATCAATAATCAACTCACCCCTTTGGAAAACTTATTTTCCTACCGGTTGGGAGAAGGTGCGCGCTGGCTCCGCTATGTTTTGACGTGTCTGATGCTGGGTGCGACGGGGCTTTTGCTTCTTTTGGGAATTCTCGTCGCTATTTCGATTGCCCGGCATCTTATCAGTGAGATTCACCGGCTGCGTCAGGCGGCCGCCAAAATCGCCGCGGGCGATTTTAGCCAGCCTATCGACATCACCTCCTGGGATGAGGTGGGAGATCTGGCGCGCAGTTTTCAGCAAATGGCCGATCAGCGTGAACGGGCGGAAAAAATGCTGGGTGAGCGGGCGAATGAACTCAGTGCGGCGAATCAAAAACTCGTCGAGACGGAAAAAATGAAGGATGCCTTTTTGGCTACGGTTTCCCACGAATTGCGTACCCCCTTAACGCTGGTCTTAACCCCTTTGGAATCTCTTTTGATCGGAAACGGCGGCGGCAATGTATCGGACGATCAGCGGCGGGTTCTTGAAATCATGCATAATAATGCCATCCGGCTGCTGCAAATGGTCACGGGCCTGCTTGACTTCTCAAAATTAGGAGCCGGCCAAATGGAAGTTCATCGGGAACCCACGGATCTTGCGGTTGTGACCCGCTCGATTTTGGCTGATTTCGGGGCCATGCTGAGCCAAAAACAGCTGAGCAGCGGGCTGACGATCCACCCGCCCGAGATGGACGTTTTGATGGACCGCTACTTGTACGAGCGGATTCTCTTTAACCTTCTTTCAAATGCGGTTAAATTCACGCCGCAAGGAGGACGTATCGACGTGGCTCTTACCTGGCAGAATGACCATCTGTCGCTGTCCGTCGCCGATACGGGCATCGGAATTTCTGAGGAAAACCAAAAGTATTTGTTTGAAAAATTCAAGCAACTCGAGGAGACATCGACGCGCCGCTTCGAAGGCACAGGCCTGGGGCTGGCGCTTGTCAAAGAATTCGCCGTGCTTCTGGGAGGCAGTGTCGCGGTCGTGAGCCGCGCGGGAGCAGGGACGACTTTTACGGTCGATTGTGCGGCCCCCGCGATTAAGGGGCACGAAGTGAGGGCGATGGCATTGTCTTCGCGAAGACGACTCCTCCAGCAATATCCGATGAACAGCCGCGGCACGGCTATTCCAAAAACCGAAGCGAAAAAATCGGGTCTGCCTAAACTCCTTATTGCCGAAGATAATCCCGAGCTGGCCGCTTATGTGGCTGCGCAGATCCAAGACATCGCAGAAGTTAAAATTGCCAGGGATGGGGAGGAGGCGCTGGCGCTGGCTCGCGACTGGTCTCCCAACCTTGTTCTTTCGGATGTGATGATGCCGAAGCTTGATGGCCTGAGCCTTTGCAGAGCCATTAAAGCCGATTCAAACCTGGCGCACATTCCCGTGATTTTACTGACGGCGCTCACTCACCGTGAAGCGCTCTTGAAAGGCTGGGAAGCGGGTGCCGATGAATACCTCATGAAACCCTTTCATCCCACGGAACTTCTCACGCGCGTTAAATCCGTTCTTGCAGGTTCTCACGAGCGTCAGAAAACGCTGTCGATCCTGCAAGAGTCGCGGCATCAGTTAGAATTGAGAGTCCTGGAAAGAACGGCGGAACTTTTGGAGTCCAACAAGAGTTTGATTCAACAGAAGCGTGATCTGGAAAAGGTGAATCTTGAACTGGACAGCTTTGTTTATACGGCAAGCCATGATCTGCGGGCGCCGCTTCGTGCCATCGCGAGTTTTGCGGAGGTGCTTAGAGAAAAGCATGATGGGCAGCTTGACGAGCAGGGGCGGACCTATTTGTCGCGCATTGAAAGCGGTGCGGTCCGGATGGGCAAATTGATTGACGATTTAATGTCGGTTTCTCGGTTGACAAGAATTCAAAACCCCTACGAGAGTGTTTCGGTTAAAGGCCTTTTGGACTCTGTTGTTCAACGGCTCGACTTAGATGTCGAGGAATCCCATGTCCGGATCGAGATCCAGCCGGAGATTCCCGCGATTGTCTGCGACCGTATCAAAATGGCGGAAGTTTTTCTCAACCTCATCAGCAATGCGATAAAATTTTCACGGATAAAAAATGCACCGCAAGGGTTTAAAATCGAAATCGGCTATCACGGCCGTGAGACGGACCATGAGTTTTATGTCAAAGATGAGGGGATTGGTATTGATCAACGCTATCACCATCGAATGTTCGATATTTTCTGGCAGCTGGATCCGTCCCATGCCATGAAAGGGACGGGGGTTGGCTTGAGTATCGTTAAAAGGGTGATTGAGGAGCATGGGGGACGAGTATGGGTTGAGTCCAAAATAGGAGAAGGTGCAACCTTTTATTTTACGATTCCAAGAAAGCCGGCTCAGAGCAGGACCTGATAAGGAAGGCCAGGGTATTCCGGTGCTTAAAAATAAACATGGCAGCGATGAAAATGGCGATAGCTTTTTCCCGGGAAGTTCACCCGCGGATCCGTTCCTTAATATTTTGCTTGTTGATGACAGCGAGTCTGATATCGAAGTCGCACGTTTGGTTTTTGAAAGCGCTAAAATTAAAAACCGCTTTTTTGCCGTCAAGGATGCCGCGCAGGTGAGTGCTTTTCTGGAAGGACGAAGCCGGTTCGGGGATTACGCCAAGCCGCACCTTATTCTTTTGGATATTCAAATGCCCACGATGGATGGCTTTGCGGTCTTGAAAATGCTCAAAGCACACCCGGTTTATCAAGCCATCCCGGTGATTATGGTGACCTCTTCGCGGCATGAGCGGGATATTATGGAAAGTTACAGGTGTGGTGCGGCGGCTTATTTCCAAAAGCCGCTTAATTATAATGATTTTGTACAGCTCATTGATTGCTTTAATGCCTACTGGCGGATGGCTACTTTACCCATGGCCCCGTCAGCCCCAAAATAGAGCCGGTAAGGCCCCTTTAACTCGTTTGCCGTACGGACAATTTTCATTCTGTCCTTGAAAAAAAGGCCGGGTTCGCCTAATATCTCTGCCTCACCATCGCACAGCGTTTACCGCGTATTAGAGTGAACGTTTCAAAGACGATGTGTCAGCCCATTAAGTCCCGAACAGCAAGGTGAAGCCGCCGGTGTTTGGAGGGTTATTGGGCGCAAAAAAAATTTAACGATGGATGCCCATGAGCTGCCGATGCGCATCCTAAGACGCTGTGTCTTCTAGCAGCCAGATATCGAAGAGTAGTTAGGATTTATGCCGAGGTGGCGAAATTGGCAGACGCACTGGATTCAGGGTCCAGCGGGGGCAACCCTGTAGGGGTTCAAATCCCCTCCTCGGCACGTTTCTTACGTTCCCTCCTTTGACATCGTTGAGTGATTAACCTGTGTGCCGCCGTCATTATCTATGAACTCAACCATCGAGAATCGCAAGGCACGCCACGATTATTTCCTGCTTGAAAACTACGAAGCGGGGATTGTCCTGCTGGGCTGCAAAGTCAAGTCCA
>Ga0154324_112_pt24 | contig 23166 bp, 16 predicted proteins | sample RifGroA2_FD_115852 | JGI IMG/M metagenome (GOLD analysis project Ga0154324, IMG submission 115852) | Omnitrophica bacterium GWA2_52_12 | reverse complement strand
AAGATGCGATTCGCATGGATACCCAGATTCTGGACATCGCCGCGCTCAGCCGCGAGGGCATGAAGCTCGACATGAACGAGCTAATGAACCCCGACCCGAATTATACGCGGCGCCTCGTTAAAGTGTGATTGCGGCGTGAAGCCGGTCATCAATCCCCCCAATCCCTTTCAGGCAAAATTCACCGAATACTTTGAAGGTCTGATTCCGCCCGCCAAGCTCGAAGTTTTTTTTGATGACTCCAAGTCCATTTTGTCCGAGAACGACTCGCCCGACCTGGCATTCCGCTGGAGCCTGAACCCTTACCGCGGCTGCCAGCATGCCTGTGCGTATTGTTTTGCCAGACCGGGGCATGAGTATCTGGACTTTGGCGCGGGCAGCGATTTTGATACCAAGATTGTCGTCAAAGAAAAGGCGCCAAAGCTTTTACGCGAAGCCTTTTTAAAAAAATCGTGGAAAGGCGAAACCATTTTCTTCTCAGGCAATACGGATTGTTATCAGCCGCTCGAAGCTTGTTATGAAATTACGCGTGGCTTGCTGGAAGTCTGCCTGGAATTCGGCAATCCCGTCAGCATCGTGACGAAATCCTTTCTTATCATTCGCGACCTTGAATTACTCAAAGCCCTGCACGAGCGCACGCAGGTCAGTATTTTTATCAGCATTCCTTTTCTGGATGAGAAAAACTCCCGGCTGATGGAACCAGGCGCGGCGAGTATTGCAAAACGCTTTGAAGCGCTTGAGCGCCTTTCGCAGGCCGGCATCGCCACCGGCGTGTTGATCGCCCCGATTATTCCAGGTTTGAACGATTCCGATTTTGGCGGGATCATGAAAGAAGCGGCGCGCTGCGGGGCCCTTTGGGCCGAACCGATCATGCTGCGCTTGCCGGGCAGCGTGAAAGATGTTTTTATTGAACGCTTGCGGCAGCATTTTCCGGGCCAGGCAGAAAAAATTCTGGGCCGCATCCGTCAGGTACGCGGCGGCAAACTTTATGATTCGCGTTTTGGCGAGCGTTACAAAGGGCAGGGGCCTTACTGGGAAAATTTACAGAAGATGTTTCGGGTTTTCGCCAAAAAATACAGCCTCAATCAACCCCGCCCAGAACCAGAGCGGCCGTCCTTTAAACGTCCCACGGCCCAGGCGGAGCTTTTTTAAAATGGCTGCGCCGTTGAAAATAACTCTACTTTGCCGCCACAATCGCAAAACTGATCAATGAAAGCACCAGGCTGGCAATGGCAAGAATCAGAATCCAGCCGAGGCGGCCGGAGATTTTCCCAATCTGTCGTTCAATGTCTTTCAGGGCGTGATGCACGGTCTGGAGCTCATTTTGATTGGACATGGGAGCCTTTCTTGTTAGAGACACTTGCAATAGTATGTCACGGCGGCCGACAGCCATGCTACCGTGTGAATGGCAGAGTTTAACTCTTTTGGAGCATGGTTGGCGACAGTAATGATGCCGACCATGACAGCGCATTTTCAAGCATTATGTTGCAAAACGCCCTTCTTTTTGCGCCTGATTAATTGGCTTAACCCGTTGTCCCATATAGGGCTAGACATGAGTGGTGGGTTTCAGTACAATCCGCAAACTTCACTACGAAAGGCAATAGGCGCTCCGTGATAAAAGAACCTAATGAAAAGCATGACCTGCATGTCCTCACCGTAGGACAGGACGAGCCCAGTTTTCAGAATTTGAATTCAACCTTGAGTTCCGATTATGGCTTTCAAATTCGCTCGGTACAGACTTTTACCGAGGGTTTTACCCGCATGGATCAGGAGCAATACGACGCGGTCATTTTAAACTTGGACCACCGGCCTGAAAGCGGTTGGTTGGCCTACATCCGCCTTATTCATCTGAGAAAGCCGTTTTTACCCGTGATTGCCCTTGGGGATGATGAAAGCCCCGCCGTGGGGATGCATGTGATTTCCGAGGGAGGCGATGATTATCTCGTGAAGGGCCGTATTCATTCAGGAGTGATCAATCGCGTTGTCCGCTATGGCATTGAGAAAAAACGCCAGAATCAACGATCTTACGTGGTTGAACAAAAATACCGCTTGATCACGGAAAGGTCGGCTACCGCCATTTGCGTGCTCAGTCCGCAGGAAACAGTGCTTTACGTCAACCCTGCCGCGGAAGTTTTTTTTGAGATTTCTTTGGGAGATGTTATCGGAAAACCCGGCCGGGAAGTTTTGCCTTTTCAGGATTGGGATGCCGTGGCCGCTTTTTTAGCTGCCGGTGAAGGTGTCACGAAGACCCTGGACACCTTTTTTGATAAACCTGGTTCCAAATCATCCGCGGCTTTGAGACTGTCATCGGTACGCCTGGAAGGAGATGAGGAGATTTTCTTGTTTATTGACCAAAAGCCGGTTTCGCTTAAAGAGGAAAACGAGCGGATGATCCGGTCGACGAAGGAAGCTCAGCAAAGTGAATTGGATCGGATTCAGGCGGAGTATATTTCCGCGGTTAGTCATTATCTTAAAACGCCGCTAGCCTCGATCCGGCTCTATCTCGACTATCTGGTCAATGGCTATGCCGGAGTCGTGACCGAAAAACAAAAGGAATACCTGACGACTATTGATGAAACCACTGAGCGTCTCAATGGCCAGGTGACCCGGCTTTTAAATATTTCAAAAATCCGTTCGCAGCAGACCAAGTTAAAAATGGAGCAGACCGATCTTGCCAAACTGCTTGAGGAAGAGTCACGTATTTTCAGGGCCCAGGCGGAACACAAATCCCTGGAAATGACCGTTAAAACAGAAAAGGTTCCTTTGCTCTATTGCGACCGCGCCCACATGCGCGAAGTGATCGATAATTTTATCAGCAATGCCATCAAATATACGCCTGCCGGAAAGCAGGTTGTTTTTTATTCCCGCGGCGCGGCCGACGGAGTGGAATTGGTTTTTGAAGATACCGGTATTGGCATTGAACCGCAATACATAGACGCTATTTTTGACCCCTTCTGCGACATTCCGAAGACAGGTATCGATTGGGTGGAGAGCACGGGGCTCGGATTGAGCCTGACCAAAAGGATTGTGGAGATGCATCAGGGAAGCATCAGTATCAAAAGTCAAAAGGGTCAGGGGTCCGTTTTTACGGTTTTCCTGCCGCTGGAAAAACGCAAAGCCGCCGCGCGGAGAACCCCCTAATGGAGCCGGTACGGAACGAACCTGTTTTTGTCACCGAGGATGATCCGCAAATCGCGAAGGTCATTGTCGATGCTCTGACGGATCAGGGCTACCGCGTGACTTTAGCGCGGTCAGTGGGTGAGGCGCGGCGTTTGTTGGAGGAGCAGCTGCCGCAGTTGGCACTTTTGGATGTTCAACTGCCTGACGGGAATGGTTTGACCATTCTGAAAGAAATCAAACAGCACCATCCCAATGTTTGCGTCATCATGATGAGTGCCCAAGCGTCCATTCAGCTTGCGATTCAATGCATCAAGTCTGATGCGTATGATTTTATTGAAAAGCCCTTCAAGCTGCACCAGCTTTTTAGCAAAGTGAGCGATGGTTTGCGCCAGTATGCGCTGGCTAGCAAGGTTTCCGGCTTTGATAAAATGTTAGGGGAGAGTTACAAATTCAAAACCATGATCAGCGACAGCGCCGCCATGAAAAAGAACATGCTGGCGCTGGAAGTCGTTTCCCAGAAAAATATCAGTGTTTTAATTACCGGAGAAAGCGGGACCGGCAAAGAACTCACGGCCCGCGCTGTTCATCACAACAGCCTGCGCAAGGAGGGCCCTTTTATCGCCGTCAACTGCTTGGCCATTCCTGAGCAGCTTCTTGAAAGCGAACTTTTTGGCTATGAAAAAGGGGCCTTTACGGGCGCGCAGGCTCGCAGAATCGGAAAGTTTGAGCAGGCCCAGAAAGGGACCCTATTCCTCGATGAAATCGGGGATCTCTCGGCCGATTTGCAGGGAAAACTTCTGCGGGTGATCCAGGAGCGGGAAGTTGAGCGCGTGGGCGGCACAGAGTCTATTCCGCTGGATGTCCGTTTCATTTTCGCAACGAACAAGGACCTTTCTCAAATGGTGCGGCAGGGTAAATTCCGCGAGGATTTGTTTTTCCGGATCAACGTATTCCCAATCCGGCTTCCTCCGCTGCGGGAGCGCCTGGAAGATATCGAAACACTGCTGGCCTATTTCGTGTGTCAATTCGCCAGCCTGGAATATGGCAAGGTGCCGCGTGTTGAAATCGAACCCGAGGCGATCGACAAGCTTAAAAGCTACGGGTGGCCCGGAAATATCCGGGAGCTTGAAAATTTCGCGGAACGGCTCATGGCCAGCAAACCTGAGAATGCTTGCATCCGTATTACTGAGAAAGATACCCGTGTGCTTGAGACCGCAGATTCCGAGGCTTCAAGCGCGGAAATGTTGATGCAACCGAACGTGCGGAGCATGGACGAGGCCGAAAAAGTCATGCTGGAGCGCGCGCTGAAGCAGTCGGACGGAAATCTAAGCAAAGCCGCCAAAATATTGAAGGTTAGCCGCCAAACGATCTACCGCAAAATGCAGAAGTATGCGCTCACCAAAGCGTCTGCCTCAAAATCACCGTCAGAACCCCCGGCAAAAATAATTCCGTAACGCCCCGGCGGGTTTGATGTTCTATCCCGCCTTCTTTTTCCGTTCCATACTGAGACACTCTCTTTTGAATGTCACAAATTAGAACAGTTCCGGATTGTTCATTGTAACTACAGTCATTTCGACAAGTTATGACGTGTGTGCAAAGCGTTTTGAAATTTCAGGCTAGCCGCATGTTGCATGACGAGACACTCTGCGCTTCCGGCGCTGATAAGGGCTGTTAGTCTTCAAATTTTTTTAACTCGTTTGAAGATCAGATGTTGTGGAGTTTCTTTTTGTGTTGGCATGGGCGATGCATTTCCTCCCCCGAATGTTTGATCTGAATTTAAAACGGAGGAACTGAAAATGAAAAATGTGAAATTAAGTTTGGTGGCAATGGTACTGGTCGCAGGAATGTTTGGCATTTTGCCCGCAGCGTTTGCGGGATCTAGTGCTGTGACACACTCTGTAACTATTTCAGTACCGACTTCTCTCTCGCTTACGGCAGACACGGCGGGTTTTACGCTGACCATGGCGGATTACCTGAGCGGATCCGTATCGGATACGCAGACGGTAAACTACACCGTGAAGTCAAACAACAATGCGCTGGCTGCCAACGCCGCGATTGTGAAAGCGAAACTTGGCACTCTGTTTAGCGGCGTTGATTTTCTTGCCAATCCGGGTGCTTTTACCAAGACAAACGGTAACTTTGATATGACCGAAAATGCTGCTGGCGACATCACGGTTCTTACGTCGGATGTCACACTGATGAAAAAGACGGGAATCACAGGAAGCGGCAAAACGACCATGGGAACCTTTCCGGTGACGTACAAGGCTGCTGCGACGACAGATCTGGATTCTCAGACCCAGAACCAGACGTTGACAGTGACGCTTGTAGACGCTTAAGGTTTTTTGTTTCGTTGAAATAAGCAGAACCATTGACCTTCGTAAGGTCAATGGTTCTCGCTTTTAGCGAAGACGAGGCTGTCAAAGCCTCGCGACACCTACCCCTATTGCGCAGGTGCAACGCTTCGGGCGACAAGGAATCGCCCGTATGCGATGGCATGCCAAAACCGTTAGGGTTTAGGCGTTAGACGAAGCTTTTTTTTTGTTCCCGATTGCGCTATCATGCCTGCCATGAGAGCGCAATTTTTGTTTAAAGTCCGCCTTGCCTTTGTGCTTAGTGCGCCCCTCCTTCTTTTAGCCCCCGTTTGTATGGCCGCCATTTCGATCAATATGAAAGTTCCGACGTTTATCCAGGTCGAAGGCGGCACTGTAAATTTTTTACTGCCGTTTTCCGATTTTACCACGGGCGCTGAAAGCGAGACGGCGGTGGTGCTGTATACGGTCATTGCCAACAGTGTGAACCGCAGCCAGGGTGTTTTGAAAGCGAAGATCAATAGTACAGACACGGATCTAAATGTGCAGGCTAAATTCAATAGTTTCACAAACCAGGGCGGTAACGCGGCGCTGGTTCAAAGCCAGCCAGGCTTTGTGATCCTCACCACCACGGACATTTCTTTAGCAGACAAGGTGAGGCTTTCAGGCTCCGGAAGGATCGTTCAGGGGGATGTGGGCATCGCCTTTAAGGCTAAGGCACTGACGGAGCTGGCGGCGCAGACACGCATTAAAACGGTCCAGCTGACCTTCACGGACGCATGAAAAGGAAATGGTTTGCTTTTGGGGTGTTATGGGTGCTGTGGCCATGTGTCCAGGGGCCTCTTTGGGCTGAGGTGGATACAAAGTCGGTCCACGTGTCTTTTGCCGTCAGGCCGGTGTTTATCGTGAAGACTGTGTCGAGTTCCTCCGGGATTCCGATTGTGGACTTCGGTTGGGTGGTGCCGTCGAAAGATTCTTCTCAAACAGAAATTCTGGATGTGAGCGTTGCGACAAATACGGTGAGACCTTACAAAATTTATCAGACAGCCAAGATGATCAGAAGTGCGGATGGCATTGCTCTTGCGGGCGAGTCGATGAGATTCATGGCGTCTCCGGGGCGTGAGGGGGGGCGCTCTGAAGCTCCCAGCTATGAAGAGTTTAAACCGGGCAAGCGGCTGATTTTTTCCTCCCGTCCCGGCGGAGGGGCCGATGATTTTCAGATTTTTTATCTGCTGGGTGGAGCCGCTGTCCTGGATGCCGGGGATTACTATGGTTCGATGGAAATCGATGGCGAACTTTCTTAAAAAAAGCGTTTCGTTTGCAGCGAGCGCTGCATTGATTTTGTTTTGCTGTCCGCATAGTTCACGCGCGGAGTTTGCTTTGGATGTCGAAACCATCGAAGGAATTCAGGACCTGGATTTTGGCGCGGTGGAAACTTATTCGGCCGATGGAGAGCCTGTGTCTGAGAGCGTTTCGCGGCAAATTTTGCTCACGGTACGAACGGACTTGCATAGACCTTACCGGGTCACACAAATTTTGGAACGACAGGCGGTCAATGAACATTCAAATGCGATGAAACCCGAAACAATGCAATATCACGCTGTACTCCGGCAGGGAGACGGGCTTTTGCGGGCCCCAAACCGCCGAAGTCTGGAATTAGGCGAGCAGGAAATTTTTCTTTCTAACGGAGCCGGAGATGAATCGGAGATTTTGATCCAGTATGATCTGACAGTGCCTCCGGCCGGACAAGCCGGATACTACCGGACGTCCATTCGCTACAGGATTTACACGACCACCTAAGGAGGAGATGACGATGCGCATTGCAATCATAGCGATTCTTTTAATCACAGGGGGAGTTCTCCCGCGCGCTTGGGCCGGCCCTGCGGCTGCCGAGGCAGAGACGGCGCCTCCGAAAGGGTTCGGCATGGCTGTGGGACCCACCAACCTCCGCCTTGCCGGGGTTCCCGGAAGTGCGCACACCGGCACAGTGACGGTGTGGAATAATGGGGTCAAAGCACTCGACGTTGTGACTGAATTAAGCGATGTGGTGAATACCCTGACGAAAGACAAACACCTTGAACGAGATTTCCCGCCCCCCGGCGTTGTTCCTTATTCCTGCGCAAAATGGGTTGTTTTAGAGCATCAGGCATTTACCGTTGAGCCTCATTCGAAAAGAGATGTCGGGATTACCGTTTCAACCCCTGCGGATGCTTCCGGCGGCTACGCGTGTGTGATTTTTTTTCGCGGCTTACCTGCTTTTGAAAGCGACGCCCCGTCGGACGGAAAACCGCAAACTTCAGTCGTCGTTCAACCGCGCATTGGGACCCTTTTATTTTTTGAAACCGAAGGCACGACTCAGCGGAAGGGTGAATTGCTGACTCTTTCCTATGAACCGCCCAAAGAAGACCGGCCGCTGCTTTTACAATATGAATTTAAGAATACGGGCAACACGGACGTTCTTCTGACAGGGCATTTTCACATTATGGATGACACTAAAGCGCTGGTCTCTAAAGGGGATTTGACGCCCATCCGTACGTTTCCCGGGGATCAGGGAATAGCGCAGACCGAATGGACGGGTGTTCTTGTCCCCGGGACCTATCAGCTCGTGATTACGATGGAACTCGGACCCGACGCCCAAGAGGTCATCGTCAGAGAAATTCCGCTAAAAATTGAATAAAGCCAAAAAACAATTCTTGAGTTTGGGGCTGTTGGTTTGCATGCTGCAAACCGCGTATGCCGGCGTGCCTACCGCGGGAGATCAGCATACGTTGCTGCCCGCTCCCATCGCTCCCGCCGCCCAGGGCCACGATCCCAATCATTCGGATAAACTGCAGGTGCAGAACTACACCGTCGAGGCGGGTAAAACGATTACGATTCCGACGTATGGACTCGATCGTTCCCTGGCCATGAACCCCCAGCCCATTTTCATTCGTGAAGAGAAGGCGGGAGAAATTCTAATCGAAGGGAAACAGCAGGGCGCAACCCTCATTCTTTTGTGGGAATCTGCCGGGGTCCGAAGTATCCGCATCACGGTGACTGCCCCCAAAGCTGAAATTGAAACACGGGCAAAGATGGCCCGGGAACTTTCGCCTCTTTACCGGTCACAAAAAAAGCGCGCGTTTAGATTTTTTTATGATACGCGCTACTCCTTTCAAAACGACGGATCGCAGCTCAGAAAAGTGTCAGAAGTGCGCCGGGTAGGCGACCATAAAATGGCCGTTAAAGGAGCGACGCCCTACGGCGAGTTGAATGCAAATCTTATGATGGAATACCGTAAGGATGTGAATACCGGCGGCGGTGTGACCATGCCGGCGGATGCAAAAATGGGGCTTTACGATACGAAAATTCCGTATATGGAAAAAATGGATGCGGTGGCAGGAACCCAATTTGTGCATACCGATCAATACGGATTTCCGGGCGCCCGGATCCTTGGTTTTTTTCTTGCTCCGTCGGTGATGCGCCTTGAAAAAGGAGCGGCTCGCAGTGTCCACCCTTTCTTTTTTATGGGCCGCGAAAGAGACGGTTCGACGTTTGACAGTCCGGCGGGAATCAGAAATCGAGAATTGAAAAATCAATACGCGGGGGCCGGCGCACAATATTTCATATGGGACCGGAACAAAATTTCCGCGGCTGGCTACCGCCGCCGGTTCGGCCCCGCGGTGGGCAAATCAAACGGTAACGCGGATGTGGGCCTGGATCTGAACCGTGGGCCGGTCCGTTTTAAGGCGGAACTGGGTGCCGACGATAGAAACCAAGCGGCTTTCAACGGCGTGCTTTTTTTGGGGACGGAGAATTTTTCGATCGAAAACAGCTGGGTCAATGTTGAAAAAGATTATCGAACCGTCACCGGATCGACATCAGGCAGCGGCCAATTGGGTTACACGCTCTATGCGGGGTGGTATCCGCCCGAAGGTAATTTGCGCGCTTATCTGGATTCAAGTATCCTGCGCAGCCGGACTTCTCTGAGCAACGACCCGCGTTTCAGAAATGATTATGCCAAAACTATTTCCCCCAGGCTGGAATGGTCGGCGCCGGATGGCTCCACGCTGCAATTCGGCGCCGGCTATGAAGACCAAAGGGCCTTTTCGTCGCCTTTGATTCGCAAGCGTTTGGATGGGCGTTACGCCAAGGATTTTTACCTTGGACGGCGTTTTCTTGAAAACGTGGGCCTTTTCACTACGGCCAGCCTGGAGAGTTTCCGCAAAGCGGTGGATTCAGCCGGTTTTAACGCAAATCGCGGCGGTCTGGGCATGGGAATGAGTTTGAATCTTCTGTCCGGACTGACTTTGCTGAGCCAATATACGATTTACAAAATCTCTGAAAGAGAGCCGACACCCCCGGGGAATCCAACGTATCCGGGCCAATTTGTTTTTCAGGTTGATTACGGCCGCCAGCTTACCCCTTTGCCGGGTACCATGCGTGTCGGTGTGCGTTATACCAATGAACAGGACACTTTTAACAAAACGCAGCAGCCTTTTTCGCAGCAAGACAGAATTGAGGGGAGTGCCGGCATTAATTTTAGAATGTCTCCGGAGACCAGTATTTATCTGGACGCTCGCGCGGTGTCGCTGAAATCCATTGTGGGCGAAGCGCCGCAGGCTGAGTTTTCCCTAGTGACGGGGCTGCGCACCAGCGCCTTGAGTCCCATCCGTATTGCGCAAAAGGGCAAAGTTGAAGGTTATGTTTTTAAAGACTTCAATGCCAACGGGGTTCGCGATGCGGATGAGCCTGGATTAGCCGGTTTTGAGATTTCCATCGCCGGCGGGCCAGGCAAAAAAACAGATGCCAGCGGCTTTTACCGTCTTCGCGTCAAGGAAGGTCAGTGGGTTGTTAAGGCCGCCGGACAAGTTCCGGAAGGCTGGTTTTTTTCAACCGTGAGCCAGCAAGCCATTGAGTTATTGCCTGGCGAGGTGCGCACGATCCAATTTGGCGTGAGTGCTCAAATTCAGGTCCGAGGCCGGAGCTATCTTGATGTGAACCGGAATAGTTTTTTTGATGCGGGGGATGTCCCCATGGCGGGTATTGAAGTCCAAATGAAATCAGGCCAGCGCGGACAGACGAGTGGGGAGGGGCAGTATTCTATTTTTCGCGTTTTGCCAGGAGCCAACCGAGTCAGTCTTGATCTGGATTCGCTTCCGCCGGGGTACCGGACTTTAAGTCCGATCGAAAAATCCTTTGATGCGGATGCCGGGGATTCGATTACTTACGATGTCGTGCTGGGCGCGGAGCATCTCCTTAGCGGTGTTGTGTTTAAGGATATAAATCATGACGGTTCCAAGGGCGGTGACGATCTGGGTCTGGCGGGTATTGCCGTTTCGGCAGGGGGTTATAAGAGCGTGACAAACCGCGAAGGCCGGTTTTTTATCCGTGATCTGCCGGTGGGCAAGTGGAGTGTGTCTGTTGAGAAGGAAACCCTCCCGCCTGGCTATAAATTAGCCTCAAAACCTTATAATATAGAAGTTCCGACCGGTCCTCTCATACGCCAGGATCTCTATTTCGCTATTGATGGCCCCTCAGAAAAGCAATCGGCGTAGCCTTTGTGGCCGGGGTATTATTTCGTATCTAATTATAAACAAATGAGTTACACTGTAGTGTCTATTTTTGTTACAGTTTTATGATAACAAAAGATAGTTAAATTTATTCATAGATAGTATTTGCTATCAAATGAGATATTAAACTTGTTTATTAGTTCGAGTGCTCTTGATTTTTATGTTGCGTAATCATACACTTTGAACAGATGTAACGGGTAAACCATTAAACGCTTTTAATACTCAGGCAAAACGAGCGAGATAGAAAAGTGAAATTGCAGTCAAGTCAAATAAGCCAGCAGGGAAGGGTGAACGCCAAGCCAGTATGTTGGGCTTTGATAGCTGTGCTCGTTGTTTGGGGCACCCCTGCAGCATTAGGTTCCAGTGCACTGGCTACTCACGGCGTGACCATCAGCATTCCCCAGGCTAATGAGATTTCCGGCGATTTACAGAGCTTTAACTTGGCTTTTACGGATTTTCTCGCAGGTTCTGAGACCAATCAGCAAGTTGTGAATTACCATGTCAAAGCCAACAGCCTGGGCAGAGACAATGGCGTGGTGCAGGCCAAGGTTTCCGTATCTATCCCTGGCGTTGCTGTGAAGGCCGATGCGGGTGTATTCAGCAAGCAAGCGGGTAATGCCCGCCTGGTGGAGTCGCATGAGGGCTTTGTTGCTTTAGGTGAGGAGTACACGCACCTGTATGATCGCCAGACGGATTCCGGTGACGGAGCTGTAGCCGTCGGTGATTTTTCAGTGATCTATAAAGCGGCTACTAATGAAGCGATGAGTGCACAAAATGTCCATGTTGAGCTGTCCATTGTTGTTGTCGATGTCTAACAGCCCTGTCCGATAGTCCCTCTCCTAAGTGTTGCAATTCAGGACACTGTAAACCGCATATTTAATCCACCGTATCTTATTTATTCATAATCAGTTATGGATAAATAAAATGCATTTGTCACAATCCGAGACACATTTTAAGTGTTATCAAAGCCACTTCCTAAATAAATTTTATTAATCATAACCCCATTGTTTTGAATAGCATGCAATCTTATTTAATATCTTTAAGAAACTTGGCATCTAACTTGTATCCTATCAATAGCATTAAGCATCATAAAACTACTTAATCGATCTATCGCAATCAGCCAATGTGAAAGAAGGCAGGTGAATATGAAGTTAGAAACCATCGCAAGAATATTTGTAATTTTGCTGGTCGCTTTAAGTGGAATGGCCGGCGCTCGTTTTGCCTGGGCTGCCTCAACAACCACAAGCCATCAGGTTGCTATTCAGATCCCTCAGGTTTTAAGTGTCACCGCGGATATAAGTGGTTTTACGCTGACACTCAATGATTTCGTGAAGAGTTCCTCGTCGAATGTACAGACGATCCAATATACCGTCAAATCTAACGCAAACGCGGCAGCGGCCGGCGCTACGATAATGAAGGCTAAATTAGGGACGCTTTTTCAGTCCGTGGACCTGCTGGCCCAAACCGGGACTTATGTAAAACAGGGAGGGAATGCCAGTCTTACCGCTGCTGCCGCCGGCCAGGTTACGATTTTGACTGCGGATACCGGGCTTGCGAAGAAAGTGGTGGATTCCGGGAATGGCCGGATATTGTTTGGCACCATTCCGGTTCAATATCAGGCGCTGGCGCAGGCTGACCTCGGCGCCGGAACACAGACAGCCACGTTGACTGTTACGTTTAGCGATATCTAAGAGCAAGGAAGCGGGGAAGCATCCGGCTACGTGCCAAGATTTCGCAGGCGCACTCCATCCAAAATCTTTCTTCAAAAAGCGCTTGAGGAGTGCCGATATACATGCAGCATCTAAACAGGTTTTATAGGGAGGCAGATTCCATGCAAGTATTACTGGTAGGTCATTCAGAACAGGATACACAGAAAATCCTTGATGCGCTGTCGCAGGTTCCGCTCAAACCCGTTGAGACGGTTCATGTTGCTTCCTTGGGAGATGCGCTGCAAAAAATTGATGAACGGGATTTTGACGTCGCACTCCTTAATCTTTCAGCGGCAGACAGTCTTGGGCTGGACGCCTTCATGCGGTTTAAAAAAAATATGAATCAGAAAGCCGCTGTTGTGGCTTTTGTCGGCGGCGTCGAAGAACGTCTTGGGCTTGAGCTGATCCGGCGCGGCGCGGAAGACGTTTTTTTGAGAGATTCCTGGGATTCCTCCCATTTGGAACGTGTGCTTCAGTTTGCTGTTGAGAAAAAAAGAATTCAAAATACAGTTGCGCAAAATTCTTCGAAAGACCCTCTTACCGGACTTTTGAACGCGCAAGGCCTTTCGGATGTTATTGCTCAGCAGAATGTGTGGGTTGTTCGCGGGGTAGATATTGTCGCGATTCAGCTGACCTTAAATCACTATGGGAACGTGCGGCGGACGATCGGGGACGTGATTTCGGAGGCGATGGTGAAAGAGGCTGCCAATCGGATTCGTGCGGCACTGCGCGCGACGGATTATGTGGCGTGCCTGGAAGAGGGCACGTTCGTGGTTTTGCTGCCGCAAACGCGCATTGCCGAGGGGCTTGTGGTTGTGGACAAGCTTAAAAACGTGCTGGCGTCCCAGTCGCTTGTGATTTCAGGAACGTCGATCCGGCTCAAGGCCTCAAGCATCACGGTGCCTCTTTTATCCGGAACCGCCACTTTAGAAGCCCTGAAGCGGCAATTTCACACGGTGCTGCGCCGCAGTCTGGAAACGGCTGTGCCGGTCAGCGGAAATACAAAACAGCCCAAAGATTATCAGCTCACAGACATTCTTGGCCTTTTGCGGCGCAGGGAATCTTTTCGTGTGGTAAAGCAGCCTATCATGTCTGCCCGCGATGGCACCATCACCGGCTATGAATTTTTAAGCCGTTTTGAATTCAAAGATTTCGAAAGCCCGGATGATTTCTTTTTCATCTGCCGTGAGAATGATTTTTTAACAATGGTAGACCATTACTGTTTTATGAATTGCGTCAGCGAATCTGAGCAATGGTTTCAAGATCCGTCGCTTGGGCTGCATTTTAACCTGTTTCCCAGTACGCTGATGGAGGTCGAGCCATCCGTACTGCTTGAGGAGCTTCCGGAAGTCTGCCGCTCAGGACGTTCTCATATTGAAATTAGCGAGCGGCAGATTATTGGCGACCCCTGTTACATTGTGCCGGCAGTCAAGATGCTTCAGAGCCATGGAATCAAAATCGCGATGGATGAAGTCCGGTTTGGCCCGCATAGCCTTGAAAGCATTGTGACGATCCGGCCGCAATTGGTAAAAATTGAAAGGCATGCAGTCACCGGTATCGCCAAAGACAGCGCAAAACGCAGGTCTCTCGAGCGTTTTGTCCGGGTGATGAAAAATCTTGATATTGAGGTGTGTGCCGTAGGAGTTGAGACCCAAGGGGATCTGGACGTCATCCAGAACATGGATATTGCCAGCGCGCAGGGTTTTTTTTGGGGTGCTCCGGAATAAAAGAAACCAGAGGATTGACCGGAGCCAAGGGCTAGTTGAGTGTTTTGATTTTTTGAGCGAGCTGGTGCGTTAGGCTGGCTTGTCCCGCCGTCGTCAGGTGTTCCACCGAATTAAGCAGTTCCTGCATTTTAGCCCAATAATAATCTTCGTTAAGAAAATGCACGCGGGCGTATTTTTCGCCAAGACTGCGCAGAAATAGCCGGTGCTTTTCCAATACGGCTTGAGCTTCCGGGTGTGTCTGAAACTCCTCCCAGAGCGGCGGCAAGGCGATCCAGATTTCGATGCCCTCGCTGCTCGTAAAACGCAGCAGTTGATCCAGGGAATCCTGGTTGAACGGTGAGACAGTAAATTCATGGGATTTCATCCAGTCCCAGTCCAAGCGAGCGTCCAAACGGACGGAGTCCGCATCTTGAGCCTCCAACTCCTCGGCGGGGGATGCAAAAAGATAGTGGCGATAATCACCCAGAGTATCAAATAAGCGCTGCTTATGATCCGTGCCTTGGCGCAAGCGCTCCCCGATCCGGGACCAGAAATCTCTACGGCCTTCAACGAGCTGCCTTAAATCCAGCGCATATTTTTGCGAAGGCAGAAAATTGTGAAAGAACCGGGCAAAGGGCATGTGTCCCTGCGGATTGCGTTGGCGGTAGGCGAGCGCGACATTCCAGAAATCCAATCCGAATAATTGCGCAAGCACGTCTGTTTGAGCCGTCCGGGCCGAGCCCGGGGGCCAGGGCGTCTCCATCTCTAAATCACGCCACCAGATGTCAAAGGCGTGCATCAAAAGAATCGCTTTCGGCTTGGGGTTATGCCGCAGGTAATTCTTGAGCAAAAGGAGATGGGCGGCGCTGTTGCAGGGCGCCAAAAGAGCCAGGTTGGCTGTTTTGAATCCAGTTTCTTGTCCGAGCAATTTTGCGTCAATGCCCAGCCCGGCGGAAGAATCGCCAAAGATCAGAATTTGAGCATCCAGTTTTTGTCCGGCCAAATCTTTTTTGGCCCGCATGAGCGGCATATCGCTCCGCAGCGTCAATGCGGGAAGCCAAAAGGCGGTGAGGCCTTCGAGGGCGCAAATAAGAGCTAAAAAGATTAAAAGTGGTTTTTTCATATTAAAACCGGAAGTAAATAAAATGAGTTCCGTTTTGAGCGCCGTAAAGCGCGAGTGAATAGAAAAGCAAAGCGTAAAAAACAGGCCGGATTACAGACGGAATCCGTTTGAATACCAGCGGATCGTGGCGTGTGTACCCCCAGTATTGGAGGATGATAAAAAGCCCAAGATAACGGATTAAAGCACCGAGCGCCGGTTTGATTTGCAGCCAATCCGCATGCAAGCCGGAGAATAAAGAGGCTAGCAAGGTGACGCATTGTGACAACGACTCCGCCCGGAAAAAAAGCCAGCCCAGGCAGGTCAGATGAAAGAAAATAAAAATGCGTATGAGATTACGCAGGCGGCCCGTGATCAAAGGTTCGATGCGTTCAGCGGTTCCGCTGGCGTGATAATAATGGGCCAGCATGAGCAGCAAGCCGTGGTACAGGCCCCACAGGACAAAATTCCAGCTTGCCCCGTGCCAGAGCCCGCCGAGCAGCATGGTTAAAAATAAATTGCGAACCGTTTGCCAGCCCCCATAACGGTTGCCGCCCAGAGGAATATAAAGGTAGTCGCGCAGCCAGGTGGAAAGGCTGATGTGCCAGCGTCTCCAGAAATCGCAGGGGCCCAAGGCGCAGTAGGGCAGGTTGAAATTGGCCATCAAGTCAAAACCTAACAGGCGGCCCAGCCCGCGGGCCATGTTCGAGTAGCCGTCAAAGTCGCAGAGAATTTGAAAGGCGTAAGCGTAAAGCGCCAGGAGCACCGCCAGTCCGGTGTGCGGGCCAGGTTGGTCAAATACTTTTGCAACCACGGGCGCCAGATTATCGGCGATAAAAACTTTTTCATACAGCCCCCAAAAAATCAGCAGACAGCCTTCCTGAAAACCTTCGATTGAAAGTTTACGCGGCCGCACGATTTGAGGCATGAGATGGGCAGGGCGCTCAATGGGGCCGGCCACCAGCTGGGGAAAAAACATGGAGTAAAGTAAAAAGTCAGGAAAGCTCCGGACCGGTTTACACAGGCCGCGGTAAACGTCAATCATGTAACTCATTTTCTGAAACGTATAAAACGAAATGCCGATCGGTAATAAAATTCGAAAAGGAGTATCCGGCAGGTTCCAACCCAAAACCAGAGCGAGGTGCTGAAGATTATCGAGGAAAAAATGAAAATATTTGAACGTAAAAAGTACGCCGAGATTGAGCAACAGGCTCAATCCGAGGAAATATTTTTTTTCTTTGGCGGCGGAACAACGTCCGATTTGAAGCGCTAAAATAAAATTGAGAAAGCAGGAAGCGATAAGCAAAATCAAAAAACGTTTGTCCCAGACTCCGTAGAAGATACAGCTGGCGGCAAGCAGCAGCAGGTTTTGCCCGCGGTGAGGCAGGAGGAGGTAAGCTGCATAAACCGCAATAAAAAAACCTAAAAAGGCAAACGAATTAAAAAGCATAAGGTTCGTTGTTGCGGCGATTACAGGAAGCCATTAGCCACGAAAGCCAGAAGGTTGGAACGATCCGCGGCGTTTTGAAAATGAATCCAGCGCAAACCCACCCGGCCTGTTTTTGAATCGGCACGCATGACTTGTGCTTGGGCGCAAAGACTGCCGGTGGGCAAGACACAGGAGACCTTCAGGGTTTGCTCCAGCTGCCACGGTCCTGGCCCGGAGCGGGGGTCAATCTGGACCAGCAGGCCGCTTTCGGAAATATCAAGGATTTCGCCTTGAAGATTTGCGGGCCATGGGGGGCATTCGAAATGCACGAGGGTGTAGAGTGAACTGCGGCGCGCGATACGTTTGTCCATGAAAGGACTTATCGGCAAAAGGCTTTTAAAGATAGAGTGCATCTAATGCCCTGTTGAAATCCTCAAATATGAAAAGATGAAACAGAACTACCGTGGGACCGATGGCGGAGGCTTCGTTGCCAGACTTGCCCGGTTCAGACGGAGGAAACCGATGGCCCCGCCTGTTTTTTAGGCGGGGAACAGCGGCGGTGCTCCTCGGCTGAGACGGGCTTAGTTCTGGCAGAAGCCGCAGCTAAGGGCCGCAGGTAGTTCTGTTCATCCTATGAGCGAGGATTTCAACAGAGTGTTAAGCGGAGTAAGCCAGTGATTGCACGGCTTGCCAGTGATGCTGCAAGGAGGCAATCCAGCTTGGCGGGATCGCCAGGGAGCCATCGGCATAGGCCAGAAGGCCCTGCAATAGCCGCAGGGTTTGTTTGGAGAGCGCGGCCGCCGTCACGAGATGGGCCGTCCGGTAGGCCGGGTCCTTGGCCAGGCGCAGCGCGTCGACATGCAGGACAAAGAAATTTTGTTCAGAAGCCCGATTTGCGGCTTGCCTGACGGGAGGTGCTTGCAACGGCGCAGGATTAAAAAAGATAGGGGTGCCCAGGCTCTGAATACGAACGTTTAGAGCGGGTGCGGCCCTGCGCTTCAAATTTTCGAGTTCGTCGGGCCGCCTTAAAAGTTCCCTAAAAGAGCGTGGACTGCGGATGAGCACCGCTTGCGCGGATTTAAGCCGGGTGTTTAGTTTCTGGAATTCATTTGTGGAAAGTCCGGGCTCCGCCACAAAGACCAGCCGGGTATTGGGCATGGGCAGCAGGTTCGGACCGGTGACAGAGTTTATGAGGCTTGCGGGCAAGAACAAAACTGCAGAGGCCTGGGGCGCCAGCGCGCGGGGAACTATGCGCTGCCATAACATGGGCATAGAGCTCGCTGTGGGGCGCATCTCGGAACGTTTTGCGGCCGGCGCTTTTTTCTCTTCTAAAATAACTTTGGCATTTCCGAACGCTGCGCCGTCAGTATCGCCGCTGGAATAAAGGACCAGGCGCATATTCGGGCTGACGGTGATTTCAAAGGTGTGAACCACTTTCCCCTCAAGCAAAATCAGCGCAGTTTTTCCGTCATAAGTTTTGGCCTTGGACGGGTCTTCGCCGGGAGCGGCGTAGGTTTCACCCGCTGCCGGTTTGATCAAAGTGACGGTTTGCCATTTGTTGACGGGGACAGCGACATCCGGAACTTGCCTTTTGGCGTAATTGGCACGGATGAAATCGCCGCGGCCGCCTTTGAGGTTAAAGGGCACATCGGGTGCAACAAAAAGGGGTGTCGTTGCAAGATTTCCAGCCATGCCGGAGACCTCAAGCAGCACCATTTTTCCATACTCGGCCTGCCCGCTTTGATTGTTAAAGGAGACGTCCGGATTGTGCAAGCCAAAAAGAATGTTTCCTGAGCCCCGGTAAGTGTTGGGATCGAGCCCCAGTTTGACCAATTCCTCGTTGCTAAGATCCGTGCGTTTGGGTTTGACGCGCACATCCAAAGCAAGTTCAAAATGCGTTTTTTCAGAAACCGGAATAGGTTTATCTACAACCATCCAGCTTACGGTATAAGGATTTTGGGCCGTGTGCGAGGCGTCACGGAAAAAGAAAGGAAACTGCGGCTTGCCATCCCCGTTTTCATTGTTGGGATGAACTCCCTGCTTGTAAATACTCAAAAAAGAAATGTCATCTTCGGCGCGAATGTACTTTTGCGCCTGCAGCCACGACAGGGGATGGATTTCTCCCTGGATGGATTTCTTTTCTTTTTTCCCACCGATTTCCACCGCGACCTCAAAGGGATTTTTAACCTCATGGTAGCCTTCAATGAGTGTGAAATAATTAGCCGGCCATTTAAAAAGAGTCGTGTCTACCGTGACTTTGATTTTAATCGTTGCTTCGCCGCCTTGACTGTCCCTGACCTTAACGGGGATTTCAAAAGTGCCGTCCTGACCGGAGATCAGGCCTTCCAGAGGTTGATAAATCGTCTGCGGCGTGCCGTTCACGACAAGATCGATAGCTACAGTTTTGCGGTCTTTGGTGAAATACGGTTCGCGGATACCGCTTATTTTGGGCGGGGGAAAAAGCCTTTTAAACGGGATCGAAATTTTTCTATCCGCATGCCAGGGCACGGAAACTTGCACAGGCATGGATTGGGTTTCGCCGTAGCCCGGGTTTTCAGCGGCGACGGTGACGGATTGAGCAAAGGGCCTGCCATTGACGGTCAGCTCCACACGCACGTTTTTCTGATCGTGCTTTAAAAGAATGGGAACGTCTTCTGCAAATTTAATATTCAGTGGCCAAAGGTAAAAAAACAGGATTGCGCTGAGGGGAAAGAGCGCGATGACCCCGGTTACCAGTTTCCAAAAATGACGCCTGACCCACGGAACATTCCGAAAAACATCGTCTACAAGAGGCAGCGTTGGGCCGCCGCCGATCGATTGTGTGGGAGCCTGGCGCGCGCCGCGGGATAAGAACTCAGTAAGCGAATGCGTGGTTGAGCGCGAGCGCGATGTTGCAGACTTTGGCGTGGTGCCTGTCTGCGAGGTCGCTGAATGACCTGATTGCCCCGAACCGGAATCTGTGGTGCTTTTGAGGGAGGGCTGCAGCATTTCAGGGGGCGGTATAAAATCATCATAAACCGTTCTCCCATCCTGATCCAAAATTCTGACCGTATAGGCATCGGGATAGCCCGTGAGTCCCGCCGCGTTTGCGGAGGGTAAGTGCCTTGCTTCGACTAACGCATTAAGATCGGCCAAAAGCTCATCATCGGACCGGTAAGCTAGAAGCTCATTGCCGCGGGCGTCCACGCGGACGACCTGCCTTTTATCGTGGCGATTCCGCGCGGCGGGAGGCGCAAGCATTTTTAAAATGATGTATTCCAGCGGAGAACCTTCAAGGGCCGGGTTGTGAGAGCTTGGATTTTGATAGAGGCCTTGCAGGGAACGGGTAATACGCTCAAGCTGGTTTGGGGCGTTAGCACCGATTCTGTAAATTTCACGGCCGCCGGTGACCATGAAATAAAATGTTCCGCCAAGCGCGAAAGCATCGTCGAGATACGTGACGGAATGCGGATTCTGAATCTGATTCCAGCCGATATGTCCCGGGGTGCCAAAGACTTGGCCGGCTTTTGTGAGAGTGTCTAAGTAGAGCTGTTCAGCAGGTGCAAGGCTGCTGCGCAGCACACCCAGATCAATATCCATGTCCCTGTTTGTCTGCTCATCCCGCGCAAGCCCCCAGTCCAGGATTTGATGCTGCCAGTCATGCCCCTGGCGGATGAATCGAAACATCACATTATCCGGCTTAAGATCGCGATGGGTCAGTCCCTGGGTATGAGCTTGAGCAACCGTTTTTACGATACTGTGCATCAGGGTGGCGGCATCCTTGGGCTCTAAAAAGAGACCTTGATTCCGGAGACTGGTCACGGCTTTGCTTAAAGTCTGTCCCGTGGCAAGCGACATGAGCAAAAGACCTTCTGCGGCACCGGTCAAAACGCCGGGGATGGGTTCGTTCGTTTCGTCGACAAGCCCCTCCTGTGTAATGAATTTCGGAGTGCCCGTGACTTCCTCTAACCGGATGAGACTGCTGACTTCAAGAGCCGCGCGGCGGGCGGCACGGATAAACTCGGGGGAGGTGGTCTGGGAGGAAGGCGGCTTGACGACTTTCAAAGCGTAGAAAAGTTTAACCAGTCCCTCTTTTTGCACAAGCCAGACTTCACCGAATCCGCCTTTTCCAAGCGGGCGTATCAGTTTGTATTTCACACCGTTTAAAGTGATGACGGCGTTTTGTGCAATGGTAAACTTATCTCCCAGAATGGTGTAAGCTGGCGCTGCTGCCGCGAGGCTCTGGGGCGCGGGTGTCCCGAAAGAACTTACCAAAGCAGCTTCATAGTCTGCGAGAGGGTTTGCGGCGGCGGTATTTTCCGTGCCGGTTGTTGTGTGTGGGGTATCCAGCCTTGCGCTGTCAGGCATTTTTGGAACCAGATGGTCGATGGTTGAATTGCCGACGAGTTGAGGCAAGGGCCTCATCAAGGAGGCCTGGTCATGGAGATCAAGGCTGGTGTGAATAATGGAAGCAAAATGGGTATCGCTGTGATCAGCGGCCTGACCTTGTGAGCTTAGAGTTGCCAGGTCTGCCATGAATTGCGCTTGAGTGACTCCGCTCTGCTTCGCAAGGTCAGTAAAAATTCCAGTGACCAGGGTATGAATGTCCTTAGTCTGAGCGACTATTTTTAATTCCGACAGAATAGGGACAACCATTTCCCAAAAAACAAGGAGTGCGGTCAAGACTTCGAGGGTGACAGAAGCTGCTGCAGCGTCCGCAGAAAGTGTTCGGGTAAGGATGTGGGGTGCTATTTTCAGGGTTGGAGTTTGTTTGGTGCCAGTTTCATCTGGCGCAGGATTTTCATAGGCTAAAAGCTCAGAAAAGATCGGATTTGTTTCCAGGGTGACCCCGGCGTAGCGCTCCCGGAATTTATCATAGACAGCGTTTTGTTGTTTTGAGGGAACGCTTAAAAACATGTTATTGAAAGCTGCTTTGAGAGGCGCCTTTTTAAAATTGAATTTGGGATCGTTATACAGTGCGATGGCTATTTTGCCCAAAAAGACGGCAACGGTGTTCCGCGCTGGTTCTTGAGCGGGCCAATTCTGAATGAGAATCTCTTTGGCATGCATTTCTCCGACGACCGTGGCATCATTTTCGGGCGGATCGTTCGAACGCATTTCGCTGCGCATGCTCGAAAGATAAAGACTGATGCCGAGAGCCTTCGTTAAGCGATGATGAGCTTGCCGGTTTAAGGAGGCTAGATTCCCGGCCGGCCGGGGTGCTTTTTCATGAGTAATGCCGAGCACAAGTTTTGCGCCGGAACGGCCGTGGTATTCGAACCACCCGGCTGTTTGATGGTGAACTTTCGGCAGCCAGCCTGTCAGAGAATCCTGCGGATAAGTTTTCCCCCATCGGGAGGCATAGGTCGCCCAGGACGCGGCCCCGTTTTTTTGCAGGGCGGACGTGTGTGCGAGAGCATAAAGGACGAATGCGGCTTCCCAGGGGAAACGGCCGACGCCGGGTTGGCCTAGCAAGGGGAAAGAACTGGGGAGTTTAAGCGTGCTTCCGGCGTGCATGCTTGCAGAGGCGGCGGGCCCGCCGTGGAATTCGGGCAAGGGCCAAGACGGAACCTGATCCCGCAGCCGCCGCCAGTAATTTTTTTCGCCTTCGTGATTGACCATAAAAGGACTCACCACCACGACACTGATTTTTTTAGACAGCATTTGTTTAACGAGCCGTTCCTGGTGGAACCCGCCGCCGATAAAAAATAATATCCGGCCTGAATTTAGCTGCATCAGGGACTCAAGGTTCCCAGCCAGAACGTGATCGCGTGCGCGGGCCGTTGCATAAAAAAGCAGAGCTTTTTCCGCGGTAGCAGCGAGCTCCGCAAAGTCCTCAGCCTGCGGCCGGGATTCTTTCGGCAGCAGATAAGCATATTGGCGCAGGCTATTTTGCAGCGGCTGCAAGAGCTTCGCTGTGGGAGCGGTTGAAAGCTGTTCCACCTCTTGCGGGATGGCCTTGAAGGTCAGGAGTTTCTCCAGCGGAAGCAGTGCTTCCGCAGCGGCGTAGAGCTTTTCTTGTTCCGAATTTGAAAACGAAGCTGCCCATGTTTTTTGCCGAAGAGTTTGGACCTCGTCCCACAGAATTTCGATGAGCCGGTCTTGGGAATCCAGCGGCGGATTTTCGGCACCAGGAGATGCTGGAAGCGTCAAGGTGGTGACCGTGGGAAAGTTTGCTAATGAAATGCCCTTGGCTTTGGCAATCTGTACAAGTGTACGCAGGTCTTTGGCGAAGTTTTCGTCCTTGTTGAACAAAAGATCCAGTTCGA
>Ga0154324_108_pt2 | contig 25615 bp, 21 predicted proteins | sample RifGroA2_FD_115852 | JGI IMG/M metagenome (GOLD analysis project Ga0154324, IMG submission 115852) | Omnitrophica bacterium GWA2_52_12 | reverse complement strand
CTGATTGGCATGGATACCCAGGCTTCTGGCCACCTCTGAAATCTTGTGGCCGCCATCCGTGACCATTTTGACCGTTGAAATTTTAAAATCCCTGTCAAAACGCTTCTTTTTGCCGGTTTCCCCTTGCATTGGACACCTCTCGGTTTTGAGTTGGCTTTCATGCTGCCACCAACTCTTCGTTGTGTCCACTTTTTCGGGGGAAGATCACCCGACCATAAAGGGTTTTACCACGCGCAGCGGTCTGACGCAAACTCTCCAACGGGTCCATCAAATCAAGACCTTTATTTCGAAAGGCTTCCGCCAATTTGCGATTGGGCTGTTGGATATCCGTTTTCTCGGCGTGAATCCCGGTTCGCTGAAGATATTTCGCAAATATTTCAGGATAGACCTGGTAGGGTGCGGGCAAAAGCACGAAAATAACCGGCGTTCGAGTCTTGCCGAATTCCGCTGAAATCATCTTGCAAACCTGCGCAGTGGTTTCCCACGCAACGTCCTCCGTTTCACGGCGTATAAAAATATCTTGCAGCTGGTACTGGTCTCTTTCCAAGCCCGCCGCTCCGATCAAGGCCCTCAGTCTGCCCTTTACAAACACGTAAAGATGGCTCCTTCTTACGAGAAAATCATCGAGCAGGTAGGGGAGTGAAACGCGCGCTCTTGAAATTTCAAGCCCAACTTGCGCCGCAGAGAAAGCAGATTTTTTTTCTCGAATGAGATCGTTGTCAGTGGTGAGATAAACGACTACCGCATCGAATTTTTTATTTTTCATGAGCTGTCTGGCTTCCGCCAAATACTGATTGGGATTCCAACCTGCGACACCGGTATTGACACTTCGAACTTCAATGCCCTTTTCTGCCAGCGCTTTATCCGCAATCCGCGGAATCGTCTCTTCAAAATCAACTTGCAGCGCTTCTACGTAAGAATCGCCCAGGTGCAAGACTGCGAAGGCCGGGTTCTCTTTTGCTCCCTCAAAATCCCCAATCCGAAAACCGTTTTCGTCCGTGAGAAAGTGAACCCTTTTATCCCCCGTATTGACCCAGGTATCCGCATTTTCCCGGTTTCGCCAGCCAAGCAGGGCATCCTTGCGCCAGATTTTGTCCGTATTCATTAAAACAAGCTGCTGGGGGGAAAATAGCCTGAAGGCAATTTCTGAGAGGCCAAGCGCTAAAAAAAGTGACGCGGTTAAAAGAAGCAGGTTTTTCATCTGTCTTAAACCCGCGATTGACTATCGCTCTCCGGCGGCGCCGGGACCGGCTTTTTGGGCGCGTTCGGTGTGGTTGATTTTATCGAGGATGCCGTTGACGAATTTCCCGGCTTCTTCCTGGGAATATTTCTTGGCGATGTTGACGGCTTCATTAATGCAAACTTTGGGCGGGATCTCGTCAATCAGGTAAAGCAGTTCGTAGGCGGCAAAGCGCAGAATATTGCGGTCGATGACGGCCATGCGGGCCAGCAGCCAGTTTTCCGCGTGGCGGGTCAGTACTTCATCGATTTCCTTCAGGTGTTCGAGAGTGCCGAGAACAAGGCGTTCCGTGTAGACGCGCACGTCGGGGTCCATACCCGGATTCTCGATCCAGAATTCTTTGATCAGAGTTCTGGCATCCTGAGAATTCATTTCATACTGGTATAAAATCTGCAGGGCGCATTCGCGCGCCTGGGTTCTTTTTCTCATCTTTTTTTCCGTCCGGGTTTGAGCCGCGCTCCGAGATCCGCGATTTCAAGCGCCGCAAGCGCCGCCTGCGCGCCTTTGTTGCCGGCTTTCAAACCGGCACGGTCCACGGCCTGTTCCAAAGTATCCGCAGTAATGATACCACTGGCCACCGGTAAATTGTTTTCCAAAGCAGCCTGCGAAATGCCGCGCGTGACTTCCTCGGCCACGCATTCAAAATGGCGCGTGTTCCCGCGCAGGACGCAGCCCAGCGCCATCACGGCGTGATAACGTTTGCGGCGCGCGAGTTTTTGGCAGAAAAGCGGAATTTCCAACGCTCCCGGCACCCACACCACATCCACGTCGCGCTCCCGGACCCCCGCCTGCTCCAGCGTTTCCAGCGCGCTCGCCAGCAGGCGGCGCGTGATGAATTCATTAAAACGCGCGACCACAATGCCGAATTTTTTGCCCCGGCCGTTGAAGCGGCCCCGGTAAACACTCATAAATTTAAAACGGGAGGTCGTGTCCCAGTTTTTCCTTTTTCGTTTTGAGGTACTGGGCATTATGAACGTGCGGCGTCGTACTGAGACTGACGCGCTCCACGACTTGCAGGCCATAGCCTTCGAGCCCCACGATTTTGCGCGGATTGTTCGTCAAAATGCGCAGCTGCCCCAGCCCCAGGTCTTTGAGAATCTGAGCTCCGGTGCCGTATTCGCGTAAGTCCGGTTTGAATCCCAGCTCTTCATTGGCCTGCACCGTATCAAGCCCCTTTTCCTGCAGGGCATACGCTTTGATTTTATTCGCCAGTCCGATGCCCCGGCCTTCCTGACGCATGTACAGCAGCACGCCGCTGCCTTCTTTATCGATGAGTTCCATGGAAGCAATGAGTTGATCCTGGCAGTCACAGCGTAAAGATCCCAGCACATCGCCGGTGAAACATTCGGAGTGCACGCGTACCAGCGTCGGCGTTTGCGCGAGCTGGCCTTTGACAAGCGCCACATGCTCGCGGCCATCCACCAGCGAACGGTAAATGTGAATCGTCCACTCGCCAAATACGGTCGGAATACGGGCCGTGCTCATCCGCTCGACCAACTTATCAAATTGGCGGCGATACTCGATCAAATCACGAATAGTCCCCATCTTCAATCCGTGCTGAGCGGCAAATTTCACAAGATCGGGCTGGCGGGCCATGGAACCGTCTTCGTTTACAATTTCACAGATCACACCCGCCGGTTCGAACCCTGCCAGTCGCGACAAATCAACCGCCGCTTCGGTGTGGCCGGCGCGCACAAGCACGCCGCCTTTTTTGGCTTTGAGCGGAAACACATGGCCGGGCGAAACAAAATCGGAAGAACCGGCAGAAGTCTCGGCAAGCAATTCAATGGTACGCGCACGGTCATGCGCTGAAATTCCGGTAGAAATACCGGTCTTGGCATCGACAGAAAGCGTGAAGGCAGTCTTCATGGAATCGCCCAAAGTGGCGCTCATCGGTTTAAGCGCCAGAATTTCGGCCCGGTCCTCAGAAAGCGGCACGCAGATTAAGCCGCGGCCGTACTTCATCATGAAGTTCACCTGTTCGGAAGTGACCTTCGAGGCAGCCATCACGAGGTCGCCTTCGTTCTCGCGCGATTCATCGTCGGACATAATGACCATGCGGCCGGCTTTAATCTCTGCAATGATTTCAGGAATACTGGAAATAGGCACAAAACGCTCCCTTATTAATGAAAATGGAAGGCGTATCTTAACAACGCCTGCCCGTACTGTCAATGGATACCAAAAATCAGAAATAGTCATAAGCCATTACATTTAAACAGGTTACAAATATAATCCACCCTCCTATTTGACAGCTTTCACGTATGTGCTATCTTTCTAACAGGTGTACAGTTCTTTCAAGAGGATTCTGAAAATAGCAAACCCGCCCGCCTGAGAGATGGCGCGGTCTGCCGGCAGTGCCGGCAGAGAGTAATCCGGGGACGCAAAGCCAACGGGTCCCCTGTGCTGACGAAAGTTTCACAGGGAGATGGCTGGGTTGCCAAATCTAAAAGTGGTGGACTTTTTCATAGGTTTACTGAAAAAGGCAAACCCGAAGTAATTCGGGGACGCAAAGCCGACGGGTCCCCTGTGCTGACGAAAGTTTCACAGGGAGATGGCTGGGTTGCCATAAACCACAGACGATTTGGCCGAATTTAACGCCTTAAAGGAGAGGCGAATTCGGCATGAAAAAGTTCACAAACTATCTTTTTATTTTCTTCGTTTTGTCACTCGGATCTTTTATTCTTCCGATCCGGTCCGACGCGTCGCTCGCGCTTCCCTCTTTTCAAAATCTCGCTTCAAATCTGAGTTCTCCCGACGCCATCGCTCAATTCATCTGGCGCAATTTTCAGGTGGAATCTGATCAGGTGCAGTTTGGCACGGAAGACCGCTGGCAGTCGCCCGAGGAGCTTTTGAAATCCGGACGCGGTGATTGCGAGGACTTTGCTCTCTTTGCCTATGAGCTGCTCAAAGCCCAGGGCACGCAGGCCTACATGCTTAACATTTATAGCCGCGGTGCGGGCCACACCGTTGCCATTTTTCGCGAAGGCCAAGCTTATCATGCCATTGACGGAACCCAGGTTGTGCGTGGCGGCCATTCCCTGGAAGACCTCATTTCCAAGATTTCTCCGTACTGGAAATCTGCCGCACTCGTCAAAGCCGTGAAGGGTTCCGGTCACGGCATGATCCTCAAAAAAATAATCCGCTCATAAAAGGCAGCCCGACACCCACTCTCGTGTTCGTCTTATACGGGGGCCGGGCCCTTTTTTTCCTCCGGAACTGCCCAAAATACGCTAAAAAATGCTATAATTTGAGTGTCTTTTAGCCTAACTATTCAGGAAGTCCATGCTTAGAGAACACGACAAAATCCTGCGTGCAGTCATGGTGGCGCTGGATATCGCGCTGATCACGGCGGCCTTTTATGTCAGCCACCTGCTACGCAATCATTTCTATGATGTTCTGGCCGGCCTGAACATCCCGAACTTCTATAAAACCTATCCTCTCTCCGATTATGTTTCCATGCTGCCCGTGATGCTGCTCGCGTGGATCGTGACCCTGCATGCCGTCGGCAGCTATCAGCATACGCGCGGCAAGCCCATGACTGAAATCCAGCGTGAGATTTTAGCCGCGGGCGCAATCAGCCTTTTGGCGTTTACCAGTTTGGCGTTTCTCTTGAAACTCGATTACGTCAGCCGCAGTTTGATTGTAATGAACTTCGGGCTTTCCTGGATTTTCTTGTCGCTCGAACGTATCCAGCTATTGCGAACTTTGCGTTCCCTGCGAAAAGAGGGGCACAATCTGCGGTTTCTGCTTGTGGTCGGCACGGGAAAGCGTGCCCGTGTGTTTTTGGAAAGAGTCGCGCAGCATCCCGAGTGGGGCTTGAAAATTCAGGGATTGATTGATAAAGAGGCCGGGCTCATCGGCCAGGAAATCCTCGGCCACCGCGTCATCGGAACGCTGGACGGCCTGCCTGAAATTCTCGAACACACCGTAGTCGATGAAGTCGTTTTTGTGGTGCCCCGTTCATGGCTGGAAGAAATTGAACCGACCATTCTCTACTGCGAACAGCTCGGTAAAAAAGTCAATGTGGCTATGGATCTTTATACTCCGCAAATCGCCAAGGTCCGCTTTGACGGCCTGCATGACCAGCCGTTTATCACTTACCAGACCACCCCCGATAAAATCGGCCAGCTGATTTTCAAGCGTCTGTTGGACATTCTGTTGTCGGCCTTTCTGCTGGTCATTCTCTCGCCTTTCTTTCTGGCCATTGCCCTGCTGATAAAAGTCAGCTCCAAAGGCCCGGTCTTTTTTAAACAGATCCGCGCCTCGCGCAGCGGCCGCATTTTCGCCATGTACAAATTCAGAACCATGGTCGTCGATGCCGAAGCCAGGCTCGAGGCCCTGCGGCATCACAATGAAATGTCGGGCCCTGCGTTTAAAATGGCCAACGATCCCCGTTTAATACGCTTCGGCAAATGGCTGCGCAAATTCAGTCTGGACGAGCTCCCCCAACTCTACAATGTGCTCATGGGCGACATGAGCATTGTAGGGCCGCGGCCGCCCATTCCCGCCGAAGTCAAACGCTACCAGCCCTGGCAGAGGCGGCGCCTCAGCATGCGCCCGGGTCTCACGTGTATCTGGCAGGTTGAGGGCCGGAACCGGATCGTGGATTTTGATGAATGGATGCGGCTGGACCTTCAGTACATTGACACTTGGTCGCTCGCGCTGGATTTTAAGATTTGCCTGAAGACGATTCCGGTGGTTTTGTTCGGGGTTGGGGCAAAGTAAAAATCTGCCGCCACTTTTCGCATGCAAGCGTTTTAAAAAACACGGGCGCTTCTTTGGCATAACGCTCCGCCAGCCTGCCCGGATCTTTCCAGACGCGAAACAGCCATTCCAGATGCAGGCGAATCATCCAGGCCGGCGCAGCCGGGACGCGGCCCGCCGCATAGTCCAGCACTCCCCCGCCGGGCAAATAAACCCCGCGTTGCATAAACGGCCAGTTTTCTGCAATCCATTGCTCCTGATACGGCATCCCAAAAGCAACCACCACGACGTCAGGCCGCGCAGCATTTATTTTTTCAATCACATGGGTGTTCTCAACGCCGGTGTGTTTAAAATAACCATGCTGGGTTCCGGCCACAATCAAGGCAGGATACCGGGCAGTAAACTTGGCGGCGGCTTCCTCGGCCACCCCCTGTTTGCCGCCCAAAAGAAAAAACCGGTATTGTTTTGCCGCGCAGAACCCGGCCAAATCCCAGATCCAGCGTGTAAATCCGACCTTCACGGGAATGGGCTGTTCCAAAATTCGGGCGGCCCAGCGCACGGATTCTCCGTCGCTGTAAACATACTGTGCCCGGTTGATGAAATCACGGAACCAGGCATGCTTAAGGCCCAGGCAAAGGGCGTGCAAATTGAGGTTGGCAATCACTGCCTTTTGCCGCGCGGACACTGTGCGTTCGATCAGTTGCAGCATGGCTTCCGGCTCAAAAGGATGCACTTGCATTCCAAAAACCTGCAGACTTCCGGGACAAATAGGGGCATCAGAATAAACAGGCATTGCACTCCGCTTCCGGACGTTTATGGACGATAATTGAAACGGTTTGTCTTAGACATTATCGGCAGTTCACTCTAAAAAATACCCGCGGGTTTTGTGGAAAAAAGAAACTGCGCTTTTTCGATTCAGGACAGTCTTGCCGCCAAGGGCGCCGCCATGCTGCTGATGCTGGCGCATCATCTGTTCGCCTTTCCGGAGCGCCTGCATGGCGTCAGCTATTTATCCAGCCTTCCCCTGCTGCCACAGACCTCCCATCCCATGGAATTCTACCTGGGGCAACTCGGCAAAATCTGTGTTTCCATGTTTTTGTTTCTTTCAGGCTATGGCCTGATGGAGCGCATGCGCACCTGGACAGGGTCGCGCGTAAGGTATGCCGCCCAAAGAGCCTGGCATGTGCTGGCCGTCTGTTGGACGGTCTTTGCGATCTTCGTGCCCATCGGCCTCATTTTCTATAAAACGCTCCCTCAATTTCACTTTAGCTTCGTGGATTTTTTAAAAAATTTATTGCTGATTCGTTACACCTACAATCCCGAATGGTGGTTTTTTCAAAATTACTTTATCCTGCTGGCGCTCTTTCCTGTCCTTAGCCGATGGGCCGAAAAATCTCCGCGCTGGCTGCTTGCGGGATCGCTGGCGCTTTTACCTCTTTCTTTCAAATACCCCTTTGCCCATAATCTGTTGCTGCATCAGGCTGCCTTTGTTCTGGGCCTTGTATTTTCCAAACTAAACCTTTTTCAAAAAGGCGCCGGATTATTTTTTCCACAGCGCGGCAAAATCCCCTGGATTTACTTCGGCCTGCTCCTTCTGGTTTACCGCGCCCGCTCGCGCGATGAAATCCTGCTTGAACCCCTGGCAGCCCTGCTCGCCATTCTGTACAGCACCCATGCGGCCCGCGCACTTCCAAAAGCAGGCGCTCTCCTTGCGCATTGGGGCGCCTTCGCCCTGCCGCTCTGGCTGACCCATTCATTTTTCTGCTATTATTATTTCCAGCATCTCGTTTACGCACCGCGTTATTCGATTTTAATTTTCGCATGGCTGGGGCTGCTTTCCACTGCAGCGGCCTTTCTGATCAACCGCCTGCAGCTGTCGGTGGTGCCCAAAAAGTCAAAGCTGATTTAATTCCATGGCCACTCAAAAAAATCCACTTTTAAATCTGTTACTGCTCGCCTTCGCGTTAGGGATCTGCTTCGCGGGACTTGAGTTTTTTTTCAGAACCACGCACTGGCTCGGCGCGCGCGCTTCCTGGGCCCGGCCCGATGCTCTCATTGGCTGGGGGTTAGCTCCGGGAAGAGGTTACTTCTACCCCCATGAGAATCCCTCCGGTATTTATTTTGACGTAAACCGCTTCGGCTACCGGGACAGGGAATGGACGGAAGAAAAACCGGACGGCACATTTCGCGTGGCCGTGCTGGGCGATAGCTATGTTGAGGCCCTGCAGGTGGATCACGGCAAAACATTTCTTGCGTTGGCAGAAAAAAAACTTTCGCAGGCGGCGGGCCGCAAAATTGAATTCATGAACTTCGGGCGTTCATGTTTTACTCAAAGCGAGGAATTGCTCGTACTCACGCGCGACATCCTGAAATTCAAACCCGATCTGGTCATCGTTTTTTATTATGCCATCAATGACATCGGGGACCTAGCTCCCCCAACGGCATTAAGCCTAATGCGCCCCTTTTATGAAGAGCTGCCAGACGGTAGTCTGAAACTGGATACAAGTTTCAACAAAACCCGCGCCTTTAAAATGAAAACCTGGCTGAATCCTTTCAAGAAGCGTTCGACACTTATTAGCCTGATTACGGAGCGTTTTATTATTTTTGAGCGCGTCAAGCAAGCCGAGCAAACCGGACTTTTGGGGAGTGACCCGGACGCCCATGAATCGCTGCGGGCGTATTTGAGCCTGGCGACATCGACTCCCGAGCCGCAATACGTCAAAAATTACCGGCTCAGCAAACGGCTCTTATCGGAGATGGCGCGGACCAGTCAAGCGCACCAGGCGCGCTTCATGCTCGTCAATATTGATCTGCCTTCTTACTTGCCGGAAGTCGCGCAAAAGTTTAAAAGCGTGAACCCGACTTTTGATCCGGATTTCTTTGATCAAGACCTTGCTGTGTTTGCCGCCAAAGAAGACATGCTGTTCCTCGGACTGGAGGAACCCTTCAGGCAAAAAGCTCAAGCCCTCGGCCGGCCCCTGCACTTCAAGTATTGGGACGCCATCGGAATTAAGGGGTATTGGGAGTACGGCGCGCACACGGGACATTGGAACGAAGACGGGCATGCGCTGGTTGCCGATCAGCTCGTCGAAAAGATATTGCCGCTGCTGGCTCCTGAGGCCGCCGCATGATTCGCCGCTTGCTGGAACGGCTAGGATTGCTGGCCGGCTCATTGCTGCTCTGTACTCTTGCGATTTTTACACTTTTTGAATGGTTCCCCTCGATCCCCGCGAAGCTCCACCTGCAAAACATTCACTATTACGCGCTCAAGGAGCGTTACCTCCCGGATGATCGGCTGGTTTTCACACGCAAACCGTTTTATCGCTACGAGGGCTATTTTGTCGGCGACCATTACGGCTTATTCAGCGATAAGAACGCCCCGCGCATTCCCTACCGGGCCCGCTTTGACGAAAACGGTTTTCGCAATGCTCCGCATGCGCCTGCCCCCGACGTGATTCTTTTAGGGGATTCTTTTCTGGAGTTTGGGCTGAATGAGACCGATACGCTCGCCGGACGGCTGGCGGCCAAAACAGGCCTGAGCACCGCCAATTACGGCATGGAGTGGTATGGCCCGGCTCAATACGTTACGGCCTTCAAACGTTTCGCCGCGGATCGGGGCGCTAAAACCGCCGTGCTTTGTTTTTTTGAAGGCAACGACCTGCGCGATCTTGGGCAATATTTAAACTGGAAACGCGGCGGCGATTACTATCATTTCAACCTTACACGAAAGAACTTTTTTCAACGCTACCTGATTACCCTGAAGGACTTCCTGGCCTTTGTCGCCAAATTATTTCTGCGTGGACTGGACCCACGCAAAGTTCAGGTCAAACTCGGGGCCGCAGAATTCACGACTGTTTTTTCTTACCCAACCGATACGCGGCCGGCCGCCGTGATCCGGCAATCCCCCGAAGCCTTGGAACTTAGCAAAAACCTGCAGGAATTTAGCGGGCTTTGCCGCAGCCGCGGAATCCGCCCCATCGTCCTCTTTATCCCCACGAAAAGCCATATTTACGCCGCTTACACCACGGATCAAAGCCATCCGGAATGGCTGAAACAAAAACCGCTTTGGCTGGAGGCTGAGAACAGAGTCGAAGAGATCGTTCACACATTGACGACGGAAGCAGGCGCTGAATGGCTGAGCCTTTCAGGTTCTTTTGCAGAAGCGGCTGCGCGCAGAAAAAATCTCTACTACCCCACCGATACGCACTGGAACTCTGCAGGCCGTCAAATCGCCGCAGACGTGCTCAGCAAGACTTCAGTAAAGCAAGTGATGAGCGTGGCGAAAAGCCAGGGAAGTATTCCGGAAAAACAATCAGCGCCTCTTGCCGAGTGAGGAGATCCATTTGGGGGATGGGCAGTCCCCCAAATTAGCTCCGAAAGAGGCGGCGCGTTTTGGAGGAATACTTCCATGGCTTCTTGCAACCCACGTGGATAAATGAAGATTTACCGTACTCAGCCGCCTGACACCACAACATTGAAGCTTCGCTAAGGCAAAAAGCTTCTCAAACAAAGAAAATAAAACCTGCCTGGTCCACCGAGAAAACCACGACTGTTGATGGTCCTATGACGAAAGCTTCGTGCCGGACTTGCCTGGATCAAGTGGAGGAAGCCGATGGCCTCGCCGTTTTTGGGCGAGGAACAGCGGAGGTTTCCTCGCTTGAGACAGGCTTAGTTTCCGGCAGAAGCTGGAGTTAAGGACTATTGGCAGGCGTGGTTTTCGATCACATTCACCCGCAAAAAATCAAACTCATAATTTTTCGCTGAGCAAATCGGCAAGTTTTTCGGCGGCGAGGCGGTGGCTCAGCTCGGTCCAATGGCGCTTGCCATGCGGACGGTACAGGGTCTCGCCGCGCTCATGGTAGGGCTGCAGTACCGGCAGCATTTCCAGCGTAGCATCCGCCACCGCGTGAAAACGCGGATCGCGCGGAAGGGACGGGATCATTTCAGGCACAGGTTGATCAAGCAACATTACAGGAATATCCATCAATACAAAATAGAGTCGATTCCGGCGGCAAACCTCCGCAATCTTCTGCAAAAGCATCCGCGTCAAGTCGTTCTGGTAAGCCTCAATATCCTGAGCCTTCTGGTCAGCTGCTTGTCCAGTCATCTGGCCGGCATTTTTTCGGCGCAGCAACTCTTTAGCATAAAGCGTCAGCGCACTATTCAAATAGTTATGCAGATAGGAATTTTCACCCAGCCAGCGGTAAGGCGGGATCTTTTCCAAAAACCCGCGTAGGTCGACGTAAGGCAGATAATCCTTGCGCAAAACTGTGAGCTGTCCGTCATTAAGTCCGTAAATTCCGGCCCGCACGTTATCCTCGGGGTCATTAGTAAAATAGGCAAGCACCACGGCATCCGGCTGGTACTTCAGTCCCTCCTGTTCCAGAAAAACCAGCTCTTCGGCCGTTGAAAATCCTGAAACTCCCGAATTGATCACTTCCACGTTCAGCCCCTTTCCGCGCAGGATCCCTTCCAGCTGTGCGGAAAACGAATCGGCCTGACTCACTTCATAGCCCGCCGTAAACGAATCGCCTAAAACAAGAATGCGTTTAACGCCCGGCGTCTTATCATATGGGAAATCCCTGTCATCGCGAAATCCCCGGCGATTTATTCTAAATTCCCATGCTCCGTCATAACTTTTATGGCGGTAACGGCTCAAAGGCTCGTTTCTCCGGATGCTGAATTCACCATACTGGGCCGGCGCCACATAGCGCGGAAACATTGAAATCTGCTTGCCGCAGGTCACGAAAACCAAAGCCTCCCCGGCCAGCCAAGCTAACAAAAGAGCCCCCAGCGCGGTCACCGCGACAAAAAACCACCGACGCTTGAGCAAGGTCACCCGGCAGCCTCCTTTTCGGCAAGGGTTTGCTGCAAAGACGGCAACACAGGCACTCCCTGTTCAATGGCTTTCCCGACAACGAGCAACAGCCCGGTCAGCAAAAAGTAAAGATACGTAATATGCGGAAAAGCCACGATGCTGTCGGTCATGAGCCAAAGATTGGTCGCCCAAAACCCTAACCCCAAATATTTCCATAATTGCCGGTCTTCTTCACTGCGAAGGAACTTGCATTGGCGCAGCCAATACCAGCCGATCAGAAGTTGGAAAAGAATATACGCCATAAGTCCCAGAAGGCCGGTCACAAAAAGCAGTTCGATGTAAAACGCATGCGAGCCGATAGGCGTCATCGTGAAATCATCACGCAGGCGGATGCCCAGGCCCAGCAGAAGATTTTCATCGCGCACGATTTCAATGGCTTCGTCATACAGTTTAAAACGCCCCACGTTACTGGCCGGACGCAGATTCAACAGCCACAGAATACCGTCATAAAGCCAGTTAGCCGAGGCCGTGAGCGCCAAAGCCCCCGTGAACACCGCGATAAACTTTCTGCGGCGCGTCATCATTTCCACAAAAAAAAGGGCGGCAAACCAGCCGCAGACCGCGGAACGCGACTGGGCGAAAAAAAGCGCAAAATACGACAATAGCTGCACCGACAGTCCCTCGAAAAAACGGCCGCGCCGCCAGTAAAAAAAGGCCAGCATGAGCGGCATGATCATGACCATGAGGCCGCCGGTCGCCGTGGGAGCCCCGCTGTAAAGGCTCAGACGCGGTGCCTGCACCCAAAGCCACTCGGTCATCGTGATTTTCATAATCATCAGCGAATTGAAAAAGGGGTATTCGCTCAAGGAGGGCATCAGCCGCATCAACACGGGCTGGACAAAAAGCTCATGAAACCCGGCGAGCCAAAGCAGCAGCGACACGCAGGCCAGGAGCCCGCTGATGAGGCATAACCAGCGGCAGGCATTCATCGTTTTGGGGACAAGCTTTGCGGGGTCGCTGTTATAAACCACCAGAAGAAGCATGGCGCCCATTAAAAACATGCCCCAGTTATTGGCGGAGGCAAACAACCTTTGCGCCGGCCGCTCTCCGGCATTGACCAAAAGCGAAACGGCGTAAATCACCAGAAAGGCCCCATAAGCATAACAAATTTTTGGGACACGCAAAGCAGCCCGGTTGTTACGCGATCTAAAAACCAGTTTCATGAAAAGCAGCAGCACCACTCCATGATAAATAAAAAAACTAAACCCGAGTCCCCACCAAAGCGGCGTTAATGCCGCAACCGCGGCAATATCGGTTTCGGGCTCAGTATTCAGGAACGGAATTTTCACCATGCTTTGCATCCTCTTCAAACTCGCCCATAGCTCTATTAAAAACCTCATTCATAGCTCGATCTCTACACCCTCGCCCCAGAAGGGAGAGGGACAAATTTGCAGAACTCAAGTTATAAGATGAAACAGAAATGCCGGAGGATCAATAGCGCAGGCGGCTCTGTTTCATCCTTTTCTTTATGAGATTTTCAAAGAACTTAAAATTATAAATCTTTGCGTTTATTATAAAATTAAACCAGCAAAGCAGAGTATAAATCCCAGTAATGCTTCATCATCGCCGCATGCGAAAACTCCCGTTCGGAAAGCCGCAGCCCTGCCTCGCCCATGGCACGCACTTTTTCGGGATGCTCCATGAAATCACGCAGCGCACCCGCAAGCGCCTCAGCATCTGCCGGCGGAACAAGAATCCCCGTTTGACCGGCCCGAAGGCTCTCCCGGCTTCCCGGAATGTCCGTCGCAATCACAGCCCGCCCGGAAGCCGCCGCCTCCAAGAGCACCAGCGGCATGCCCTCCCAGAGGCTTGGCAGAATCAGAAAATCGCAGAAAGCCAGATAATCCGCCATGCTGCGCACATATCCCAAAAAAACAAATTGGCTGCGAACGCTGAGCTGCTCGGCCAAGTCTTCGATTTCATGCAGCAGCGGGCCATCCCCCGCCAGAAATATTTTTAGGCGCGCTCTGAAATTTTCGGGAAGGCGCGACACGCCCTCCACCAGGTAACGATGGCCCTTCTGGGTTTCAAACCTGCCGATGCAAAGCGCATGGACCGTCCCTGCGTGAGCCTCTTTCAAATCAGTCACATTGTCCATGACAGGCGCAGAACACTTGACCGCATTCTGGATCGTCACAACAGCCTCCGGCGGCACGCCAAAATGCCGGATTAAATTCAGACGCACGCTTTCATGCACCGCCGAAGCCCGATGCCCATAGCGGAACCAGCGGGCTTTATCCTGCCGCAGCACGTGTTCGGTATGCAGAATTTTAAATTGTTTCTTAAATACAAGATCCAGCAGAAACGTGGTAAAGCGATGGTGAGAATGAACTACATCGGGACGGAAGCCGCGGAAAATTTCCTGATACCGCCAAAGCGTCTCAGGCGCACGCCATTTTTCAACCGGAATCCGGTAAACCGGAATGCCGGCCACATGCAGTTCCCGCTCAAGGTCGCCTGAGTTGACTGCACACGCGACCTCCGCGCCAAAGTCGCGGCGGACGCAGAGCGCAAGGTCGAGCAATACTTTCTCGGCCCCTCCCATGCTGAACCGGGAGTCGTACAGGCTGGTATAAAGCACTTTCATGACAAAACTCCGGCACGTTCGCGGCAGCTGCGAAGATAAAATAGAATCCAGATCATGGAAAAGCTATAAACCAGTGCCGTTGAAAGCGCAATGCCCTCCACGCCCCAAAGCCGGACAAAAACCGCATTTAAAATACAATTCAAACCGAGCTCGATCCAGCATTGGATTAAATAGACCTTGGAAGCGCGCAGCGCCACCAGCGCACGGCCTAGAAGCAGCCGCACAAGCCCCGGGCCAAGTCCCAGGGCGTACCAGGTAAAAACACCTTGAAGCGTGATTCTATCCTGCAAAGAAATTTTCTGGGTTCCATAAAAAAAATTGATCCAGAGACCGGAGGTCGCCCCCATAAAAAGAGCGGTTGAAAATGCCGCGATAAAAACAACGCCGGTGTCCCTGCGCATTTTCCGCCAAAATTCTCCCCGGGCTTTGTCCTGTGCAAAGGACCAGTCGATATGAAAAATATTCAAAAGTCCGGACAAAAAAAGGAGGTAGGGAATCTGCACAAGCCGGTCGGCATAGCTGAGCAAAGACACGCGCGCCGGACCCGCCAGTGCGGCAAACCATTGATCGGCAAGCACCATCAAATTAACCGCCAGGAGAGCCAGCGTTTGAAACATCGCATCTTTAAAGAACAAACCCCGCGGCCAGCCTGGCACATGCGCAGCATGGCCGGACGCAGGCGCTGAAAATTTTTGGCGATAAAGCTGCCAGGCCCAGACACACCGGGCCGCCTCCCCCGCCGCAAATCCGGCCGTCAGTGCATGTACTCCCAGCGGCCGGTGTAAAAAAACCATGGATAAAATTGCAATGGCCGACCGCAGAAGCGGAGAAAGAGCCCCAAACCAGAAGACCTTCTGCTGCAAAAAAACACCCTGAAATGCTGCCGTCGCAAAGCCGGCCCAAAGCAAAAGCTGCAGCTCTGCAAAGAACCAGACCACTTTCGCAGCAACCCCCGTATCCCAGCCGCCGGCACGCAAAAGCGGACCTAAAACACCGGCAAGCCCCAACCCCAGCAAAGCCATGCCGGGGAATAAACGCCTGGCTACCTCGAAACAAATCGCTCTCGTCCGGGACGCCATTTGCCCGTGTTCTGTGAGGTAAGGAATAAGAGTCGCTTCAAAAATGGAGCTGAAAAGTGTTAGAAAAACAAACGCCAGCATGTAGGCAAAGAAAAAAGCGTCGGTCTCAGGACTGGCTCCGTAGATCGTAGCCGCCAGGAATGGTACGAGCAGGCCGCCGATCCGGCCCAGCACCGCAAGCACCGTCGTTTCAAAAAAGGGACGTTTGGAGGTCATGAGATTGTTTCGACACGAACCGTGCCAAGCCATAGCACCGGGCCTGCGCCTGATTTTTCAGATCCGTTATAGAATTCAAGTTGCAGCCAGCGTCCGCCTCCGGACGTTTCGCCGTCAAAAGTAAAACGCTCCCACAAGGGGCCCACCGTAACGGCTGCCGGAGCCAGAGACTGCTCCTCGGACTGATTCCAAAGCCTGGCCATCACCAGCGCCGGTTCCTGAGCAGCCCCTGCCTCAGCGCGCATCACGACTGAAATGCGCGAACGGCCGGGGGTTAAATGGAGCGCCACACCGCTCAGCGCCTTTTGATCCAGCCGGTTACGGCCTTTGAGTGTTTCAGACCACCAGGCCGTCGAGGGCAGTTGACGCGTGGGGACCTCATCCAACTTGCCGTTTAACCGGGTTTCTACGGTTGTGATGCGCTTCTCAGGAAGCGCAGCCCTCAGCCCTGCTTTTGCCCGCTCCTGCGCGGGCAGTATTTCAAGCGACGCTTCATACGCATACCGCGCATGCCTTAAATCCCTGCGCTCAAGGTAGCGATCCCCGATCTCGCAAAGTTCACGAGCTGCATTCTGCCGGAGGACGGTGAAAACCGTATAGGCTCTGGCATAGGCCGGCCATAGCCGCCTTGCTTCAAGAAACTGCAACAGCTGTTCATAACTTTTCGCATCCTCCGGCGTAAGCGCGAGAAGCACATCCGCATCCTGGTAAACAGGCCACAGCGTTTGATAAACTTCCGTCAGGTACGGCGAGGATTGAAAACGATAGTGCCAGGACAAGGCTGTTTTAAGATGCCTCGTACGGGCCGCGGACTCCTCTGTTGAAATCAAGCCGGGATGCGAAAAAAAAATGATGCCGATTTGCGTTTGCAGCCACGCGTTTCCGGGCTCAAGACGGGCCGCTTCTTCAAAGATCTCTTTCAAGGCCGGCCATGCCTGCTCTTCCGTTTTGCCCAACGCCGCAAGCTGCAGGCGGGCCTTCCCGAGATAAAATCTGGCCGTGGCATCCTTCGGCGCCCGCTGGTTCAAAACCGCATAGGCCTCAATCGCGGATCGTAATATGTCCGGCTGCTTTGTGACTTCCCACTGCTTCCACAAAACAGCCGCGCGCAGTTGCTGCCAGCGGATTGAAAACTCAGCCATCCGCTTTAGCCCGGCTAACTGTCTCAGGGCTTGCGGATAATGGCCTTGACTCAACTGCGCCGCGGCCGCGGTCAACCCGGCTTCAACGGCGGCCTGCCCTGCGGTTACAACAAACAAGCTAAATACCGTCCAACGCAGCCAGGATATTTTCTTCATGATTCGCTCACGCGGGTATTCAGCGTGCCGCAGAGGATTCCCGCCATCAGGACAGCATTCAGCACATTGGCCGGCACCGCAAAATTAAAATCAAAAAAACCGTGGAACAGCAGTGCAAATAAACCCGCGAAACACCCCGTTTGCAGAGCCTGCAAAGACGGCGGCATAAAAACGGTCTGTTTGATCAGCACCCGGATCACGGCTCCGGCCAACGCCAACCCTGCGCCCCAAAGCGGCAGGCCGAGTTCAATCGCCAGCTCAAGGTAATCGCAGTGAATGTGCTCCCAGCCCAACTGAAGCCGCGCACTCTGATAAGCCGGAAACAACGCCCCAAAATTCCCCAGGCCCGTCCCAAGAACCAGGTGATCTTTCAGCATGACCAGGCCATCCTGCCAGGCCCAAAGCCGTCCGTTCTGAAGCGCGAGGTAACCCGCATCCGGCTCAAAGCGGCTCAGAAGACTGCCACAGAGAGGCCATGCCGCAACAAAAACAATGCCAAGCAAGATCCACAAGGCCGGTGTGCGCAGTCCGCTCCGGCCTCCGGAGAAAATACTCAGGCTCGTGATAAAGCCCATCAGCCAGCATAAAAGGCCGGCGCGCGATCCCGTCAGCATGAGTCCCCCAAAGAGCAGGCAAAAAATCAGCGCCCAAAACATTGCCATCCCATTTTTTTTAGCAGTGCTTTCTTTCAAGAAAAAACCCATCGCGGCCCCAAGCGCAAGCTCAAGCATTCCGGCAAGATGGTTACGATTAAGGTAAGTTCCCGTTAAATAGCCCAAATGGTCTTCTTTCATACGCCACAATATTTTTTCAGGGGTCCCGGACAGCGCAAAGATTCCGTAGCCGGTTTGAAAGAGGGCGGTAAGCACCAGGGCCGCCAAAAGATTCTCGCGCTCTTTTTGATCAAGCCCCGAACTCAGCATAAAAACAACCCCCATGGCGAACCATCCCGTTAAACGCAGCAGCGACTGCCAGGGATCATAGGCGGCAAAAAGGCTCACCCCGAGCAAAAGCGTAAAAAAAAGGCCGCCGGCTGGAATCAGTCTGCGCGGGAGAAACTTGGGAAAAGTCAGACGGCGGGAATAAATAAATCCGGCGAGAAAAATCAGGGCGTAGAGCGCGGCGGCGTCACGCGATTGCGACGCCCCAAAAAAGAAACAGGCCCCAAAGGCCAGCAGGCCGAGTCCCCCGGAAAGCATCGGGCGACTCCTCCCTACTTCGGCGGCGTGTCGCCGCCGTAGCCGTAGTAATAGTAGCGGTGATAGTAATAGTGGCGTTCGCGCGGCTCAACAAGATTCATGACGATCCCGAACGTTTTAAGATTACCCTCGCCGAAAATCCGGCGCACGTCTTTCAAATGCCGCTTGTCGGTTTTATGATAGCGAGCGACGATAACCCCGACATCCGCATGTTCTGAAAGCACGGCCACATCCGCGACAGCCAGGTAGGGCGATGTATCAAAAATAATCATGTCGTATTCCTGCCGCAGTGCCGTGAAGAGCTTTGCCGCGGTTTCGGTTCCCAATAACTCCGTCGGATGATCCAGGCGGCTGCCCGCGGGAAGAAAATCGAAACCAAACCCGGCAACGTTACGCCGCACCGCCGAAACAATATCGCACTGGCCTTCCAAAACATCAGAAAGCCCGCGTTCGCACCCTTCCCCCAGTGCCTTATGCAGCCGGGGGCGCCTCAAATCAGCGTCGATCAGAAGCGCACGGAAATGATTCTGCTGAAAAGCCGACGCGAGATTCAAAGCCACGGTGCTCTTGCCTTCTTCGGGATTTGGACTTGTGACCAGCAGCGCATGACAACCCTTCATGTGCCGCAATTTAAAAACCAATGCCGTACGCAGCGCACGGATGGCCTCAGCGGCCGGATTGGGAACTATTTCCCATTTTGAAAAAATTTCGCCCTGCGCAGAGCTGGCGTTGATACGCCCGGCTTTGGGGATCATGCCGTAAAGATCAAGCCCAAGCCCCTTTTCGACATCGTCCGGAATCTTGATCGTGGGATCCAAATACTCCGCCAAAAAAGCTGAGAAAACTCCGCCCATCAGCCCTAACACGAGTGCCATAAGCAGGTTCAAAAACGGCCGGGGCCGCGCCGGGCGCGGTTCCGGAACCGCTTTATCAACAACCGTGATGTTGCTCGCCTGGGCTTTGGCTTCGCTGTGCGTCTGCTCCAGCCGTTCCAAAAGAGCTCGGTAAACCTTGCGCGCGCTTTCAGCCTCACGCTCCAGTTCGTCGTATTGAATCGCCACACCACCGATATCAATTTTACGGGTTTCCTCGGTTTTTATTTTCTCATCAAGCCCTTCGATTTCTGAGCGCAGATGGATTCTCTTGGGGTGGGCGGGCAGATAGCGCTTTGCCATGCGCGCCTCGCGAGCCTGAAGTTTCATGAGCTGAAGCTTTGCATCCTGCAAAAACTGGTCTTTCTCGTGAAGGGAAGGAATCGAAACAAGAGAATGCTCCTCCTTGTATTTCTGCAGCTTCAGGTCCGCCTCTGCAACTTTATCCTTCAAAATACCGATCTGGCCTGAAATCAGCTCCGTGGCCTGCGTCGAAACTTCATAGCGGTTCCTGAGATTCTGCTCAATGTAAAGCCGCGCCAGCGTATTGGCAATGCTGGCGGCCCGGCGATTGTCGGGGTGCAGCACGATGACCGACACAAGTTGGGAGTTCCGTACCGGTTTAATCTGCAGCATGTGCGCGGCAAATACATCCTCGGGCGATTGCGGAACCAAAAATTTCCCGAGAATACCGGCCACCCAAGGCTGTTTGCGTAAAAAATTCCGCATCCGTCCGCGCACCAGCCCTTCCAGATAAGGGTCGTTTTCCAGTCTTTCCTCATGGAGGAGCTCCCGAATCAGTCCGGCACCCTTAAGCATCTGGTACTGCGTTTGGTAGTAATCCGTGGAGGAAGCATCGAAGGTGAGGACCTCTTTGAAGTCGAGAACATTCGGATTATCTTTCTCGATCAAAAGGGTTGCGCTGGCCTGGTAAATCACTCTCTCGGTAAACGTAAAAAAAATACCCAGCGAAAGCGCGGCAAGCAGAAACGTCAAAATAAGACGCCGGCGTTTCATCAACACGTAGTAATAGTCGCGAAGGTGGATTTCTTCTTCGCCAAAAACGCTGCCTGCGGCGGCCATATTAAAAAAAGCTCCTGGGGACAATGACACGGTCGTTGGCGTGCAGATCGCGGTCGTCTTTTCTGTCCCCTTTTTTGGTCAGATCAGAGATGTTGACCTCAAAACTTATCTGCTGATCGCCTTCCGTTCGAATCACTTTGACTTTAGCCGGATTGGCCACTTCGGTAAATCCTCCGGCCAGCGTAATCGCCTCAAAAACCGTCATTTTGCCGGTCAGCGGGAAAGACCCTGGATTTTTGACCTCTCCAAAAACAAAAATACTGCTGAACTCTTTGACAAAAACAGACACTTGCGGGCTGACCAGGTACTGCGCGGCCAAGAGGTCGCGGACGTTGTCCTGCAAATCCTGAACCGTGCGGCCCGCCGCCATGACCTGCCCCAAAAGCGGCAGAGAAATTTTTCCATCGGTCAACACACGGGCTTCGCGAGTCAGATCCGCCTCGTCATAAACCTCGATCTCAAGCAGATCTCCGATGCCAATCCGATAGTCTTGTTTATGGGAAGGCGGAATTTCTTCGCCCCGCAGCGTTCCGAGCGGCAGGCCGGCAGCAACTAAGACAAGCGCCATCAAAAATGCTCGTAATAAGGCTATAGACATAGGGGGATTATCGGCTTTTTGGCGCCAAAATTAAAGCCGCTTAATAAGATAAGACGGATGCCAGGGAGACGCGATGATCCACGTAAGAGAGGGAAGAGAAATTGGAGCGGCGATTCAAATGGTCATAGGCCAATTCCAACCGCAGCCACTCGGTCAGGCCATAGCGGATGCCATAACGGCCATTGTAGTGGCTGTCGCGCCGGAAACGTGTGGATCCATCGAGGGTGGCCCGTTCCGCATAACCGTCGCGAATGTAATCCCAGCGGCTGAAAAGCGTCCAGCGCCGCCACGGCGAATATTCCACTCCGAGCCCGAGCCGGTGCTCCCTGTAGAAATTAACATTTTGAAAAGTGGCCTCGACAGGCTCGCGGGCCGCCTCAAGCGTTAATTTTAAATTTAGACGGATTTGATATTCCGCCCAGACGCTGCCCACCCACGAGTAGAAATCCGGCTCCGAGGAAACCTGGTAATTACGAAATTGCATGCCCAGCCGGGCCTTTACTTTAAGGTTACGCACCGGCTCGCCGTCGAATCCGATACGCGACTGATTGAAAGTTCCCTTGCGCGTGAAGTCGTCGTCATAATCGATTTGTGAGAGCTGATATTCCACCAGCGCCTTCAAACGCGCAAAAAGGTCGTAGTAAATAACGCCGCTGAATCCCACCTCTTGAAAATCCAGAGCATCGTTGACCTGCTGGCGAAAGTCCCTGACCACATGGCGGAAACCCGTTTCAAACGTAAAGCGTTTCCAGCGGTACCCTGCCTTAGGCTGAATCGACTGGTCATAACGCGGGATACGGCTGGTAAATGTCGTACCCGAACGTCCGGACGTTTCGGAGAAACGCTCCAGCACGTTGACATACCAGGATGGGAAATTAAGATCAAGCAATGAGAAAAAATTTTGGTTTTGATCATTTTGGCGGTGATCGCGAGACTTTGAAAAGATTTCAAAATCCGCCTCATATCCGGCTGCCAGCTGATGTTTATCGATGGGAAGTTCTATGATCGCTCCGGGCTGAATGTTGAAAACCACATCCCCCCGCGGATCCTCATGCTCAAGCAGAATGTTGCTGTCAAACGTGGAAGATGAGCGCAGACTCGGATGCAGCCGGAAAGGCCCCGCTTTGAGGCGCGTCGGGGTGGGTTTGACAAAACGCTTTTCGCCAAACTCCTCGATTGCATCCATCAGCTTAAAATCAGCCCGCACGCAAGGCAGGTGACTAAAAAAAACAAAGCCTGCAAGGAAGCAGGCCGCCGGGAAGTTAACTTTTTTGAACATCAAAAAACCGTTAGGATTGGGGGCTGGCTTGAATGCTGCGCGAATCGGGATTAACCGTTCCATCAAGAGGCACGCCTGTCGGCTCAGCCGCAGCCGTAGGCGCCGGTTTTTCTTCGGGTTGGGCTGAAAGGGCGTATTCCTTGTCTCCGATTTTGAGAGTGCCGCTGCTTTCACCGCAGCTCAGGCTCGCCGTCGAGCCTCCGCCCGCCGTCTGATTCTGACCGAAACAGCCGACCTGCACATGCTCATCCCCCTCGATGTGAATCGTAAGATTGCCGTCGAAAACCTCGAGGGTCGCGCCGTCCTGGATCACAGGCAGCGGGTCGCCGGACTCAAAAAGAGTCACGTTACCGTCCGGCGCGGTCAGAATAAGGGTTCCCGTAAAATCGGGGTCGACCGTAATGACGGCCCATGCAGAGTTCCATGGGGCTAGGCCCGCGTAGATGAAGGTAGAAAACGCTAAAAATCGCAACAGTCGCTCTAGCTTCATAAGGATGGCTCCTCCCTGCCGCGTTTTGCAAGAAAAATGGTCTCAATTACGGAAATTGTAGGCCATTTACCTCAAGCTGTAAACTGCCGATTTCATCGCCTGCGGCCACTGAATTCTGATCGACCACAAAGTTAATCCGCTTAACCTTTGTGAGATCGATGCTTGAACCGATCAGCGCAGACAAAAACTGGTAGTAGCTGCGGGTCGTATCGATATTGTTCGCATACAAAACCGCCCGTTTGCCGCTGGCGTCATCAATCTCAATCTTCACCTTCTTGGCTTTGGTCGAGTTGAGCCCGAACGTCAGCTTGGTGAGCCCTGACAAATCGGCGCCATTGGCGTTGTTATTATTCGGGTCGAAATTCAGCGAAATTCCGGCAAAACCATTGTTTGTCACGTCGAATTGCAGCGTCGAGAGCTCCTGGGAATCGCGCGTTAACCCGCCTACTCCGCCGGAGCTGAAATATTGGGCCGCCGGAGTCCCGGGCAGCGTCGTCACATCCGCGGCGACCAAAGAAGCATCCGGCGTGAGATTTTGCGATGATGGCAGATGCTGAAAATCGATCGCATGAATCAGGAAGTCGCCGCTCGTATCGCCGGTGGCATTCTGATCGATGATCACAAAAACTTTCTGCACATTCTCAAGCGCTGTTTCATTGGGCAGATTAAAAACAAGCCGGCTTGCCACAGCCCCCTGCACCAGGTTTCCGGTACCGGAGTAAACGAGCTGATCATTGGCATCTTTCAGCTCAATCTTGATCGACACCGGAGAATCCGTAGCCGAATAAAGCACGACGAGTTCATTCGCCCTGGCGTTATAGTTCTGGGACAAGTTCCAGAACTGGCCGCCGAAGCCGCCCACGAGCTGCCCGTAACCAAACTGGGATCCCGTAATCTGGGTTTGGGTCGCCGGAAAGTTATTGATGGTCCCTTCCGACACAAAGTTATGCAGCACCGCAAGCGAACGATCCGGAAACTCCGAAGGCGTTGCCGCCTGGGCCGACGTTTTCTGGATGTTAATATTCAGGCTTTCGTAAAGCAGATTGTAGCCGAGTTCCAAACCTGAATTACGCAGATAACGTGTAAATGCTTCCGGGCCATGGCCGGCCAACCCGAGGATTGTCGATCCGATATCAATCCCGAGGTAAACTTGCGCCACTTCCGTACTGGAACGTGCAGCATCCAGCAAGCCGCGCGGCCCGTTCAAGCCTGTCACTTGATCCGAAATAGCCTGCAGCCAGCTAAGGACAGCGATTTCGTCCACAGAGGCGGCGCTTGCAAGCGCATACGTTGACCCAACATCCAAAAGAACATCCAGGTTGGTTTCCGCAAGCGCTTCCAAACCGATGCGTCCGAAATAACCCTTCGTCGGAGTTTCGCTCGCCGACAGAATCCCCGGAATATGATTCTGGAAGGCGAAATCCAGCTGACTGATCAGATGGTTATACGAGGCATTACGCAGCCCAATAAATTGCTGCTCGTCGTTACGAATGAGCGGCCAGAACTGCTGAAAGGCCCCGCCTTCATAAGACGCAAAGTTGGGGATCACCGCGCCGTTACGATCCGTGTAGTCCGCGTAAACTGGCGCAAGCCCGGTCCAGATCGACTGCGGCAGCGCCGGATAACGCACCTTCAAAAAGGCAATCGCCCCGCGGAATTCCGTCGCGAGACGGTCAATGTAGCTGTCAAACTGATTGGTCTGCGTATCCAGCGAGTTACGGAAAATCCCCAGTTGCGGGTCTACGAACGAGAGATACCCCGGGGCCTGGTTATCCAGAAACGTATTGATCTTGGCAATGATCTGCGTGCGCACCGCTTGCTGCGCTGCCGTCAAAGTCGCTCCCTGCAAAGAGCCCACCATCACGGCCAGGCTCTGCGCCAGCGCGGCGTTGTCGCCCAGACCGATCCATTTAGCGGGATCGACGACGGGCTCAAGGTCCAGCCACGGGATCAAGCCGTCTCTGCCGTAGGTGGCTTGCACATTGAGCAGGCTGCTCATCAAGGCATCAGATTCTGTAAGCAGCTGATCGACCGTCAAGTTCATATTGACGTTTCCAAGCACAGCATCTCCGAGCATCTGCGCATAGAAACCAATCAGCGTGGGCTGAGTAAATTTTTGCCCCGCATCGACAGTTCCGTTCGCATTCATCCGGTCATACGGAAAATGGGTCGCGGAATCCACACCCACCCCGACCTGAAAGTAGCTGAGGCCGCTCGTCACAAGCTGGTTTTGCAAATCCACAAGCCCTTGCGGAACAATCGAAGGCGCAATCTCCAGGCCCTTCATCTGGACCTGAACAAGATCATTCACAAAACTCCCGGCCAGGCCGCGGTCTTCCACCACGACAATCTGCGTGACATTATGCCGGTCAAAACCATCCGGAATGTTGTCTCCGGAGAGCGTCAGCGTGTAATTCTGATAAACGGTTCTGAGGTTGAGAATAAAGGACGCTTTTTTACCGGTCTGATCCACGATTTCGATGCGGGTTCTGGCGCCTTCATGCCCGCGCACGGCAAGCACAAAATTCGCAGGCAGGTCAAACAGAGTTCCCTGCAGCTGACCGTTCTGATCAAACACCCCGTTGTACAGAGACGCAAACGCAAAACTGGTTGCGTTCGGGCTTACGTCATAAACAAGTTCAAAGGTCATATCATCGATCCGGTTCGTTTCAGCAATCCCGGCCGCCGCATTGGCAACGGTGTTGCCCGCGCCGGCATGAATGGCAGGCGTGTTGTTCAAAACCGTGAGCGCGTCGGTATCCAAAGCCGCGCCGTTCACGACCGGAGTAAAATTAAATTCACCCCAGTTCACCGCCAGGTTCTGGCCCGCATGCTGGCCGAGCACCACAAGCGCAATCGTCTGAATCTTGGTCATGTCGACTTGATCAAACAAGGCCGTCGCAATATTCCAGAATTTCTCCGTGGTAGAGATCCCCGAGATCCGCACGCTGTCCTTGGCGCCGGTCACATCGGTCAGTTCCAGAAACGCATCCGTGATGCCTCCCCCTGCGTTCTGAAGTCCCAATTTGATCCCATTCGGAAAAAGCGTGTTCATATTCACAGATTCGATGTCCGTCGTCGTCGCCGCGTTG
>Ga0154324_101_pt1 | contig 26754 bp, 24 predicted proteins | sample RifGroA2_FD_115852 | JGI IMG/M metagenome (GOLD analysis project Ga0154324, IMG submission 115852) | Omnitrophica bacterium GWA2_52_12 | reverse complement strand
TCTGGCACAACAGCAGTCCCGCCGCAATGGCGACCCTGGGCGAGTAGCCCAGCGCAATGGCAATGCTCGTCATCACGACAATGTTGATAAAAAGCACCGTCCCGACAATCAGCACCAGCATGCCCGCGTGATGGAACGCGAAAACGGGATCAAAAAGCAGGCCGATTGAAACGAAAAAAATGCTCACGAAAAGATGACGGAATGGCTGCAGTTCTCCGATGAAGTGAAATCCAAAATCCGTATTGGCCAGCGCCAGACCCGCCAGGAACGCTCCGATGGCAAAGGAAAGCCCCAGCGACTGGGCCGCGCAGGCAATGGCCAGACAAATTGAAATGGAAATCAGAAAAAGAATTTCACGGTTTCGAATCTGGGCCACGCGGCGCAGCAGCGGGAAGATCATGAATTTCGCCAGAACAAAAACCCAAAAAAATAACAGCGCGGCTTTCAGCCCCGCTTTTGCCAAACCGAGGCCGACCGCTTGGCCGCTGCCATAAAGCCCCGTGATCAGGATCAGCAAAAAGGGCACGGCCAAATCCTGAAACACAAGAATGGCAAACGCAATACGGCCGTGCAGCGTATCCAGCTCGGCGCGGTCCATCAGGTACTTGATCACAATCGCCGTCGAACTGAGCGCCATGACGGAGCCCAGCACAAAGCCCTGATAAAACGTCCAGTGCAGTTTCCAGGCGATCAGCATGGCAATGCCGATGGATGCGAAAATCTGCAGCCCTCCGCCGAGAAAAGCCGTTTTGAAAAGTTTGCGGACACGTTCAAAAGAGAATTCCAGACCGATGGTGAGCATCAGCAAGGCAACCCCCATCTCGGCCATGCCTTGAATTTTGCGGGGATCCGAAAGAATTTTAAATCCGCTGGGCCCGAGGAAACTGCCGGCCAGCAAAAGGCCGAGAAGGCCGGGAAGGCGCAGACGCTCAAATATCACCGCGAAAAAAGATGCGGCGGCGATCACAATCAGAAGATCGGTCAGCAGCGAGTGTTCCATGCTGCTATTCTAGGTGAGCCCCCTGAATCCGTCCAAACTTCTTTAAAGCATAAAAGCCGCTGCGCGATGCGGCGGCTTTTATGGAACAGTTCTCAGAATGATGTTGGAGGAGTCACAACGCCGGCGGCGGCGTGACCGGGAGTTCGGAGGCTAGAACTTCGGGAGTCTCAGACTGCGGATCTTTGGATTTATTCAAACGCTTGTTTCTTTTTTCTTCCTGCTTCTTGCGCTGCGCTTCTTCTCTTCTTTTCTTATTGCCGCTGTAATTAATTCTCAATGGGCCACCCCTCTTTGGTTGAGTTAAAAACCAGGGGCCGTAAAGCCCCCAGCCTGGAATTACTTCTTCTTTTTCGGTTTCTTTTTCTCTTTACGTCCCTTGCTTTTATCTCCCATGGTAGTGTCTCCTTTCCCTTCTTTATCTCAGGGCGGACTTTGCGGAGAACGCACTGGCACCGTTACTATACGGCAAATGAACCGGCCTCGGGGTTTTATTATCCCCCCATCCGCGCAGCCCTGCTGCGGCAAAACTATTTTTTTTTGGATGAATGGCGTTTGTAGTCAATCCAGCCGACCAGGCCTAAAAGACTTATAAAAATAAGAATCTGCGCGATAGATTCCATAGGGCTGCCTCAATCGAAGCTAAAAAACTTTTCATGCAAACCTGGCCTTTGCCATACGATTCAAACTTTCCTCTTTGTGGATTCGTTCATCGATACCGATTCTCCGGAATAAATCAGCAAGCGTTTTAAAATCGCCGTAATCTTCCCTGAATTCGCTGACAAACGGCTCTGTGTCAAACGGAGGGTTCTCTTTCACAAACTCCATGTACTCGTGTTCTGCGTGATCCTCAAAATCAGCGTTGAGTGCGTAGCTCCAGGCCGGTTTCATCACGTAAAGCAGCCAGCTGACGTGATAATAAAAAAAAGCAGCGCACTGCGGAAGAACGCGGTAGAGAAAGAAATTTTCCTTGATGTCTTTCGTTTGAGTCATTTCCTCCAGGATTAACAAATGCCACTGCTCGTTGTCCTGCTGGATTCGTGCTTCCTTCACAAAATCAAATATTCGCCGTGCAAAAAAAAGCTTCCCGTAAGTGTGCGTCATGGCGATATAGGCGACATGCTCCCAGGATTGATAAGGGACACGGGCAATGACTTCCAGAACCTTGAACTTGGACAGCGTCCGTCTTTTTCCATAAAAGACATCCAGGAACAGAAAAAGCACGGCCGCCAAGAAAGAATATTTCCTTCTGGGTGAATCAAGCGTCTTTGCCTGTTCCCGCATCAAATTCAAGGGTTCTGAATTCATGGCAGACAATTCCGGAATCATCCTTTCTGACGGTACATTTTCTTTAAATACTTAAAGTCCGCCGGATCCACTTCTCAAGTTCTACTGCGAAAAAAACGGCCGAGGAAAGGGCGAAGCACGCGGTCAGTTCCACGGCGGTGAGGGGCTGGGTCTTAAAAACATCATTGAGCGCGGGAATGTAGAGAACTCCCATTTGAAGAAGACAAGTCACGCTGACCGCCGCGAGCAGCGGCTTATTGGAAAAAACGCCCTGGGTCCAGAGCGACTCGGTCTCCGAGCGAATCGCCATCACGTGCGCTAACTGTGAGAGGCAAAGCACGGTAAACAGGATAGATTGCCAATGCGCCGTTCCCCGCGCCGTCAAAACGGCTTCGGCGCCCAGAGTCAAACCAGCCATGAAAAGCCCCACCCAGATCACATGAATCCCCAGGCCGTGAGCAAATACGCCTTCCGCGGGGGGCCTGGGCGGACGCTGCATCACGTTTTTTTCCGCCGGCTCCGCCGCCAGCGCCAGCCCCGGCAGCCCATCCGTTAAAAGATTGATCCAGAGAATCTGGATCGGAAGAAACGGCAGCGGCAGTCCCAGGAAAGGCGCAAGAAAAATAATCCACACCTCGGAAGAATTGGTCGAAACGGCGTAACGGATGAAACGCCGCATATTGTCGTAAATTCGCCGCCCTTCTTTGACAGCCCGCACAATCGTCGCGAAATTATCATCCAAAAGAATCATCGAGCTGGCTTCCTTGGCAACATCGGTCCCCGTGATTCCCATCGCGACGCCGATATCCGCGCGCTTCAGGGCCGGCGCGTCATTGACGCCATCCCCGGTCATGGCGACAAACTGCCCCCGCTCTTGCAAAGCCGTCACGATCTTGAGTTTTTGCTCCGGCGAAACCCGGGCGTAAACACGGATGCTTTCCACCCGGGTCTTAAACTCTTCGGCACCGATCTTTTCAAGTTCGGCTCCCGTCATCACCCCTTCCCCGTCCTCTAGAATTCCAAGGCGTCCGGCGATGGCGCGTGCCGTTCCGGGATGATCGCCGGTAATCATGACCGGAATGATGCCGGCCGTTTTACAAGTTTCAACCGCCGCATGCGCCTCTTCGCGGGGCGGATCCAGCAGCCCTGCAAATCCAAGCAGCGTCAGGTTGTTTTCAATCGCCGAGGGATTCATAGCCGGCGGCAAAGCTTCCCAGTCTTTTTGCGCGAGCGCCAGCACTCGCAAACCATCGCCGGCCATCCGCTCCGCAGCTTCGGAAAGTTTTTCACGGTCAATGGGAACCCTACCCGCGGAAGTCAAAACATGCGTAGATTTCTCAAGAATCACTTCCACGGCCCCTTTGGTATAGGCCGTGCAGCTATTGCCCGCCGCTTTTTGATGAAAGGTCGTCATACACTTGCGGATTGAATCAAAAGGAATTTCCGCCATGCGCGGCGCTGTTTTCTCCAGGGCTTCCTTTGCGAATCCGTTTTGTCCGGCGGCTTCATAAAAGGCAATTTCCGTGGGATCGCCCGCCACCACGCCACCGGCTCCCGCACGGGCGTCATTGGAAAGAGCCATCCCTGTCAAAAACTTGCCCCAAACCGGATTATTTCCGGGCAGACGTTCAAGACGACCGTCGCAATAGAATTCTTCGGCCCGCATGCGATTCAGGGTCAGAGTGCCCGTTTTATCGGTGCAGATATAGGTGACCGAACCCAGCGTTTCCACCGCCGGCAATTTGCGCATCAGCGCTTTTTTCTGCACCATTTTTTTTGCACCCAGCGCAAGCGAGATCGTCACCACCGCGGGCAGGGCTTCGGGAATGGCCGCCACCGCAAGACTCACGGCGGTCATGAACATTAAAAGCGGGTCCTCCCCGCGTAAAATCCCCGCGCTAAAAACAACCGCGCAGATTCCAATCGCCGCAAAAGACAAACGTTTACCGAACCGGGCAAGGCGCTTCTGAAGCGGGGTTTTGACCTCGCCGGTTCCCTGAAGCATGGCCGCAATTTTCCCAAACTCGGTTTTCATTCCGCTCGCCGTGACCAGTCCGCTGGCCCGGCCGTAGGTCACAACTGTTCCCTTATAAGCCATATTGCGCCTGTCCCCCAGAGAAAGAGCGTCCCCCTGAATAGAATCGGAAATTTTTTCAACCGGAAGGGATTCGCCCGTCAAAGCAGATTCATCCACGCGAAGCTGCGCGGATTCGACGAGCCTGAGATCCGCCGGGACAATCCGGCCGGCTTCCAAAAGCACCATGTCCCCCGGCACAAGATCGCTCGCCGCAATCACCGTCACGTTTCCATCGCGCAAAACCGAGGCGTTAGGCGCGGCCATCGCCCGGAGCGCTTCCATGGCGCGCTCAGCGCGATACTCCTGCGTAAAACCAATCACCGCGTTCAAAACCAGAATCGCGGCGATCGCAATTGTATCTTTAAGATCTCCCGCAAACGCTGAAACGCATGCGGCAAAAAGCAGCAGCAGGATCATAAAATCCTTGAACTGGCTGAAAAAAAGACCAAGCGGCGTGCGTTTCTTAGCGGCATCCAGCCGGTTCGGCCCCGCCTCAATCAGGCGTTTTGCCGCCTCCGCGCTGTCCAGCCCCTTCAGCGATGAATTGAAAAGGCCAAGAACTTCCTGAATAGAAGCCGCGTGCCAGTGTCCGTTATTTTTCAAGGATGCTTGAGAATTTTGCATGATTTTTTCTATTTCTGAATATTGCTGCCACTGCTGGAGTGCTGAAAGAATAATCGAACTGATTGCGCAGGCTCAAACTCCGCGCTAGACTGCGCATTATGAGTACTTTGGCATTCAAAATTCAAGGAGATACCATTGAGCTGGCGCAGCTGCTGAAAGCCTGCGGCCTGACCGAAACAGGCGGACACGCTAAGCAGGTCATTCAAAACGGCGAGGTTCAAGTCAACGGCCTCGTCGAAACCCGCAGGGGCTGCAAGATCCGCGCCGGGCAGACCGTCAGCTTCGGCGGAAGTACCATTCAACTCACTTAACCCCATGCCCCTCGACCCGCAGAAACTCATTCTCTTGATTCTCCCCCTTGCCGTGCTGTTCTTAAACACCGGCGCTGCCAGCAACCGCCCGTTCAAACCGGCCTGGTGGTGCCCTGGCGCCCACATTCAAACGATTGCCGGCGCGTTGTTTCGTGCCGATCCCAACGTACCGCTGCGTCAGGAACGGCTAAAAACGCCGGATGGTGATTTTATTGTTCTCGACTGGCTTGAGGGCCGGGAACGCACGCCTCTCGTCGTCATTTTGCACGGGCTCGGCGGATCCGCCAACGTCACTTATGTTCATACTCTTTTAGAAAAAATCCAGGCGCGCGGCTGGCAGGCCGTGGCCGTCAATGCGCGCGGCTCGACAGAACCCAATTTGCTTCCTGAAACAAACCACGGCGGTCAAACCAAAGATCTGGATTGGACCATCCGCACCATTCTTGAACGCAAAAAAGCGGATAAGATTTATCTCGTTGGCTTTTCAATCGGCGGCAATCAGTCTCTCAAATGGCTCGGAGAACAAGGCGCGGGTGCGCCGGTCGAAAAGGCCGTGGTGGTTTCCGTGCCTTACAACCTTGAAACGACCGTGCGTAATCTGGATAAGGGTTTTAACCAAAAAGTTTATACGAGCCGCATGCTCAAGGCTTTGAAACCACGCTCGCTGGATAAGGCGACTCGCTTTCCGGGCAGTCTCGACGCAAAGAAAGTCGCCGAAGCAAAAACATTTGAAGTCTATGACCGCGAGGCCACTGCGCGGCTGAATGGGTACAAGGATGAAATTGACTACTGGGGCCAATCCAGCTCGGAAAACTTCCTTGATAAAATCAGGCGCCCCACGCTCCTGATTCATGCTGCAAACGATCCTCTGTTGCCGGAACGGGATCTTCCCCTTGAAGAAATTAAAAGCAACCCCGGTTATCTGGAATTGCTTTTAACCCGCGATGGCGGACATTTGGGATTCGTTTCGGGCAAGTGTCCTTTCCGGCTGGATGATTGGCTCGAACAAACGATTCTGGATTTCTTCACGACTGCGGCCCCAAACCACTCATAATTCGAACACGACACTCCTGGTATCAGCACCTACTGCCTAATACCTTGTGCAACAAGCTTCTCCAAATGATGCCCGGTTAACATGCGACTCATTTCATCTTAAAAAGACTCTTTAATTCCGCCCTAATCAAATCATGTTTTTCACATACCGGGCAATCTTTACCCCATTTCACTTTAGCCGGCTTGACCTTCTGATATAACGGTTTAAACAGGTGCGTGGCCAAACACTCAACCTTGCCAAGTTGCCCCGATGTTTTCAAGCAAAAAACTTCAAGGCAAGTGGCCTGAATAAGGTATGCCGATTTATCATAAGCTCGTAACCGGCTCCAATTTTTCCCTTTGCCAACGTAAAGACATTTTCTACCGCGCCAAAAAATATAAACAATCGGGCCCTTTAAACTTGACGCCCATGCCAGCATCTTTTCAGCACGTCTTTCTAAACCCCGTGCTTTAAGGTGCCTAAGATGCCGGCCGCTGCGGGCCTTTTTAATTTCCTGATGCCCTTCACTCTTCAAAAGAATGACAGTCGCTATTTCCAAAAGTTCTTCAATGATTTTTTCTCGTTTATTTCTCAAAAACTGCGTCGGTTGGCCAGCTTTTCTTGGAATAACCAAAGCTCGAATCCTGTCAGTCCGTCTCTCCCACAAATTTTGCAACTTGCTCAAAAACTGATTCGAGAGTGCCATGTCTTGCCCTTCAGGAGTTTATTAAGTGGCCAACCTCAACAGATGTGGTAATCCCCAATTGAGAGACAGGCTACCCTCGTCGACGGGAGAAGTCAAGAGGTGCGGAGTCGAGTGGGCCCGCGGCCGGGCCAATTGCATAAAGCATGTCGAATTCGCAGCCTCTATTTTCAAATCATGGCAATGCCCTGCAGGATCCTTCGCCGTCTTGCGATTACGCAAGCGGCTCAAGGATGACAAAAGCACACAAAGACATATGGTGCCGTTTAAGGTTTAGGAGAAGATACGGTCGACTTTGGCGGCGGCGATGAAATCGTTTTCCGTGAGGCCCTTCACCGCGTGGGTGATGAAAACGATACGGCAGTTTTTGTAGCCGAATGTGATGTCCGGATGGTGGTCTTCCCGGTGTGCAATCCAGGCCACCGCGTTGACAAATGCCGTTATCTCGTAATAATCCCGGAATGTAAATGTTTTAGTGAGAGCGCCGTCTTGCAGCTTCCAACCAAGAAGCTGTTTCAAATGGGATTCGATTCCGTCGGAATCCAGCGGATGGACACCGCCCTTGCAGGGCGTGCATTTCTTCTGGGCCAATCCCCCGGAGGCTGGGGAAGACTGCGTTTCATCTTTTTTTTTCAAAATTACCCCCTATTCCGCCGGGCAGCGAAATTGAAGGCAAGAAAATAATCCACTTGCCAAAACCCCCGCGCCGCTATTTAGCGTAGTTCATTGAGGGCGAGTAAACCGCTGATAATTTTCATAACCACATTCTACGGGACAAGCATGGGGTTCGTCCAAAACTTCTTAGAGAAAAGCAGCATAGGGTTTATCGATACTCAGGCTGCTTTTTGGATTTCGAGCGCTTCGTATTCCGGGAACATAATGATCGCCGGGTGAACGTCAAATGCTTTGGCCAATTGTTCGGCCCGGCGCTTTCCGATCTCAATCCTATCGTTTTCTAGCAGGCTTAAATTAGACGGAGTAATTTGGCACCGCCTGGCAAGTTCACTCTGAGTCCAGCCTTTGAGCTCACGCAGCATAGCAATGACCTCGCCACAAGAAAGCTTCGCATGCGGCCTGGCTGTCACAAACTCGTCTCGTTTAATCCTTTTCATCGTTCACCTCTTAATATTTGTGCGGAGTAATTTCAAGCACATAAACCGTCACTTCGTTGCGCTCAACCGCGTAAATGACTCTGTATTGCAGGTTCAAACGCGAAGAACGCTGGCCTTCCCGATCCCCTTTTAGTTTCTCATCATGGAACCCCGGGAATTCATTGAGCTTTTCAGGCCCATGCCGGAAAATAATATCCTTCCACAACTCATATTTCTTGATGATCTCGGGCGGAAGTTTATGAAAGATTTTTTCAATCGAGCGATGTTCTTTGATGAACCACATTATTAGATATGATAACCTATTAAGTTTAATAACTTCAAGAGAACCTTGAGAATTTTATCTCTGCCGCTTTTTAATTTCCGGCGTGCAAGATGCGATACAATGCGTGATTTTAGCAAAAAGGTCAATTTAAATATTGTTAATTTATATATTACGTAAGGACTTGAGGGAGAGGTTTTTGGGGCGGATGGAGGCCCAGCGGTCTTCCGAACGCAGGCGCGGAAAAACGTGTTCGGTGGTGTAGCCGTGGTCGCGCGCAATTTTCTGAGCCAGCTCGTAGCGGCTGAAGACTTCGCGGCCCGCCACATGAAAAATCCCCGATTCGTTTGAACAGGCAATGGCCGTGACACGTTCCGCCATTTCGGGCGCGGGAATCGGCGAACGCCATTCATCGGTAAAATAATGCGTGGGCTTGCCCGCGCGGATGCGCGTGAGTAAAAAATCACGCGGGCCCTTGCGGCCCTGCAGGCTATCGCCGATCACAAGCCCCGGACGCAAAATCTGCCAGGGCAAACCGGAAGCCTGCACTTGTTTCTCTGCTTCATATTTGGTCCGGCCATAAACGTGCTTCGGCCGCGGCACATCTTCCTCAGTGTAATCCCCCGTTTCGCCGTCAAACACGTGATCGGTTGAAATGTATACAAAGCGTTTCAGGCTTGCCAGGCCGCGCGCGGCCTCAAGCAGCAGCCGCGTGCCTTCCTCATTGACCTTTTCAGCCATGGCCGGAATCTGTTCGCAAAGGTCCAGGTCGCACATGGCCCAGGAGTGGATGATGATTTCGGGCTGCGCCGCGTGAAGTAACGCTTTCAGGGCCTCCGCGCTTTCGGCATCGAGCCGCGTCACATTTAAATTGGCTAAGCCGGGATGGGCTTCACGATAGGTGCCCGCAGTTTGAGGAAGTAATTTCGAAGCCGTCTTGAAAATATTCCAGCCGATGATCCCGTTTAAGCCGGTGATGAGTATTTTCATGGCGCAATTTGCAGATCGACGATCAGGGGCAGATGATCGGAAGCAAGCTTTTCAAGGCGGGTGGCCGGCACTTTCACATCCAAAACTCCTGCCTGAGCATTGACAAAAATATGGTCAATGCGGCCGATGGGACAATGCCCAAACCAGGTGTTAAGCGGCTTATGCCGCTCCATCTTCAGCTGAACATCCTCCAGTTTTTCGCGAATCATGCGGCAGGCCTTAGCATCAGGTATCGCGTTAAAATCGCCGCATAAAATCACAGGCCCTTTGAGAGCCGGGTGCCCCAGCCACGCGGTGCCGCAAAGGGCTGCCGCCTGTTTTCGCTGTTCCGGTGCCCAAAAACTCAAATGCGTATTCAAAAGCTGTATCTTCGTACCCAGGTACTCGATCTCGACCCATAAGGCTCCCCGCGGTTCAAAATACTTATGACTGAAAATTCGCGGCAAACCCGCGGCTTCAATAATTTTTAACGGGTAGCGGCTCAGGACGGCGTTGCCGTACATTTCTTCTTCGACTCTCAGCACGGGATGGAAATGAAACTGCATGTCCAGCAGTTCAGCAAGCGTACGAGCCTGATCCAAACCAAAAGTGCGCACGCGGCCCGCATCCAGCTCCTGCAAGGCAATCACATCCGGATTGTGGCGCGCAATGACCCGCGCGATGCGCTCGGGCGACATTTTGCCGTCCATGCCCACGCAGCTGTGCACGTTATAAGTCATCACGCGCAGGCTGCGGCTTGCGGTCCGGCCGGGATCCGGCCCGCCCCTGCTTTGGGGACCCCCGTTCAGAAACGTTCTCACGGCCTGTCGCAAGTCCAGCGGCCGGAAGATTTTTCTGCTGTCAGTCTGCGGTGCAATATCCGAAGGCAGAAACGCAAAACCGTCCGTTTCCTGCGGCCCCGGACCGGCATGGGATCCATATTCAAAAGGAAAGCTCACCGACCGGCCTTCTTTCCTCCAGCCCGAAATGACAAAAGCGCCGCTGTCAGGATGCCGGCAAAGCGAAGCGAGTTCCTGCCCGATCTGTTCCGGAAAAAGATGGTCTGCACCGGCCAGGATTTTTGCATCGTCCGGCAGATGAAATTTGCCAGCCGGGGTGAAGGCCGCAACCTTGTCCCCTTCCAAGAGGGTCAGCACAAGCGGGATATGCGCCTGCTCTGTCAGCGCCACGGCCAGCTTTTCTTTTTCTGCGAACGTCAAACCGCGGGGCGGATAAATAAAACCCACGGGGCCCTGCGCCGTTACGGTTAAACACCCGTCATCCTCAAGCGCCGGCTGCGGCGTTTCGGCGGGTTGTTTACGCTTTAACCGACGCTGCAAGTCACGGCAGCCGGCCTTGCTTTTTCCCGGCTCAGACTCCTGACTTTTACCGGCAGCATCCGGCAGAATCTGGCGGAAGACACATTGAATTGCGGATTCCACGCTGACGCCGTTCTCCGCTTCATAGGGCACAACTTCCTCCTGCCCGTGATCCGAATAAATCCAGACGTCGTAATCGCGCGCTAACGCATTGCGAGCCGCCTCCCCAATACGGCGGATGCGCCGGTCAATGCCCGGCAGCGTCGCCAGCGCAAAGCACGACGACGGCCCGCGCCGGTGCGCATGTTCGTCGTAGCTGAAATAATTGACATGAATCAAGGGCAGGCCGCGCGCGATGTCCAGCACGGCCCCCAGCGTCACCAATTCCCGGATAATCACCGTGGCGAAAAGCCGCGAGAGAATAAATTTAAATTCATCGCGAAACCCGTAGCCTTTCAAGGTCCCCTCGATGCAATCGCGTACCGCCAAAACAAACTCGAACAATCCGCCAAAGACAAGTCTCAGGAAACCGCCCAGGTTGAGCAGACACAGCACCACGAGAGAATAAGGGTTCAGCGCTTTAAAAAAAGCGTGCCAGCCGATCGACGCCACGCAGAAATGCGCGTTGTTTTTTGCGCCTCCGGAAAAAATATTGCTGTAAGAACTGCCGCCCTCGAGCAGCCCCGGCGTTTTCTGCCGCAGACGTTCTTCAACCATGCAAGCCGTATGCGACTCGTAAAAAATAAGCACTTCGCCGCTGACGTGATCCCGGAATTTAAAGGCCGGCACGCATTGTTTGACGCCGTAGAAAAGCTCTCCCTGAATGGCCGGCGTACAGGAAGGCACGCCGGAATAATGATGACGAACGCCATAATGTTCGGATTCTTTCAGCTTTTTCAGAAACGGCATCCGGCCGCTTTCAAGGCCGCGCTGAAAGTGAGAGAACGAAAGGCCGTCGACTTGAATCAGGATCAGCCCGCGCTGCGCCGGATTTGGCGCCGGCGTCTTAAGGCTGAGCAGCCGGATCGTCCAAACGCCCGGGTCGAAAAATCTTTGCGTTTTTTGAACGAGGACAGACAGCTTGCTTAGCATGGCCGGCTCATTTCGTCTCCCCCGGCTTGAATTCCTGAACCGCCCGGCCGGCGGCGTGGCTGAGGTTTGAAAAAAGTTTCCATTCCGCTTTCAAACGAGCCACCGCCTTGTGCCAATGGGATTGTGCAAAATCTCCGCCGGAAAATCCGGCGGACCGGGCCTGCTCGTAGACTGCGAGCGCACGCCGCGCACAAATTTCGGAAGAGAAAAGGGCCGCGCTTTTTCTTGCGTTTTCCTTTAACTCTCCCGGTGCCAATGGCGGCGCGAGGCACCAGCCCAAAGCCTCGCCAAAAGTCTGAACGTCTTCGCGGTCAAGCAGGCGGCCGTTCTTGAAATCGCGCACCACTTCCCTGACTCCGGGCGCGTCCAGCGCCACGATCGGAACGCCCGCCGCCATGGCCTCGCATAAAACCAGCCCCTGAGTCTCGCTTTTGGAAGCGAAGGCGAAAACATCCATGGCGTGATAACAATCCGCCAGGTCTGTGTTCTGCAAAATGCCCGTAAGATGAAAACGATCCTCAAAGCCGGCTTTGGCGATCTTTTCACGAATCGCGTCTTCCATCGGTCCCGTGCCCGCGAGTAAAAAATGAGCCGGCGCTTTTTGCATGTACGCGATCATTGCTTCGATCAGAAACTCGAGATTTTTTTCGCGGGCCAGACGCCCGACATAGCCTGCCACCGGCGCAGTCTCAGGAATGCCGAACCGTTTGCGGATACGCAAGCCGTCGCCTTTGGCGAAATTCTCGATCACGATGCCGGTCGGCACCACGTCGACAGGCGTTTTGACACCTTGCTCAACCAATAAATCGCGGATGCTCTCGCTCGGAGCGATCACGCGGTTTGCAAGATTGGCAAACCCCACCGCCAGTTCGACCAGAAAAGTCCGGGCCAGCGAGGGCGGCAGAGGCAGATAGTGTTCATACTGGTCAAAACGGATGTGGTAGGTATAAATCAGGGGCTTGTGGTATTCGGCCGCGGCCCGCACTGCCAGTTCGCCGAGCAAAAACGGATGATGCGCGTGAATCACGTCGGGCCGGAACGTTTCGATGACTTTAGAAATGGTCTCCGGAAAAGGCAGTGAAATTGAAAAGTCAGTTTGATAAAAACCATGCACAGCCGGGATTTCAAACACCTCGTCTTCCGTCGCGGTTGAACCGTTAAGCCGCGGCACGACCACCAAAACCTCATGTCCCAGCGCGCGGAATTGGCGCGTAAACGATTGCACCGACTTTTCCAGACCGCCCACAATCGGCAGATACGTGTTGGACATCATCAGGATTTTCATTTTGGCACCCGGATAGCAAGCTCCATTTCTCCACAGGTGCCGGAAGCCTCAATAGCTTCGCGGCCGGGCAAACAAATCTTCATGTGCGGCGCGCTGCGGAACCACGTCCCCTTCCAGGCCAGCCGTAACTTTTCACCCTGCGGTTTTAAAATAATCTCGACTTTACCGAATTTTGTAGGCGCCGGCCCGAAACTGATTTCTTCGCGGCTCTCCAGCCAGCGCTGCGGAATGCCTGAGAAAAGTATCAACTGGTCATTTTCTTCGCGCACAAAACAATTCCGGAGCATCATCATCCATTCGGCCGCGGCCCACACATGCTGGCCGTCGCCCATGCAGCCACCCAGAGTGTGCGGATGAATTGCTTCCGGCCACTGGCCCGTAGGCGACGCCAGATCCGCCACCCTTTGCATAATAGCCTCATAGCGGCTATCCCCCGCCCGGAGTAAAATCTGCGCCAGGTGCAGTGAAAGATAAGGATTAATGCCCGAATGGCTCATGTCATGAAAAAAACCGCCGTCGACCATGCACTCATCAAGCAGAAAACGAATCGTGTCCAACAAGCGGGGGTCAGAGGCTTCCCATAACCGCAGGGGGTAACCTCCGGCCAGAGAACCGATCGCGCCAGAATCGAGTCTGCGATACGGAGAAGCCGGCATGGCTAATCGCCCGAGCCGCGCTTGAACCGGTTGAAGGCTGCGTACAATAGCATCCAGAAAATGGCTGCCCTCCTGCCGGAATGACGCGGCCTGCGCCGAGTCGCCCCAGAGGTCTTCCAGTTCAGCCGCCGCCCTTAAACCCGCAACGCCCCAGAAATCATCCCAGTAGTAAAAATCATTGGGCCCCAGATGCTCGGCGCTGAAACCGGCCGGTAAAAGGCCGGCATGCCGGCCGCCCTTGGCATCGGACACGCGTTTTTTCTGAATCCACTCCGCGCCCTTGCGAACCGCTTTTTTCCATTCCTGTTTTGGCGGCCGCCCGGTCAGCTCGCAAAATTGGAGCAGAGTCCATAAAACCTGGCCGTTGGCATCCCATTCTCCGTCCTGCGAATGGAAGTAACCGAATATTGTTTGGCGCGAAAAGAAGCTGGCGTCGATGACTTTTTCAACCCGCTCCGTCAGTCCCGTGCAAAGCATGGCCTGAAGAATGAAAGCAGCGTCCCGGAACCAGAAGTGCTTGTACGTGTACGGACCCGGGTAAACTTCTTTAGGAGAATGCAGCAGCACTGTTTTTAAAGCCGCGTCGTACAGGTATTGGAATTTTTGATCCGGAATTTTCAAGCGGCAGGTATTTTCAGGATTTTGAGTCCAAACACCCGGGAGCGCGGTCTCCCGCGCGGAACGATAACGCTCCGGCGTATCCTCCTTGAGCGGCACATCCACCACGATCTCGCGCAGCCGGTCCGGCTCCAGCTCGAAAGCCGCCGAGGCTGTGACCATACCGACCTCGCAGATCTTCTCGGATTGATAAGGCGCACGCGGCAGCAAATGAAAAACATCGCCGTTCTTGTAATCGGAAAAGGCGCAGTGATCCGGCGTCTGATTGAAATAAACCGCTGATTTAGCGTTGACCTTCCAACCCCGGTTCGCATCAAGCAGCTCCGCCTGATGGATAAAGCTCACGCCTTCTGGATTGTAAGGCCGGAGCGTGACCACCAGCCAGGCTTTTACCGCGGATTGCGCCGTCGTCCGAATCCGGCAAATGGGGAAAGACGAATCGCCTGTCATTTCAACCGTAGTTTTCAATTCAAACGGCCCGGCAGCGGCGCTCGTCATCACAGCCAACCGTTCATCAAGAAGGAGCTTCTGCTGAACCCCCGGCTGACGTGATGGCAGCAGCGCATCCTTTCCTGAATCCGCGAGAATCCAACAGTCGAGCGACCAGGCATCAAATAACGGCGTCACAAGCCCCGCGGGATCCACAATCGAATAGTCGGAACAATCCGGCAACCCGACGGCTGTCCAGTTACGGTGTGTCAGATTGATGTGTGAAAGCGAAAACGCGCGCGGAATAAACGCCGGATCTTTGGGATTAAATTGGCGTTCGACCCAATAAGGCCAGACCCAATCCAGATTATGCTGAATGGCCTGGTTATTCATTAAGCCGCGCGCCTGCAGGATGGAAGACAGTTTAATGAGTTCTAATGGAACGGCCACTTCGGCAGGCTGCGCAAAACGCTGAAGCTGTTCCACCACGCTGAGAGGATCCAGAAAGCCATGTTTTGCGGCCAGCCTGCGTACCGCCATGCGCCAGGGCAGCCATTTAAGCCACATCAGGAACCCCCCCGGCTTGATTTCTTACTTTCATCCGGCGGCCCGTAATCCCGGACTGAATCGGAAAACAAGCGTTTCTCAGTATTCCAAATGACTCCGCGCAGAAACCTCCAGACAAGAAAAAAGCCGAAAACAGCCGCCGCCGCGCAAGCGGCGACCCCGCAGATTTTCAAAACCGCGGTTTGCGATTGCAGCAGGAAAAACCCGCAAGCCCCCACCGCCAATGCTCCCGCGCCTGCCCATGTCGTTGTCTCTGCTTTCGTCAAATGCCTCGCCTCTTTTCAGCGCCCTCAAAAACCCTGGCGCGAATATCGCGGTAGGTTTTAACCCCGGGCGGGTTGTTACATTCGGTGTAGAGTACCAGTGCCTCGACCTCCTGTTCAAGCTTGTTTAACCGGTCGCGAATCTCAATCTCAAACTGCTCCATTTTATCCCCAAAGAGCTTCATCTCCCGGTCCAACAAGGTTTCTTTGCGTTCTAATTCTTTCGAGGTCTTCATCGAGAATCGCTCCTATGGTTTTTCTTTCAAAATGGCCGCAATCCCGCCGGCTTCCTCAAGACATTTGGCCGCTTCCGCATGTACCGCTTCAATGCGTCCGCCCCTGAGCGCCACTCTGCGGGCCAGTCCCTCAAGCACCTGCGACAAAGCCTCGGTCTGTGCGCCGCACTTCTGGCAAATACGCCCCTCCGGCGCGGCGAACATGCCGCATTGCCCGCAACGCCTGCCGCTGGCGCCAAAGCGGTCAGAGTAAACCAACGTGCGAATCTGCGCCGACCGCAGGGAGTTCAACGTGGCCTCAACCCCCAGGAGCCGGTGGGAATCCATGGGGTCCGTTTCCTGCGTCAGCTGGTGCACAAGCGTCTCGTCCGACCGTTTTTTTGTCTCGGACTCCAGTTTGTTCAGCGCGGCTTCCACGTCTTTCTCGGGCGCATGCACGGGCAGCGCAAGCCGCCCCGCGACCTTGCCCCTCAGTGCCGCCGGCAGCAACCGCTCGAAGCGATCCGCCGCCTCCCGGGTTCCGCCGAGCACCAGCGAATCAAACTTTTTCAGACGCGCAATTTTTCCGAGCAGTTCCGCGACATGCTTTAAATGCCACTGCACATGCATATCGGCCGTCCGCTCCATTTTGAACTGCGACCGGAGGCTGTCCCGGCCCGGACTTTTTTTAGATTGCACCTCGCTTCCGGCCAGCGCATCGATCTCCTCCTCCACTTCGCCCAGAAAATAGGTGAACAACCTAGCCTGTGCCTTATTGACCAGAACCACACCGTAGCGCTTGTTCTCCGCGGCGGCTTCCAGCAGCGGAAGAATAAACGGCTTCTCGCACCATTCAGCCCGGTTTGGCAGATGCACCCGCATCTCCCGGTTCCAGCAATAGCCCTCCGAGGCGTCCGCGAAGAGAACCAACGCCCGCCCTGCGGGTTCATATTTTGATACAAACCGCCAGGCACTTTTAAAATCCTCCTCCAGCGCGGCTCTGTCCTTTGCCGGAACCTCCTTGCGAACTTTCTGCATCAACGTCTTGAACACCGTTTCAAACTTACGCTCTGCCGATTTGTCCCAATCGGGCTCCATGTTCAGATAAACGCTGAGCACCTGTTTTCCTTTTTGTGCGGGCCAATTCAGAAATGTCCGTAACTCCTGTGCCGTAATCATGACCGGCCTCCTTATGGCTTTCCACTTTGATCTTTAAACCCAACTCCAGTGCCTCATGACATTTGTTTTTGGTAGGGGCAATTCATGAATTGCCCCTACAGGAACGACTTACATCCACAAAATCAAATGCCATGCAGTTCTAGACTAAATCTTTTAAAAAACTTCGCTGTGACTGCGGTCACACTCCAACGCAATGGGATAAAAATAAGCAGATGTACGGAGAGGATCAATGCTCGGGAACCGCGCAGGCCGGTATTTTTTCAGCCAACCGGCGCATGCGTGAGGGCGTCAAAAGCACAGGAGTGTGCCAACCGTCTTGAGAGTGGGCATCGCGTTTTTTAATCAGGAGCCAGTGCTTTTCGCGGCCCTCCCCATGCATTTTGATCAGTGCAAATTCGCCTTTTAGCAGTTTCCCGGCTAAATGAACCTTCAGTTCGCCGCGCGCAAGGCTCTCTTCCGGGGCTTCCGATCCGGCCATTGTGAAATGGCCTTCATCCCAAATCAGTACCGGGCCGGCACCATATGATCCTTTCGGAATAATGCCTTCATAGGCCGCATGGGCCTTATCGTGGTCGGGAACTTGAATCGCCAGACGCTTCTCAGCGGGATCAAGGGAAGGCCCCTTGGGGACAGCCCAGGACTTTAAAACGCCTCCGATTTCAAGGCGGAAATCCCAGTGCAGTCTTGCCGCATGATGTTCCTGAACAACAAATCGCGCCATGACAGCCCCCTCGAATCACGACTACGCCATCTACTTGGCGATCAGATGAACACTTTCGTATTTGATCCAGCTGATGAAAACCGGATAACCGGCAAAGGCGATTACCGCCGTCAGACCAGCGACAGAAGAGACGCTCATCTTTAAAAAAATTACGGCGACGAGCATATAGACCACACTCCACGCGAGTAAACCGCTGACACTTTTGCTCAAGCGCAACTGCATCTCATGGTGATTAAACTCAAGCCAGAACAACTTTCGGCACTTTCCGCAGAGATGCTCGCGGCGGTGAGTTTTGGACAAGGTGGAGGGATGGGAAATGAGCGTGTCGGCACCGAACCGGCCCACAAACCGTAAAAAACCATACTCGACACCGCAATGGGGGCATTTTTTCATAAGCGTCACCTGCCTTTCTTGAACATGCCCCATTATTCTTCTTTCTTCTCGCAAGTGCAACAGGCATGACACGCCTGGCACTCCGGACACCATTCCTCTTCCTCAACCTTTTCACCGCAACGTTTGCAGGTCGCTAATAACACCATACCCGGCCCCCTTTTTTCAGACATTATGAAACCGCGAAAGCAGCTCCAGAACCTCATTGTCTCGTGTCTGAGCAAATTCCTCATACCACTCACCAATCGCGCCAAGCGACTGAAGCGGCAAAAGGCACACCATTTCTTCCACCTCGCCGGCCAAAGTTGCGCAGGAATCCGCGGCCCCCACCGGTACGGCAGCTACAATGCGGCTTACGTCTTTTTTACGCAACGCACGCACCGCCGCCAGCATCGTCGCGCCCGTGGCCAATCCATCATCAACAAGAATCACCGTTTTGCCTCTGACATCCGGAAAACTGCGGCCGCCGCGATATAACTTCTGGCGGCGCCGCAGCTCTTTTTTTTCATCGGCGGCCACTTGCTCAATCTCATCCTGCGAAATATTCAGTGCATCAACCACTTCCTGATTCAACACCCGTCCGCCGCCCTCGGCAATCGCGCCCATTGCCAACTCCTGCTGTCCGGGCGCCCCGAGTTTGCGCACGATAAAAACATCCAGCGGTGCGTTTAACTCCAAAGCAACCTCAAAAGCAACGACAACGCCGCCGCGCGCCAGGCCCGCGACAAGCACATCCGAACGGTTGGCATACGCCTTGAGTTTTTGCGCCAGTTGGCGCCCCCCATCACTGCGATTTCTAAAACCGTGGATCATGTGGCACACCCCCTTCGAAAACACCGGACGGACACCTGAACCCAAGCGCCCGTCCGGACTCCAACATCCGCTACTGAACCTCCACGGCAACCTGTTTTGCCTTCGCGCCTTCTGTCTTTGGCAGGGTGACCGTAAGCACGCCGTCTTTACAGACAGCTTTCACTTGCTCGGCCTTGATGTCCGTCGGCAACTCGATCATCCGTGTAAACGCCCCATAGAACCTCTCCGATGCGTAATAATTTTTCTCTTTCGTCTCCTTCTCTTCTTTACGCTCACCCTTCAAGGTGAGAAGCCGACCCTCGACCTTCACCTCCAACTCTTCCTTCTTGACGCCCGGAAGATCCGCTTTCACCACAACATTGTCCTTCTCTTCCACTACATCAACCTCCGGTTCAAAACTCGTCTTCCACCCGTTATGTTTCAACACGCTCCGGCCAAACAACTTATCCAATTCCTGACGAAAATCCGCTAATACACCAGTCCGATCCCAGATATCTTCACGCTTCATGATGTTCATGGCACCCACCCCCCTGATTTTACACCCCAGATCTGTCCCTCTGTACAGTTTCATACTAGGATGAATGGGTGCGGCAATCTGTGACTAGAGTCACAAGCCTGTTTGTTATTTAAACTCGAGATTTAAAATTGAATAGAAACATAACCCTATGGAAATCAGTCAGTTACGCGCAGATCAAAAAATCCGGGGAACAGGCGGGAGCTATTTTTTGAAGATAAAAAATGCAGCGGCAATCAGGAAGCCAAAGCCGACCAGGTGGTTCCAGCGCAGGCCTTCCTTGAGGTAAAAAACCGAGAAGAACGCGAACACAACGAGCGTAATCATTTCCTGAATTGTCTTCAGCTGTGCCGCGTTGAACATTCCGTGGCCGATCCGGTTCGCAGGCACCTGGAAACAGTATTCAAAAAAAGCGATCAGCCAACTGACAAGAATTACAACCCAAAGCGCTTTATCCTTAAAACGCAGATGCCCATACCAGGCAAATGTCATAAAAATATTCGAAATTAAAAGTAAAAGAATCGTCGGCATTTTACCTCCTAAGATTTGACTACCAAAATGGCACCTCGCCAACAAGTTTTCCGTTTCGCACCCTGGCATGCCAAAACGCCGGAAAGGTCAGAGTCGCCGTCATACCGAGCACATAAAAAGTGTGCCCCGTCAGCCCCGCCGCCTGAATGATACGCTCATTGAAGGGCATGAGCAAATACATCAGCACCAGCTGATAAGCAAAAACCTGCAGGGAGTGCTTGCCGAGAAAGCTGAACCACGGCAATCCCCTGTCGGGCGGAATATATCTAAGCACGGCGCGAATCAGCACGGCTAGCGCGCAAAAATTCAAAACCCTCAAGGGCCCCAAGTCCGTAACTTTGAGATGTGAGGTCACATCAAAAGGAGTCGCAAGCATTCCATGACGCGTGAGAAAAAGATAACTCGCCAACCCTGCGGCAGCGGCCAGGATAAACTTCGAATCGAGCCAGGCATTCTTGAAGCCCCGTGCCGCGCGATAGCCAAAGAACAGGCCCAAATGCCAGATCAACTGCCATGCGAAAAGGTTGAAATATCCCGGCTGCGCTTCCGGAAAAAACATCTTCGTGATCGCCGCGACCGAATAGCCGAACTGTCCCAAGCCCCAGAAAAACAGGCTCAAAAGCAAAACAATCCAGCCTTTGTTCTTATGAAACAGCAGCAAGCTGAGCGGCGCAGAAAGCACAAAAAAGATGAACATGGAAAAAACATCGAGCCAGTTGGGGGTTTGCAGCAAAAGCAGATCGGCTACAATCGATCGAACCGGATTTTGGTGGAAACTGCGCAGCCACTCCGCCCAATAGGCCTGGTACATGGGCACAAGGTAGGTCATGGCGATCAAGCCGAATAAAATCGCCATGTTGTATTTGTAAATCAAAAAGGCGCGTTTGCCTGCCGCCTGAATAAGCTTCCCGGGTTCGTTCACATACCGCAGGTAAACCATTGCAAAATAAAACCCCGAGATAAACGCAAACCCTTCTGCGGAACTCACAAAACCGGGCGATTGATACACAAAGCGCCAGAGCAGCCCCTTGAAGTGATCGATTGTCATCACGACCAGAAACAACCCTCTCAGGCTATCGATTCTTTCATCCCGCTGAATGGGCATTTTTTAATAACGGCCCTTAAGATAAACCTGACGGATAAAATCCCCCGGCAGCATGATCTTTGGGGATTTAACTTTAGCGTGCAGCGCGGCAGAGAAAAAATGACGCCGGTCAAGCGTCAGTAGATAGTCGGTCTTTAGTATTACAGCTGCCGACAAAACAGGTAAGTCCTTGGGGTGAATCAACTCCTGAAAAAGGGCCTGCTGTTTCTCCGGGGGTGTGGGGCATAGATGAACTTTAGTTTTTTGAAGATACCTGCGAAAAGCTTTGAGGCAAACCGGCTTCGACTTTAAGCGCAAATTGCGCTCTGCTTCTCTCAGCACAAGGCGGCTGGCGCAAACAAGCCATTTTTCACGCACGGCCAATTTCAAAACCAGGGCCGAGGCCCCTTCTACCGATGAGAAACCGGCAAAGAAAACATTGGCGTCTAAAAAAACTTTTAGCATTTCAGAGGGTTTTCTTTACCTGCATGTAAACAGCCCGGTCCATTTTATCTTCACTCATAAATTCGCGGATACGGTCAGCGCTGTACTCCTCAATGAAAGCCTCTTCCTGAAAGCGATCCTGCGAAGCCCGGTATAAATCAATATCCATCAGCACAACGATTTGCCGTCCATTTTTTTTGACAATGTAAGGCTCTTTACCGTAGCGCACATCATCAAGGATCTCACCAAATTTTTTTCGCAAGTCCAGCGCATTAATTTCTTTCATAAGCCCCCCTTTGGCACCCCGGTAGAAGACTAGCACATAAAATACACATAATCAATATAATGCATATTATACATACTTTTCAATGCATCAAAAATAAAAGGCAGGCAACGTGTAATGCTGCCTGCCCTTTCAATAATCTTATCCGGATTACGCGGCGGAACGAGCGGCGCGAACGGCGGCCGCATTCTGCGACAAGACTGCGATGTAGCCCGCCAACACCTGGCGAACCGCCTGCACCCCACCGGAAACGGGTTTGATCCCGCCTTCACCCGCCTGCTGAATAGTTTTGGAGTTCTTGATCGCCAAAAGCTGCTTGATACGTAATGCCTTGACCAACTGGCGATTGCCTTTAGCCGTCGCGCCCAACTCACTGGCCATTGGACCCAGCAGCGCGGCGGCAGCTATTTGGATGGCAGAAACAAATTTTTCAAGTCGAACATTGTCAATTTCGCTAAGATCCGAGGTTCTTTGATCCTGGCTGACGACCAGTTGATTTTCGGTCGCATTGCCCAGTTGTGACTTACCGGTCACCACTCCCATATTCTCATTGGGGCCAAGACGCGGCAGCTTGCTGCTCGTAGTTAAGACCTGCCCCGCTGCCTCAGAACCTGCTAACCGGGTAAATTCCTGCACAAAGCGGTTACGCGAAGAACCGTCAGGTGATACCGCCACGAAGTTTGTCACAACGCCGGCTTTCCAGGCTTCTACAGCTGCCTCTGCCAAAGATACGATGCGAACAGGCGAATCTTGATCCGTCACTTCAACGGCAACTGTGTTTGTAAAATTTTCAATACGCGCTCGCGCTCCCCGAGCCGCCCGATCGACAGCTTTAGCGGCCTTCGTGCCAAACTCGCTTTGAACACGTACTTTCAGCGCCTCAGCCACGTTAGCAAACACAATATCGACGGCTAAATCTACACCCTCATCCGAAGTAACATTCGATTTAAGATCTGCCGGTGAGAGACTGCTCGCCACCCGCTTCGCGATAACTCCTCGAATGACACTGTCTATCTCCGTCACATCGATCTCGCGGTGGACCTTTTCCAACTCGGTCATAATATCGTCCACCAAACTTGTGCGTGCCACAACAGTGAGATTGTCCGCGAGATAAAAATCTGCAACCTTATTTGACGTGCCGCCCAGCAGCATCCGCATTTCGGAGCGGGCGGCTTGCTTTACAGAAAAAAACTGTTTGCCGTCGGAATAAATTGCACCTCTGACAATCTTAATAGCGATTTGCCCAATAGTAAACATGCTACCGCCGGCGCTCTCCGGTCCGTCCAAAACAGGGACTTGAGCATTTTCAGCGCTTATTTCCTTCCAGCGACTCACAAGCTCCATGGCTCTTGCAATTGAAACAAATTTCGAGGACGTCTCCAGAAGTGTAAATCGGGTCCCGATTCCAGCCAAAATTTCTTCGTAAGAATATACAGATCCCGTGGTGCTACCCGGATGTTCCAAAACAGGTTCTGTGTCTTTCGGTTTTAATTTGTATTTTTCCATTAAAGCTTCAACACGTTTTCGGGCTTGAGCAATCGCTTCGTCCAATGTTGTTGGAACCGCTTCAACAGGAACAACCGCTTGCTTCAGATCAGAAAAACCATCGGAGGCTGGCGGTCGCGTTGTCGTTGGCAGGCTTTGTGGTGGCACTGCGGGTGGTAATGCCACACTGGCGGGCTGGGCCTTTAGAACAGCAAGGACAGGCCGCTCCAAACCTTCCACCTCAACGACTTCAACGACTGGAATCTGTGAAATAAGAGTAACTGCAATGGGTTGGTTTTGGATACGATTGATAAGGGCTTGCTTATTTGCGTCATAATTGCGGAAAATAAAATTCAAGAGACGATCTATGGCCAGCCATTTCATTTTAGATTTAATCCCCGCATCATTTTGCCTCCCAGCAGCCCCGTAGATGGCGGCAGACAGTTCGCCGGATTTGTAACCGCCCCCCTCTCTCGCACCTCGCGCAGAAAATTTTATGAGTTCTTCCAAATCTGTTTCGTTTCCGATAACACCATGTCGAAATTGCGTAAAAAAAGCGAGCGATCTTAGCAACTGTTCGAGGGATATGTTGGGCTCAGTTTTGTCTAGCTCATCGATAATGCTGAAATTCTTTTGAAACTCGGCATGAGTTTCAAGCGCAGCCATCAAAGCATCCATTCCTTCGTCCGATCTCCAAAGCTTTCTAATCGGATCTTGATTCTCTGAAATCTTTATGCGGTATAAAGATGCGTTAGGAAAACGAAGAGCGGTATTTACAATATTATCCTTCGCCTTCTGGTAGCGATCTCCTTTACCTTTAGTTGTGGCATAATTTATGATCATCTCAAAAAGATATCTCTCTGGCACATTCGCGGAATCAGTATCAATTCTGGCGAAATTTTCATCAATAAATTGGTCCAGGCGGTTTTGCTGTGACGGCTGATGTCTTGAATAAATCTGACGCAAGATTCCACGAGCCGGGGCGCTTGTAATAGGGCCTTCTTCGTCCACGAGCCCATGCCATTCTTCCGAACTCAGATTTAGTTGAGAAACAATTGTGGCAATTGTTAGAAATTTGTATTCACGAGACTCTCTACCAAATAATTCTTGTGCATTAAACACACCCCGCATTTCGGAGCGGGAGCGGACACGCTTCTCCAAAATTTCATTTTCCAATTTGCGTAATTCGAATGCATCAAATTCAAGGGTCTCGTTGCTTCGCAGCGCTTCAAACAAGCCCGTGATCTGTTCATCGAGAAGAATACTGTTCGAGAGTCCGCTCAGCCCTCTCGTCAGGGCGCCAAGTTTGTCATCGTCGTCGCTCAGGTTTGCAACAAAATCGTCCATAACACGCACCATGCCCTCCTCGCCCGCCTGTACTGATTTTCCGGCCAACAGCGCACCAACAATTTGGCTGACCAATGGCGTTTCGGCAGGTGCCGCGGGAAGAACCGCAAGATCCGGGCGGGAAAGAAGCGCAAGTATCCCTGAAGAGTTGGGGAGAGCATTCACTAAAATGTGAATTTGATACGGTGCGGATGAGGTCGGAATAATCTCCAGCTGTTCCACAATCTTTTGAAACGAACCGGCCGGGGTCTGCTTCCCCTGACTCGTCTGACGATCATAATACCGGATATCGGAACCCTGCGTACCAGTCCCTAAATCGCTTGTTCCCACGATACCCAAGCCGGGCAAATTCAACTCGGCCAGTTTCGTATTTACTTTTTCCAGTTCAGCGGCCAATTCAGCGGCGGTTGCAAACGATTTCCCCCATTGCATAAACTGAAAGCCCCCCAGAGGCGGCATGATTGCCCTACTGATTCTCCCAGGCGGTGTTTTACCGAAAGGCCGCAGCAGGGACATCAATAGCGCAAAAAGTCCTGCCAGCGCATTGACAATCTGCCGGAACCCATTTGACTGTTTGATTCCTCCAACCCAAGATTTCACCACTTGAGCGATAGTAAAACCCCCTGTGATATCCCGCATTTCGGAGCGCTGCAAATTTGCGGCATATTGCCGCAGCGCCCTGAGCGGCCAATCTTCTATTTTTTTGCCGATCAAAGGGCCGATATCACTCTCTTCCGCAGGATGCCCCAGCGGATAGTCATAAACCACACGATCGCGAGGGACACCGAGGATCTCCAACTGTTTTAAAACCTGCTTGCTCGCTCCCTCGCGTGCTTCTCTCGCCTTCGCTTCCCAATCCTCTGCGCTTCCGGATTGATCAAACAGTGCTAGGGCTGCTTCATGAGACAAATCGCTTTCGTTGGATAAAAGAAGTGTGATCTGGTCCCGGTAACGTTCATCCTCATTCCAATGCCGCATTTCGGAGCGGGCGGCAGAAACTCTCTCAAGATTGTGGATGCGGAGATTGCCTTTATTGTCTCCCGCAATGACGGATTGTCCGTTGGGATGAACAGCCACATTCCATATCTCCGTGTTGGCATCCCCCACTGCCTCCAGCGCGGGCAAGAGAATGTCGGTCACGCCGCCGCCGGCCGGATCCATCTGAAGGTTGTATACAGAAAGTTTTCCGTCATCGCTGCCTGCTATAAGCGAGGTTCCGTCAGGACTAAATGCGACGCTTCGGACTGCCCGGCGCACTTCAATAGTCACAGGATCGCTTATTCTGCTTACATTTCCGTCCGGGGATTTTTCAAGATTGTAAATCCCCAGTTTGTTCGCGTTCGTCCCTACTGCCAGTGAATTCCCATCCGGACTATGGGCAACACTCAAAATCCCGCCGTCGTCCACATATTCCGAAAGCACGTCCCTCGCCGCAGCAACAGTCTCACTCATCCCGGCTACTTTGCCATCCTGATCCTTCTGGAAATTAAAAACATGCAATTTCTGGTTGTACTGGCCATACCCTGCCACCGCCACGGATTGGCCATCCGGGCTGATGGAAACACCCGATACTCTGAGGACACCCGCTTCCGCTTCAACCACCGGCGCGCTCAGGAGGATACCCCCCTCCGGATTTTTCGTGACATTGTAAACCTGAATTTTACCGTCTTCCGTCCCCACTGCTATAAACTTCCCATCGGAACTGTGAGAAACGCTCATCACTCTCCCGCCCACTCGCACCATCGCAGTCTCGCGCAGCCCCAACTTTCCATCCGTAGTCTCAAGATGAAACACATAGAATTTGTTGTCATCAGTTCCCGCCACCAGTGACTTCCCGTCCGGCGTGTAGGAAATACTGATAACCCGTTCTTTCAAACTCGTTTCAATCTCCTCACGAACCCCGGTTACTTTCCCGCGAGCATCCATCGCAAGATCATACAAAAGAATTTTTCTCCCGTCGTAGCTTGCAACGGCCAGCGTCTTGCCATCAGGGCTGTGCGCGGCACTCCAGACCAGCCCCCCTACGTTCTTTTCCACGACGGCCTCACTGATCCCGGCCACCCTTTCTCCACGCTCCGGCATTTCGGAGCGCTGCAAATTTGCGGCATATTGCCGCAGCGCCCTGAGCGGCCAATCTTCTATTTTTT